>Ga0208863_1000492_pt1 | contig 37861 bp, 28 predicted proteins | sample RifOxyD3_FD_184040 | JGI IMG/M metagenome (GOLD analysis project Ga0208863, IMG submission 184040) | Soil microbial communities from Rifle, Colorado - Rifle Oxygen_injection D3 (SPAdes) | ecosystem: Environmental > Terrestrial > Deep subsurface > Rock core/Sediment | place: Rifle, Colorado...
CCTCTCTGTCATGGTTCTGTCGGGAAACAAAACCTTAACAAAGTCGGTTAAATCCGGTGCATTTTTTTCATGCAGCTACTGGCACTTACTGGCACTTGTTGATTTTCAACTTTTTTACGAATGAACCTAAAAAAGCATTTTCAACCGAGGCTCGGCCCCGGTTGAAAATGCCTCCGGTTAGAATTTATACTTTGCGGCGAGGAATACCACGTTGGCGGTATAATCCGGGTTCGCGTTCGCACCGCTCAAGTAACCGCCAGCCGTCGCGCTTGCATTGTATACATTCCGATAATTGTCATAATGACCGTCGCTGTATTTGTATTTCTCATAGGCGTAGCCGCCGGTTAGGTCAACCTTCGCAGAAAGGCTGTATGTCCCTTTCAGCTGCAGGGCATCCTTTTTGTAGTCATCCCAGCTCGAAAAATCGATCGTCTCGTTCGTCCAGCCAGCCGGAGGGACAGCAGCACTGGTGGGGCCATATGTATAATCTACCAAGCCGTCCGACCGGGTATGATCAAACTGGGCCGACAGAATCAGAGTTTTGGGGATGGCGACCACATTTACCCCCACACCCCAGTCAAAACTTTTATCCTCCAGGGTGGTGGTTATGTTGTATGCAGCGTCCGTTGGGTCGGTGTCAACCGGACTTCCAGTGGTCGCTCCGGCTCCCGTCCTAACGAGCTGTTCGCGTGTAGCGGTTTCATAATTCGCATAAGCGGAGAACGATACCGTGTCGTTCGGGGTAAAACTGGCACTTGCCCCGTAGCTTGTGCTGCGTTCGCCCGTGAGACCGACTTGGGTCTCATCGTAGTCGATATTCTTGTGCTTCAAGGTAAAGCCCAAACTCAGCGTGTCGGTCGGGAAGACATCGAAACCGAGTTTATAGGTATTCTTTTTCTGCGACGCAATGTAAGACTCACGTGTATAAGGATCAAGGTCAGTATCGCCGTGTTTCATGCGGAAACTGTCCATGTTGTCATCACGGTCCAGTCTCTCATAGCCGATATTGGCTGAGATAAAGTCCGTACCCTTCCATTTTGCATTGATGCCGTAAATGTTGTCGTCGGTGGTGACATCATAGGACGGATTGAATTCCGCCGTTGATGGCAACAGAGTAAAGGGCCGCTTCGTTTCCACCTTTGTGTAGAAAGGCGTCAGCGTGACGCGTCCCGGCAGTTTCAGGCCAACCTCTATGCCATAGCTTTCCTTGTTATAATCGAAGAGATCGTTGCCAAGCTGCCCGGTAGTGCCAGATTCTATGATTGAGATCTTGTCCGATTTATTCTTTGTTTCATAATTTTTGTAGAAGATCTTCCCGTCGAGAAAATCCAGCGGGCTTGAGGTGAGCACGGCAGAATAATTCGTCGTATCCACCCTGCCGTCGAAAAGACTGTCGCCCAGAGTGATAGTCCTAATAGTGCCGCCAGCATTAAGGGTACTCGCCAAGGTCGCTTCAGATGTTGCCTGTGATTCACTATAAGCGAGCGCCAGAGCGCTTTTCAACGGCAACTTAACCCTCCCCTTGAGATCAAATTTGGAATAATCGTTGTCCGGAGGCAAAGACACGAAAGAGGTTTGGTTCGCAGTAGCGTAGATATCGGTGAAGTACAGGGCATCGTAGGCATTATCAAAATTGCTGTGCGTATATCCCACCGAGGCAAAGTACGGGTTCTTGCCATAGCCAACTTCAGCCTGGATGATGTTGGTCTTGTAATCCACCGGCTCAGGGAGTTCGGCAGGAAAGCTGGAATTTGCAGCGCCGATCGGTTTAAGGCCCTGCCGATCTTCCCGGGACACCGATAAGTTGGCAAAGAAAGGCTTCATCAAGTCCAATCTAAGGCCGGCGCCGTACTGGTCACGAGAAACTTTATAATCGAAGGTGTTGCCCAGTATTACCATATCCGGGGTAATCGCCTGGCCATAACGAACATTCGACAGCGGGCTGGTGAGCTGATTCGTGCCTACGCCGCCAGCATAGAAGGTTTTTGCGTCGAAGGTGTTGTTGTGCTGAATTTCATTGTAGAAGGCGTCCAACCTAAACTTGCCGTATTGACCGCCCTCAATTTTGTAGTTCTGAGTATCCTGAGCGATGTCGGCGGCGTTGAAAGTCACATAACCGGTATCGCTCTCAGATTTTACCTCGACGCTGCCGGAAATGTTGCTGTCCGGATCTCCGTATTCGCCGTACTTCGCCTTGTTGCCGCTGATGTGTACACTTTTAACCGACGGCATGACAAAGCCAGTAACCTCGTTATCCGCCGCCTGGGCTCCAGTGGCACACAACAGGGGCAACAGTAGTACTGCTGGTAAATAATTATATTTTTTCATCGTTTTCTCCATAAATTAGCAAAATATTTACCTGGCCAAGTATTTGCCTTGTTTGCCAGCTGTGGTACTGCCATGAATCGCGGCATGACAGTTCAGACAAGACCGTCCAACCGCCCTTGCGGCCACAGTGGTCAAGGAACTGAATCCATTTGCCGCAGTATATGGACCGGTGAAATGGCCACTTCCAGTATGGCAATTGTGGCAAAGGTTCGGAGCCTTTTGTTCCAACAGCTTGTTGTGATTCCCGCCATGGGCGATGTGGCAGCTCATGCAATTTTCCGCAACTGGGGGATGCTCGTGCAGGAAAGGGCCGCGCTTTTCGGCGTGGCACTTGTAGCAGAGATCGTTGACGGAGTCGGCTTTCAGGCTCTTGCTGCCGAACGATCCATGCGGGTCATGACAATCGCTGCAGGAAATCTTGCCTTCCTTGATAGGATGGTGGGACTGTCTGCCGGCTTCAGACTTGATATCTTTGTGGCAGGAGAAGCACAGCTCCGTCTGAGGCATCTTCAGATTCTTGGCCAGGCTGGAGTGGCCGGAATGGCAGCTGTCGCAAGAAAGTCCGACGGACTTGTGCTTGCTCGACTCCCAAAGGGCAAGATGCTTGGAATCACCATGACAGGTAAGGCACTGTGCGGCCTTTGTTGCGGGATCAGCCTTCTTGCCGAAAGCAAAAGCACCGGTTCCTTTGCCGCCGCCTTTCTCCAAGTGGGCAGCCATGCTGGGGCCGTGACAAGTAAGGCAGGCGCCAGTGCCGTTGGGGCCGGTAATAGCTCCTTTGGCATGGCGGGATTTCATGAAGCTGGCGAACTTGTCTGTATGGCAGTCTTTACAAGACTCAGCACTTGGCGCGGCGGCCTTGGCACTGTTGACAAACATCCCCGCGCCGGACAAAGCGACCATCCCCGCGATCAGGGAAAGCATTAAAATATTTTTACGCATTTTTTTCCTCCTTCTGTGTCCAGTATGGACGCTTTGCGGCATGACATCTTGAAACAGGATGGCATCGTAAGTCCTGCAATCTTGGCTCCAACTTTACCGCAAATCCCAGCGGCCCGTTTCCATCTCCCATTTATTCCTCCTTGCCCATTAATTAATGAAGTGCCACACCGTATCCCGCATGCAGTAGCACTTAGCCAGATATGTAGCTACAAACTGAAAAGCAAGTTTAATGCCAAGGAGTACTAATAAAAAAATGACGCATAAACAGTATGATAGAAAATACTACGCAGAGAGGGGGATACCTCACCTGGTGATTTAACCAAGTCAATCTGGTGAAATCACCAGGTGAGGCATTACAGATTGATAGGCTAACGCAAGCAACTTTGCATCAAAACAAGATCGCCAAAAAGATTGACACAGATAAGGACATGATATTGCAAGAATTAAGTCAGAATAAAAGTTGGACAGGGATTGGGAAAAATTGAAGATGAACAAGGCAAAGGGTTTACCAAAAACATCGCTAACCCATTGCTTTGATTTTTTTGGTGCGCCCGACAGGATTCGAACCTGTGACCTACGGCTTAGAAGGCCGGTGCTCTATCCAACTGAGCTACGGGCGCCAATGTGCGACGATATTAGAATGAGCGGGCCAAGAAAGCAATACTGTTTTAGTTACAACCTTGGCGGTCGCCTACAAAAAGGCCTGCCTGGAAAAACCAGCCAGGCCGAAAACAATGCTTTTTACTTCACCCCCGGTGAAGGGTTATCTCAGCCTCAACAGCCCTTGCCACCGCCACCGATGGCGCAGGCAGCGCCCTCTTTTTTCTCGCCGCCTTCCATGGCTGCCACCGTGCCCAGGATATAGGGGCGGGCAATCTTCACCCGCACATTCTCGGCAATCTCCAGGGTTGCCACCCGTTCGGTCAAGCCGGTGATCTTGCCCTGGAGGCCGCCACTGGTCAAAACTTCATCGCCCTTCTTAAGATTGGCGATAAATTCCTGATGATCCTTGGCCTTTTTCTGCTGGGGCCGAATCAGGAGAAAATAAAATACGACAAAGATCAACACCAGCGGCAAAAAGCTCATCAGGCCTTGTGCCCCACCTGCACCAGCCGCAGCGTCTGCGGCAAAAGCTACATCAACCATAAATTCCTCCGACTAAAATTGTTTTTTTGTAATCCTTCATCAAGGGTATGAAATTACTTTATCGCCCGTTTGGCATAAAACTCACGCCGGAACTGGCCGAAACGATCTGCTTCAATGGCCGTGCGCATCCGGGCCATGAGCCCCACATAATAATGCAGGTTATGAATGGTATTCAACTGCGAGGAAAGAATCTCCCTGGCCATGAAAAGATGCCGCAGATAGGCCCGTGAATAATGACGACAGGTATAACAATCGCATTCCTCATCCACGGGCCGCTGGTCATTTTGATGGGCCGCGTTTTTTATAACAAGTCTGCCGCTTGAAGTAAAGAGCATTCCGTTTCTCGCGTTTCTCGTGGGCATAACGCAGTCGAACATATCAATGCCGCGATAAACCGCCTCCACCAGGTTTTCCGGGGTTCCCACTCCCATGAGATAGCGAGGATAATCGGCGGGCATGAGGGCGGCGATCTCTTCGGTGATCTCCATCATCAACTCGGCGGGTTCGCCTACGCTCAGACCCCCGAGGGCATAGCCGTCAAAGCCGATCTCCACCAGCTGCGCAAGAGCCTTGGCCCTAAGATCGGGATACATGCCCCCCTGGATAATCCCAAACAACAGCTGCCCCCTTTGCTGATGGGCAGCCCGAGAACGTCTGGCCCAACGACCCGTAAGTTCTGTAGACTCAATGGCCTCCTGACGAGTGGCTGGGTAGGGAATGCAGGTGTCCAGACACATCATGATGTCGCTGCCCAGGACCTCCTGCACGGCTACGGCATCCTCCGGGCTTAAGAAAAGGTTGCTGCCATCGAGATGCGATTTAAAGGCGGCACCTTTTTCGCTGATCTTGGTGAGCTCTTTCAGACTGAAGATCTGAAAGCCGCCGCTATCGGTGAGGATGGGCCGATCCCAGTTCATGAATTTATGCAAGCCGCCGAAGCTGCGGATCAATTCATGACCGGGCCGGATGTAGAGATGGTAAGTATTGCCGAGAATGATCTCTGCGCCCAACTCTTTGAGGTTTTCCGGGAGCACGCCCTTGACCGTGCCCTGAGTGCCCACCGGCATGAAGACCGGGGTCTGCACCGTGCCGTGCAGGGTGCGCAACTCACCCCGCCGGGCGGCGCAGTCGCTGGCTTGACTGTGCAAGGTATAGGGAGAGATCCTGGCCATCATAGTGCCCACAGGGTGAACAGCTCGTCAATGCCCTGGCGGGCCAGGGCTGCCATCAGGCTGAAATCCTCGGGACTAAAGGGCTTACCTTCAGCGGTGCACTGAGTTTCCACCCAACGGCCATCCCCGGTCATGACAAAGTTGGCGTCCACCTCGGCCTGGGAATCTTCCGCATAATTGAGATCCAACAGGGCCTCGCCGTCAACCATGCCCACACTGATAGCCGCCACCGGCAGGATCTCCGGCATCGTGGCCAAAACGCCCTCCCGGTGCAGGCGCGCAAGCGCATCCCGCAAGGCAATCGCCGCGCCGGTGATCGAGGCCGTCCGGGTGCCGCCATCGGCCTTAAGCACATCGCAGTCAACCCGGAGAGTCACCTCACCCAAGCTGGCGAGATCAACCATGATTCGCAGCGAGCGGCCCAAAAGGCGCTGGATCTCATAGGTGCGGCCGGACCTGCCCTTGGCCGCCTCCCGTTGCATGCGGCTGTTGGTCGAACAGGGCAACATCCCATACTCCGCCGTGATCCAGCCCTGGCCGGTGCCCCGCAAAAAGGGGGGGACGCTGGCCTCCATGGTAATGGCGCAGCAAACCTGGGTGCCGCCCATGGTGATCAAGACAGAGGCATAGGCCTGGGGCTGAAAGCCCTTTTCAATAGTGACCGGACGCAGCGCATCCGCGGCCCGTTGATCGTTTCGCATGATTAAATTCCTGAAAAGTATAGAAAGGTTGCGACTTATGATCTGCCTGAACGCACGGCTAATCAGCCGCGCCGTGAATTTGCAGTAAATACGACCACCGTTCTCGCGATCTGGTTTAGCTAATGGTTGGCGGTTTTTTTCAACAGGCTATTATTGCACTTTTTACTTTTAAATATCAAACGGATTCAAATGGCTATTATGATGAGTAGAAAATCTCATTTTATCTGTGTAGTTTTTTTGGCGTTGGTTCCGTGGCTTTAACTGCTGGCGATATTATTGGGCAGCCTGCACTCTTTTGGGGTGGTTTGTTGGTCGTCATTATTTCCTTTATCGTTGGTTGGGGTGATATGTTTTTAGAATTATTTGTTAGAAAATTTGACCAAATTTGAAGCCCGAACCCTAGTGTTAAGCATATGAGTCAGAACCACATGAGTATATATTTTTTATTCTCCCATTGTTTGTATTCTTCAGTTTCAAGTGGCGGGTCACCAAGGGCATACAAATCGGGATTTCCTCTTGTTTTTTCCCCATGAAATCTGCTGACAACCTCACACGCTACAAGCCATGCTCCCGCAATATCGAAGAATAGGCCGATGGTATTTATGTGCATTGGGTTAATGTTCATTTTTGTTCTGCTGCCAACAAAGTATTTAACAGACCTGTATATCATGTCAAAAAGCGTGATAGCCGGAAAAACTTTACAATGCCTCAGAAACTGCTAATTTTGCAAGAAGCTTGCTGGCTTCTGCATTCCGCCCCCTGTTATTCTCAAACAAACCCTTAGAGATCAAGAAAGGTAGTGTCCCGATTCAACACCCGGCATCCGTCCTGTTCAACCACCGCCATATTTTCCAGGCGGACTCCGCCCCAACCCGGAATATACACCCCCGGCTCCACCGTGACCACCATACCCGCAGCAAGGGGCTTGCGGTTGCGGTAGTTGAGCGAGGGGCCTTCGTGGACGTTAAGGCCCACCCCGTGGCCAAGGCCATGGCCGAAGCGTTCGCCCTGGCCAGCCAGTTCGATCACGTTGCGGGCGATCTTGTCCACTGCCATCCCGCTTATCCCGGCCCGCAGGCTGTTAAGCCCGGCCAGTTGCGCCTTGCGCACCAGGCGAAACAGGGCAACCGTTTTGGCGTCCGGGGTGCCCAGCACCACGGTTCTGGTCATGTCCGAACAGTAACCGTCCAGAATAAGGCCCATGTCGATGACGATGGTTTCTCCCGCAGCCAGGGGCCGGTCGGAGGGAACCGCGTGGGGCAGGGCCGCGTTGGGCCCGCTGGCGACAATGGTCTCGAAACTTGGCCGCTCCGCGCCCTTGAGGCGCATGGCGTTTTCGATTGCCCAGGCCACCTCTTTCTCGGTCTGGCCAGGACGCAGGGTAGGGTAAATCTCCTGAAACACCTCTTCATTGCGCAGCACCGCCTGTTCGATCCTGGCCAGCTCAGCCGCATTTTTTTCCAGCCGCAGCTCCTCAATAAAACCAGTAAGCGGCACCATCTCAATCTTAAGGGTGTCCGCCAGCTTGGCCAGGGTCAGAGAGGTGGAATGCAAAAAATAATGACTCTCAAAGGCCAGCCTTTTGATGCCTCGCCTTTTGAGCAATAAGCGTAGCAAGGTAAACAGGCCTCGAGCATAGAGCTTGACTATAAAACCTGTAGCCTCATCTTGGGCCTGCAAATAAAACCGGGAGTCGGTAAGCAGATAGGGTTCACCCTCACAGGGGATGAGCAAGACACCAGCGCTTTCATTGATCGCATGATCCCTGGCGGTATAGCCGCTCAGATACCTGCGGTTTTCCGGCTGAGTCACCAGGATGGCGTCAAGATGGCGTTGCTTGAGGTTACCCCTGATCCGTTCAAGGGCTACCTGCCTTGGCGAATGATCAATGGATGAAGTGGACAAAAACCTTGACCCCAAAACGGTAGAGTTTGCCATGCAAGCCCTGAATGGCCTGCACAAGATCGGCCTGGCCAAAATCAACCTGAAAGCGGTACGGCTTATCCAGTACAGCCAGGAAGCTAAAACACGGCTTGTTGTAACGTGCCTCCGCTCCGCTCGCGTACCAGTCTCGAAATCTTTTCTCAATCTCGGGCAGATCATTGGGGTCTGCTTCGCTCACATCAAGCCAGATTTCTGCTTCCACGCCTCTCTCCTTATCTGTTTTACCCTTTAAGTTCCCATCCCCAGATGGTGCTCTACCAGATCTTTCAGTTGTTGCAGGGCCTGACCGTACTGTTCATTAAGCTGACCTTGAATCCTGGCCCATTCTTCCTGAAACTTAGGGTGCTGGGCGGGTTGCAGCTTCATGGCCCGGCCGGTCTGCTTGGCCAGATTCTGCTCCATCAAAGCCATCTGCTGGCTGAACTGGGCTTCAAGTTGCTCTTTTAATTGCTCGCCATGCTGCCGGTAGCCATCGAGAATTTTTTTCATCTCGCCCAGAACCTGGAGCAATTCTCCATCCCCCTGCCCAATTTCTACCAGACCATGCATGGCTTTTTCGGCAATGGTCATTTTTTCCACATCCCGGGCCAGGAAAATATTGCGCAGCATGGCCTGTACTGCCCCTTTTCGCACCGGGCCTTTCTCCGCCTGCGGCAAAGCGGCCAACTTTTCTCCCAAGCCTGGCCCATCCCCCCGCAGAAAGGCAGCACCAAGACGCATACCCTCCTTGAGCTGCTCTTCGAGGAGATAATTACCTTCTCCAAGCTCGGCAGCCATTCGTGCCGCCCGTTCCAACACCATATCCATAGTGCTCTTTATTTCCGCCATGGAAAACAGTCTCCTTGATTTTTCATTATTGGTGGATGATGGACATATAGTAGACGTGGTGGACGTCTTTTGGACAACCATACAGCAAGGCCTTTGATATTTCCAGTCCCGTGTTTTTTCCTATCGGGGAAACGCGGCCATGATTCCGCCATCTACAGGCAGGGTGGCGCCGGTGGTGGGGGTCTGTTCGCTGGCGAAAAAAACCACCGCGTTGCCGACATGATCGGCGTGCACTGTGGTTTTTAAAAGATTACGCTGGCGGTAATAATCCTTGAGCCCTTCCGGATCAAGATTGCGGGAGCGCATCCGTTCTGGCCCCACCACATCCCAGAGGCCGGAAGAAATTCCTGCGTCATCGAAAATCGCATCAGCATTGATCATGTTGACCCGCACGCCGAACTCGGCCAGTTCCAGGGCGGCAACCTTGCCCAGTTGATGTGCCCCGGCCTTGGAAGCGCTGTAGGCGCCAAAGGAGGCTCCAGGGGCGAAGACGTTTTTCGAACTGTTAATCACAATGCTGCCGCCGGTCCCTTGCCGCCTGAAAATCGGGATCGCCCCCTTGATTACCTGAAACACCCCCAGACAGTTGACCTCCATAACCTGCCGGAAGGCCGCCTCGCTAAGATCGACAAGTTTTGCCACATGAGCGATGCCAGCGTTGGGCACCAGAATATCAAGGCCGCCGCTCTGCATGATCAACTGCTCCATCCCAATCTGCACCGATTCTTCGTTGGTCACATCCATGAGCAATGGAGACACCAGGCTGCTGCCAAAGGTATCGGCCAACTTATGACAGACCGTTTCCAAGCGTGTCTGGTTGATGTCGGTCATAAAGACCCTGGCTCCTGCCTCCAGAAGCTTGCGGCCGATCCCCATGGCAATGGCCCCACCGCCCCCGGTCACCAGGGCGGTTCGCCCCTCCAAAGGCCTTGGCTTTGTCCGGCCCAGCTTGACTTGCTCCAGGGGCCAGTATTCCATGTCAAAGATAGAGCCCTGATCAAGTTCCCGGTAAGGGCCGAGGACTGCGCCCCGCAATTTTGCCGCGATGGTATGTTCAGCAATATCCCCCGCAATCCCGGCATCCTGCTGTGTGAACCCTGCCGCGATCAGGCCCAGGCCCGGTACCAGAACAACCCGGGGCAGCGAATCAAGCTTGAGACGGGAGACATTTTTTGCCGCCACCTGGGTTGCGAAATACTGTTCATAATCCTTCTGATATTGAGCAAGAGCATTGCGCACTGCAACCAGGATTTCGTCCTCATCCAAACCGGCTACTTCAAGCCACAGAGGATAATTCTTGGTGCGAATCACATGGTCTGGCGTAAGCGCGCCGTTCACGAAAAGCTCTTTGGCCTCCACCCGGGCAAGAGCGGCCAGGATCTCCCCGTTCTGACGCACAGCCAGCTGCATGGTGCGCCGGCGACCAGAGTCGACAAAACTTAAGGCCCCCCGCAAAAGGGGCAACACCACCGAGGCCTGAACCGGCTCCAGATTGACGGCAATACCTGGCGTTGCCCCAGTACTGCATCTGGCAAGATACTCCTCGGCCCTGGTTACATAGTAGATCATCTTGTCATAGGATGCCTTGGCCTCTTCGCCAAAGGTAAAGATTCCATGATTGACCAGAATGATACAGTCGATTCCCGGCCTGCTCGCATAGAGTTCCGCCATGACGCGGGCCAGGGGCAATCCGGGCATGATAAAGGGCAGAATGGCGACATTTTCGCCCAGGGCCTCGTAAATAAACTTTTCATACCCCTGCCGGTTGGTCAGGGTGACAATGGCATCGGCATGGGTATGATCAATAAAGCGGTGAGGTAAAAAGGCATGCACCAGGGTTTCGATCGAGGGATTGGGCGAGGCGGAGTCAAGCAAATGGGTACGGAACTGATTGACCATCTCCGCATCACTTAAGCTCTCAACCTGCCGCAACTTGCGCAGATAGGCCAGGTCAAGGCCGGGAAAGCCCTGAGGCTCAATAACTCCCAGATCCCAGCCGCTGCCCTTGACATAGAGAATCTCCTGTTCTTCTCCGATCAGGTTGGTGATTATCCCTTTCACCGAGGTATTCCCGCCGCCATGCAAAACAAGCTCTTCTTCGGCACCAAGGAGGCGCGAGGTGTAAACTCTTAGGGCAAGCTCCGGCAGACAACGGGGATAGTCTCGAACAAAGGCCTGAGCATCTTGCTCATCATAACGGTTCTTCATGAAACTGGTTCTCCTGAGAATGTGAACAAAGCCCCTTCGCCGTTATTCATAAATAACCTCGACTTGAAAATTACCTGAGCGGCATAAAGGGCTGTTAATGAATAAACTAAAAAGCATATTTTATTCATTAACAGCCCCTAAAAACTTGACTTCTCTATGTTTTTTCTTGACACCCCCCGCAGATTGATTACACAGAAAGGTGACTGTCATCATACAACAGTTATCGCGTCTCGTGTATACCTTTCCTTTTGCTGATGGAGTCTTTTTAACGGTATGGCTGTATATCAAGGTGAAGATACAGTCCAGCTCGTCAAGGACGCCGCAGACATCGCCGAGGTCATTGGCGAACATGTCTCCCTCAAACGCGCGGGCACCAATCTCAAGGGGCTCTGCCCCTTTCATGCCGAAAAAACTCCTTCCTTCACCGTCAACCCGGAGCGCAAAACATACCACTGCTTTGGTTGTGGCGAGGGGGGAGATGTCATCAGCTTCATGATGAACCTGCACCGCCTCAGCTTTGCCGAAGCCCTGAAGGAACTGGCCCGCAAATACCAGATCTCCCTGCCGGAAAAGCCGCTTAATCCGCAGGAGCTGGAAAAAGCCAAAAAGCGGGAGGCGTTACAGTCCGCCAACGAAAAAGCGGCCGAGCTCTTCCATCAGTCCCTGCTCTCCGATCTGGATGCACAAAAGGCCCGCGCATATCTTGGCAAAAGGGGTATCCCCGAAGAAATTATCAAAGAATTCCGCCTGGGCTTTGCCCCGGACAACTGGAATTTTCTCGTCAATGCCCTGTCCAGACAAAACATTACCAGCGAAGCGGCCAAAGAAGCCGGCCTGATCGTAGCCAAGGATAACGGCGGTTTTTATGACCGCTTCCGCAACCGGGTCATGTTTCCCATTGTTGGCCTGACCGGCCAGGTTGTCGCCTTTGGGGGCCGCATCCTCGACGATGGCCAACCCAAGTATATGAACTCGCCGGAATCCCCGATTTTTGATAAAAGCCGAACCCTGTTCGGTCTTTATCAGAACCGGGAATATATCCGCCAGGCGAAAACCTGTCTGGTGGTTGAGGGCAATTTTGATCTGTTGTCTTTAGTTGTGCATGGAGTGCGCAATGTGGTCGCTCCCCTGGGTACCGCTCTGACTCAGGCCCATATCCGCTCCCTCAAGGGTTATACCGACGAGGTGATCCTGTTTTTCGATGGTGATCAAGCGGGACTCAAGGCCGCCATGCGTTCAGTGCCGCTTTTTTTGAGCGAACAGGTCTCGGCTCGAATCGCCGTGCTACCCGAGACCCATGATCCAGACACCTTTGTCCGCGAGTTTGGTCAGGAAGGCTTAAATAAACACCTTAAGACCGCAATGCCGTTGCCGGAGTTTGTTTTTGACAAGCTTGTTGCCCAGTATGGCTCAAGTGTGGCAGGCAAGACCAAAATTGTGGCAGAACTGCGGGAACTGATCAAGGCTATTGGCGACCAACAGCTGCAACGCACCCTCTTTGTCTCGCATTTTGCCAAAAAACTTGGCCTTGCTCCGCAACAACTTCTTGAGGGGGTTGTCCCTGCCACAAACAACCAAGCAACAAGATCCCCTGTCTCGCCTGGGAAAAACGAAGTCAAAATCCCCCTGAAACAGCGGCAGTTACTTGAATTTTTACTGGTCTACCCAGAACACCTGCCCGTCTTTATGGAAGCTGGCCTCGAAGAGATCATCGTGAACCAGTTTGGTCTGGCAATTCTCCATCTACTCCAAAGCCAGCCAGACCTCTCCGGTGGCGCAGAGCAACTTCTTGAGTTTGCCACCGGTCCGGAACGGTCTTTTATTTCCAGACTGCTCATCACCGCCCCCGCACATTCCGAAGAGATGAAGGAACAAATGGCCCAGGAAATGCTGGGTTGGCTGTCTACCGCCAGCCTGAAGACAAAACAGGAACGACTTACGCAACAAAGCAGCGAAGCTCGGCAAACCCAGAATGCCCAGTTAGAGATGGAACTGGCAATACAAAAAATACAGTTGAACAAGGCCCGGCATTCTTAGAGATTGACTCCCTTGCAAACAGCTTTTGATAACTGCTCATGAATCGAAATTACAAGTAGTTGCAACTTTTGTTATGTTCAAAGAGTAGCAAGGATTATCGAGGGAAGCGCTATGACGAATCACGCAAAAAGATCCAAACAAGCACTAACCGCGGCTAAGGCAAGAGCAAATATTCCGCTGGCTGAGGATGCCGTGCTTGAGAGTGAGGAGGATAGTAGCTGGTCGGTGGAACGTCCTAATAATTTCGCCGCCATTTTTGCTCTGGAGTTGGACAATGAAACCGACCTGGAAACAGATTCATACCCGAGCGACCAGGAAGATAACAGTCAGGACGAAGGCCTGATTTCAAAGACAGGCAATCTTTCCGAAAACCAGATGGATCCAATCAAGGCGTATCTCCAGGAGATGGGGTCTGTCGGACTGCTTTCCTCAGAGGCGGAAACCGAGCTCGCCAAAAAGATTGAATCAGGAGAAAAACTTATTCAGGATACCCTCCTCATTACGCCGCTGGCCATTGACTATCTGCGTGAAATAGCGAACAGGATGCTCGCCGGAAAACGAAGTCTTACCAATGTGATGCGCGGTCATGATGACACTGACCATCAGATAAACAAAGAAAAAGAGGCCCATTTTCTCTGGCAGATCAGTGAAGCGCATCGACTGAATAAAGAAATCTCGGCCTTTCGTCTCGACCTGATTGATCCCGCAATAAGCAAGGCCGAAGCGCAGAAAATCAGAATCAGGCTCAACCGCAACAGCAAGGCGATTGCCAAACTCTTCGAACATGATCGCTTCAGTGCCAGGCATCTCTCCACCATCATAACCAGACTGCGTAAACAGGAGGCCAAACTTGCCCCGCCAATCCAGATCAGGGACGACAAGGCCAAGTACACCCTTTTTCTACAGGGCTGTATCAAGACACATGGCATTGATTATGATTCTCTCGTATCCTTGATGGCCGAAATCACTGCCGGAGAGAAAGCCAGCCGCGAGTCGAAAAATACCTTGGTACAGGCCAACCTGCGTCTCGTGGTCAGTGTGGCTAAGAAATACGCCAGCCGGGGATTGCAGCTGTTAGACCTTGTGCAGGAAGGCAATATCGGCCTTATGAGGGCCGTGGAAAAATTTGAATACCGCCGGGGATACAAATTCAGCACCTATGCCACCTGGTGGATCAGGCAGGCCATTACCCGGGCCATCGCCGATCAGGGACGCACCATCCGTATCCCAGTGCACATGCTTGACAGCATTAATCGTCTACTCAAGAGCACCAAGGATTTTGTCCGGGAAAAAGGTCGCGAACCGACTCCAGAGGAAATGGCCGAACAGCTCAATATCGATTTGCACAAAGTTAAAAATATCATGAAAATCGCCAAAGAACCTCTGTCACTTGACACCCCGATCGGCAACAGCGAAGACAGCTATCTCTCCGATTTTATAGAAGATATTGATTCAATATCTCCGGACGAAGCCACTTTCAAGGAAAACCTGCGGGCTCATCTCAGCAACGTCCTGCACACCCTATCCCCTCGGGAAGAGCTGGTTTTGCGGATGCGTTTCGGCCTCGACACCTCGATTGACCTTACGCTTGAGGAGGTAGGTGACAACTTCGCCGTAACCAGGGAAAGGATCCGTCAGATCGAAGCCAAGGCCTTGAAAAAACTTAAACACCCCACCCGGCGCGATCTGCTTTTTTCTTTTTATAATGATTAGAGGATCAATGGATACCAGACAGCAGTGGCTTGCCCTTGCTTTGACCCCAGGGCTTGGCCCAGCCACCCTCAAGAAACTTGTCGAGCGCTTCGGTTCTGCCCGACAGATTCTCACGGCGAGTCGCAAGGCTCTGGAGGAATGCCCTTTTTTACGCAAAGACACCCTTGGCTACCTGTGCGACCAGAAAACGCTTACTACCGCGGCGGCAGAGCGCGAACTTCAGTTGGCCGAAAAAGCAGGGATAACCATCCTCTGCTGGGACGACCCGCTTTTTCCGCCCCTGCTCAAGGAAATAAGCGATCCGCCGCCGATTCTTAATGTTTTGGGCGACCCGCAACTCCTCAGTGCTCCAGGCATCGCTATGGTCGGGGCGCGGGCCGCCTCCTCGTACGGGTTGCAGGTGGCTGGGCGGCTGGCGGCGGAACTGGCCCGCCAGAATTTGGTCATCATCAGCGGCTTTGCTCTGGGCATAGACACTGCCGCCCATCGGGGAGCACTGGCGGCAGGAGGCAATACCATCGCGGTCATGGGTTGCGGCCTGGATATTATCTATCCCAGCCAGAACCAGAAACTTCATGAACAGATAATCAGTCACGGTGCGATAATCAGTGAAAGTCCTTTGGGTACCCAGCCGGAAGGGTTTCGCTTTCCCGCCAGAAACCGGATTATCAGCGGCCTGTCCCTGGGCGTCGTGGTTGTTGAAGCCGCCCACCGTTCCGGCACCCTGATCACCGCGCACCAGGCTCTGGAACAGGGCAGAGATGTTTTTGCCATTCCTGGCCGAATTGATTCCCCAAAAAGCGAAGGCTGCCACCGTCTGATCCAGGAAGGCGCAAAGCTGGTGCACAACGCCACCGATATCCTTGAGGAACTGGCCTTGATCTGCACTGCCGCCACGGAAATCAGGCCGCAGGCCCCGTCGCTGCCCCCGGAAGAGGAGAAGGTATTCTCCCTGCTTGAGGTCTACCCCAAAAATATCGAAGCAATTATCCAGGCGGCGCAACTGCCAGCCCACAGGATAAGTGAAATCCTGCTGCACCTCGAACTCCGGGGCCTGGTGGTATCTTTGCCAGGCAATCATTACCAAAGGCTTGCGGAATCATCTCCGTCCAGTGTATAAGGCCCCTGTAATCGTTCAGCAGCACCAACTTACCAAACAAGTTTACCAGGACACCATGTCACAATCACTGATCATTGTTGAGTCTCCGGCCAAGGCCCGGACCTTGCAGAAATATCTTGGTAAAAATTTTACCGTCAAGGCCTCGGTTGGTCACATCATCGACCTGCCGGTTAAAACCCTTGGTGTTGATATTGCCAATAATTTTGCCCCCCAATACGTCACGATCAGGGGCAAGGGAAAAATTATCAGCGACCTTAAAAGCGCCGCGGAAAAGGCGGACAAGATCTATCTGGCCCCAGATCCAGACCGCGAGGGCGAGGCCATTGCCCACCATATCGCCGAATTTTTACGCTTTACCCGCAAGCCCATCCGTAGGGTGCTCTTCCATGAGCTGACCAAAAAAGCCATTCTCGCCGCTATCGACCAGGCAAGCGAGGTCAACCAACAGCGTTTCGAGGCCCAACAGACCCGCCGGATTCTGGACCGTCTGGTAGGTTATCAGATCTCCCCGCTATTGTGGGACAAGGTGCGCCGAGGCTTGAGTGCGGGCCGGGTACAATCCGTTGCGGTCCGCATGGTTTGTGAGCGTGAGCAGGCTATCGAAGCCTTTGTTTCGGAAGAATACTGGAGTATCCACGCCACTCTGGAAGGAAAAACCCCACCGCCCTTTGTCGCCCAGCTCGACCAGGCATACGGCAAAAAGATTGATCACAAGAAAAACAAGCTCGGCACCGACGCCGAAGCCCAGGCCATTGTTGCCGCAGTGCGGAATGCTTCTTTTCTGGTGGAGAGTCTGGAAAAGAAAAAGAAAAAACGCAACCCGAGCCCACCATTCATCACCAGCACCATGCAGATGGATGCCAACCGCAAACTCCGCTTTTCCGCGAAAAAAACCATGACCCTGGCCCAGAAGCTTTATGAGGGGATCGAATTGGGCGCCGATGGCCCCACCGGCTTGATCACCTATATGCGGACCGATTCCACCCGCATCGGCAGCGAGGCCATAGAAGAGGCCCGGCAGTATATTACCGGGGCCTTCGGGGCCCAATTCGTCCCGGTCACGCCAAATATCTTCAAAACCAACAAATCCGCGCAGGATGCCCACGAAGCCATCCGCCCTACCGATGTGCGCAATACCCCGGAAAAACTCGCGCCCTTTCTGGAAAAAGACATGCTGGCCCTATATTCTCTGATCTGGAAGCGTTTTCTCGCCTGCCAGATGTCTCCAGCAGAGTATGATCAGACCACCATCACTCTGGTGGCGGCCCAGGATTTTGTTTTCAAGACCGTGGGATCCATCATCCGTTTTCCAGGCTTCATGGCCTTGTACGAAGAGGCGATAGATGAAAGCCCCACCTCAAATGGGGCTGGTGCGGAAGGCGAGAATGCCACCCTGCCGGACTTGAAAAAAGGCGATACCGTCGCTCTTCTGGCCATTGAGCCAAAACAGCATTTTACCCAACCGCTCCCCAGATATACGGAGGCGACCCTGGTAAAGGCTCTGGAAGAAAACGGGGTGGGACGCCCCAGCACCTATGCCTCAATTCTTTCCACCATTCAGGAAAAGGACTACGCTCTGCTGGTGCAGCGCAAATTTATGCCTACCGACTTGGGCAAGCTGGTCAATGAACTGCTTGTCGCCCATTTTCCGCATATTCTGGATATAGAATTCACCGCCTCTATGGAAGAAAAACTTGATGAGGTTGAAGCTGGCAATACTCAGTGGTTGAAAGTCCTGAAGGATTTTTATGACCCGTTCAGCAAGACCTTGGATGCGGCCAGGGAGGAGATGAAATCGGTCAAGAAAACGGCCATCCCCACCGAACTTCCCTGCCCGCTCTGTGCTGGCAAGATGGTGATCAAGTGGGGGAAAAATGGCGAATTCTTGGCCTGCGAACAATATCCGGGATGTAAACATACCCAGGATTTTGCCAGAAACGACGAAGGCAGGATCGTGCCCGTTGAGAGGGAGCAACCCGCCGAATCAGGGGAGCTCTGTGAAAAATGCGGCAAGCCCATGGTCTTTAAAAATGGGCGTTATGGAAAATTTCTTGCCTGTTCCGGCTATCCGGCCTGTAAAAATATCCGCGCCACCGGCACCGGGGTTCCCTGTCCAGAAGAAGGTTGCACCGGGGAGCTCATCCAAAAGGTATCCAAACGCGGCAAGGTATTTTACAGCTGCAACCGCTATCCTAAATGTACCTTAGCTCTTTGGGACAGGCCGATCAATGAACCGTGTCCGCAGTGCGGGTCTGCCTATCTTCTCGAACGGGAGACGAAAAAAAACGGCCTGCAGTTGCATTGTCCGCACAAGGAATGCGGATATACAAAGAAACTCAGCGAAGATGCACTGTAAGCGTTCAGCAGCACCACATCTGCTTTGTCATCGGCCTGCTCATGTGCAATAGCACACTTCGCAGACCTCTTCCGCGCATCTGCGGCACTGCTGAACGCTTACAGTGGGTTTATCTTAAATTTTGGTGCCCCTGGTGAACGATTACGATGCCTAAACATTACAGCTCGTCTTTGAGCAAATAGGCGATGTAACCCGCCATTTCATTGAGTATCCCATAAGTGTCTTCCAGGCCGTCGCCGGACGGGACAAAACTCTCCCAGGTTATGGGGGTATAATCCCTCGAAACAGAGAGCAGCGCCGGATTTAAACCCTGATGGCGAAAGAGTGCTGCCGCTCGCCGCATATGGTTGGCCGAGGTAATGAGCAGAATGTTGCTGATCCCATTAGTTTCGCAGTATGCCTTAACACTTTTTGCTTCGGCCAGGGTATGCCGAACCCTGCCATGGACTGCGATCTTTTGGGCATCAATTCCTTGTCTTCCCAGTAAATCGAGGAGGATTCTGGTCTCGTTCACCCCCTTGAGGCTCACCTGGCTGAGGAGCAGCTTATCTGCCAGACCGCTTTTTATTACCGCCGCGCCCATAAGTATCCGCGCCGAACTTTTCCCCAGCTGCTGGTAGTCTGACACATATCTGAATATCTCTTTTTCATTCTCCGCCGAGTGACGCACATACCATTTATAATCAATCATTCCTCCCAGAACTACGGCGGCATCATAGGTTCTTTGCCGATTTACTGTGTCCGCAACCGACCAGACGGACATAATGGCCTTTGAGGTATAAGGAATGCTGACCCCATAGAGGTAGACCAGAAGGAAAAACAGGCCGAAGCGGGTCCGTTGCTTCTTGCACAGCAAAATCACCCCGAAAAAAAATACCGGCAAAAGCGGATTGAGAAAGAATCTGGCCGCTTCCTGGACGGTATAAAAAGGCATAGTACTCCTCGAAATAAAGCTAAAGACAAAAAAAACCGATAAGGTAATATAATAAAATATAAACCAAGAGGGCAAAAGTTTCGTTTGAGCAGGCAAGCTGCTCAACTCAGCTATATATTTTGGGTCAAAAAACCAAGGAGGCAACCCATGATTTCCGGCATCAATGCGGCACTTTCCGGCCTGACTGCCATCCAGAAAAAGATTGAAGCAAACGCCAATAATGTGGCCAACCTCAATACGGATGGCTACAAAAAAATACGGGTTACCCTGCAAGCACAGGAGCCACAGAGCATAGAGGCGATTGCGCAGCAGATCCAGACGCCCGGGCCGATGGTGCATGAACAAACATCCGCAGGAGAAACCCTGGTTGAAAAATCAAACGTGGAACTGAGCGAAGAGTTACCCAGCATGATGTTAAGCCGCCGATTTTTCCAGGCCAATCTGAAAACCGTGCAGATTCAGGATGAAATGCTTGGCAATCTGTTGGACATCAAGAGCTGAAGTCACTATCCTGCCGCCAGGTTATCCTGCCTTCCAGGATGGTCAATACAGCCTTTCCCTGTAATTCCCAGCCGATAAATGGAGAGTTCTTGCTCTTGGAAAGAATACTTTCCTCGGTAAAAATAAACTTTTTTTCTGGATCAATAATCGTAATATCCGCCGGGGCGCCTACAGAAAGGGTCCCGCCCGGTACTCCAAGAATCCTGGCCGGATTCAGCGATAGCAGCTCCACCATCCTCCGGGCATCAAACTGATTTTCTCGCACCAGTCGCAAGGTTAAGGGCACCGCTGTTTCCAGGCCGATTATCCCGTTGGCGGCCAGATCGAACTCCATCTCCTTTTCGATCTCGCTATGTGGCGCATGATCTGTGGCAATGGCATCCAGGGTTCCGTCCCGCAAGGCCTCTTGAACGGCAACGACATCCGCCTCGGTGCGCAGGGGAGGATTCATTTTTGCCAGGGTATTATAACCGTCCACCGCCAGCTCGGTGAGGGTGAAATAATGCGGCGCTGTTTCCGCGGTAACGGCCACCCCTTTCGCCTTGGCTCTTCTAATCAGAGCCAGTGATTCCCGGGTGCTGACATGAGCGATATGGATGGGTCGCCCGGTAAATTCAGCCAGGGCCAGATCACGATATATCATAATTTCTTCGGCCACGGGGGGAATTCCCTGTAGCCCGAGACGGGTCGCCAACGGGCCATAATTCATCGTGCCATTGTGACTGAGCGACAGGTCCTCGGCATGGGAGATAACCAGCAAATCATGGTTTCCCGCATACTCGAGAGCCCGACGCATGAGCTGATTGTTGCCCACCGGCAAACCATCATCGCTTACGGCAACTGCCCCGGCCTGACGCAGATCACCAAATTCCGCAAGCTGCTCTCCTTTGCTTCCGCTGCTGATTGCTCCCACCGGGTAGACCCTGGCAAAACCGGCTTCCGCCGCCTTGGTCAGAATAAATACGGTCACCGTCTGATTGTCATTGACCGGCTTGGTGTTCGGCATGGACGCTACAGCGGTAAAGCCCCCGGCCGCGGCGGCGCAGGTTCCCGTGGCAATGGTCTCTTTATATTCCTGGCCCGGCTCACGCAGATGCACATGCATGTCAATAAGCCCCGGCACCACCCACTTCCCCTGCAAATCATAAACAAGGCCATCTATCCGGGCGGAAAGAGTGCCAGGCTGAGATACCGCGTTTATTTTACCGCCAACGATCAACACATCAAGGAGCTGATCAATCCCGTTTGCCGGATCAATCACCCGTCCATTTTTTAACAGAATCGGTTCTGGCATGCTAATCGCCCCCCATGATCAGATAAAGCAAGGCCATCCGCACAGCTACCCCGTTGGTAACCTGCTCCAGAATCACCGAACGGCTGCCATCGGCAATCTTGGGATCAAGCTCAACCCCACGGTTTATCGGGCCGGGATGCATGACGATTGCCTCTGGCCCGGCAGTGTCCACCACCTTTGGGGAAATTCCAAAAAATTTCGCGTATTCCCGCAGAGATGGGAATAGCGCCTCCTGCTGCCGCTCTTTCTGAATCCGCAAGGCCATGATCACATCTGCCCCCTCAACCGCTTCCAGCACGGTGCGGCTGACTGTGGCACCCAGCTCCTCAATGCCAGGAGGAATCAGGGTCGCCGGGCCGCTCACCGTAACCGAGGCGCCCATCTTGGAAAAACCGATGATATCTGAGTGCGCCACCCGACTGTGGGCGATATCGCCAATAATGGCGACCTTCAAACCGGCAATCCTGCCCTTGGCTTCCTGTACCGTCATCAGGTCGAGAAGACCCTGGCTGGGGTGCTCATGGGTTCCATCTCCGGCATTGATCACGGAGGCGTTGATATGATCGGCCAGCAGGCGAGCGGAGCCTGAGCGGGGATGGCGGAGAATGATACAGTCTGGATTCATGGCGGCGAGATTCCGGGCGGTGTCAATCAGGGTTTCTCCCTTGACGGTGCTGCTGCCGGAACTAGAGATATTAAAGGTGTCCGCGCTCATACGCTTTGCGGCAACCTCAAACGAAAGCCTGGTTCTGGTGCTGGGCTCAAAGAAAAAATTGATAATGGTTTTACCGCGGAGGGTCGGAACTTTTTTTATGGCGCGAGAGGAAATTTCTTTAAACGATTCTGCGGTTTGCAAAACGGACTGGATATCTTCCGCAGAAAGATCGGCAAGCCCAAGGAGATGTTTATGACTGAATCGATACTCGGGGTCCATACGATTCTTTCCGTGAAAATGTCAGCGCGAATAATTACAAGTAACGCCGCGATAAGTAAGAATAGAAAAAACAGCTGCCATTAGTCCAGAACTTTTTTGCAGCCGTTACGGAATTATGTTGCCAAGCCGCTTCCAGCGCACCGTAAAATTTTCCCTGTCCCATGACCAGTAAAGAATGAAAGCCTTGCCCTTGATGGCCTTGAGATCCACAAACCCCCAGAAGCGACTGTCGTGACTATTGTCACGATTATCCCCCATTACAAAAACGGAACCTGGCGGCACGGTTATCGGGCTCATATTGTCCCTGGGCGAAGGCAGAATGTCCTCCTCCAGATTCACCGCGTTTGGCTCACTGAAAGGTTCTCCATTAACCAGAACTTTTTTCTGCACAATTTCAACCCGATCACCAGCAACACCGACAACCCGTTTGATAAAATCAAGGGAAGGGTTTTGCGGGTACTGAAAAACAATGACATCATGCCGTTGAGGGTCTCCCGCGGCAATCCAGACATCTCCGTTCAGAGGATTTTTCACTCCATAACCAAATTTGTTGACCAGAATATGATCGCCTATCAGCAAGGTGGGAATCATGGAACCGGATGGGATTTTAAAAGCCTGAACTACAAAAGTTCTGATGAAAAATGCGAGCAACAAGGCAACAATAATTGCCTCGGCATATTCACGTACAATAGATTTTTCTTTGATCTTGACAGGATTTTCTTTTAACACCTTTACTCCTTTCATCTCACAATATGTACATCCGAGGGAATACAAGAGCCGTCCCACAACAGGTACGTCACCTGAAAAGGTGGCCACAAAATAAGCGAAGAGCGAAATAAATACAAGAGGCGGAATATATCCTACCAATAAATATCTCAGCCTTTATTCTGCCTTTATTCTTGACACCATATATTTTTATGTCTCTAATTGGAATATGATGATAATAGTATAAATACTATGTGCAGTTAGCACATCTGTACGCTAACAAGGTTTACCTGCGGATCAAAACATAAGAAAATCTCGGTTACGGGGCGCTCATGGGCAAGTCCGGGTTCAAAAAAATATCATTGCCATCCTTCAATCTCCCTTTTCTTAAAAGGCAAACCCTTTCTCTTGGCCTTGATATTGGCTCTCATTCCGTCAAGATCTGTGAATTGGCGGAAAGCGGCAACGGCTATAGGCTCGTAGCCCTGGGCAGTGCCCTGCTCCCCCCTGATTCTCTTGAAGATGGCGCCTTACAGAATCCTGGTGCCGTGGGCAAGGTAATCATGTCTCTGATCAGTAACCTGAAAATCAAGCATAAAAAGGTCGCCATCTCGATTTCCGGATATTCTGTTATCGTCAAAAAAATAAATCTGGCCGTGATGAGCGAAGATGAGTTGGCAAAACACATCGAATCAGAGGCGGAACAATATATCCCCTTCGACATTAACGACGTCTACCTTGATTTTCAGGATCTGTCAACGAACACCTCCTCCGAAGATCGCACGGATGTCATGCTGGTCGCGGCTAAACGGGATGTTGTGGATGGCTATCTCAACATGCTGCGAAATGCTGGCCTCCAACCGGTTGTCGTTGATGTGGATGCCTTTGCCCTGGAAAACGCCTTCTGGGCAAATTATGGCCTGACGGACAATGTTGTTCTGGTAGATATTGGCGCCTCAAAAATGAACATCAATATCATCTCCCATGGTACTTCAATTCTTGCTCGGGACGTTGTCCTCGGCAGCCGACAGTTAACCGAACAGATTCAAAATCTTTTCGGGATCAGCTTTGAAGAGGCAGAGGCCTTAAAAACCGGAGAAATGACCACACAGGAAAAAAGGGAGGAGCTCGACAACCTTTTTACGAACATCTGCAGTCAGTGGGTAACCGAGGTTAAACGTGCCATTGATTTTTATTCTTCCAGTCAACCAGACGAAATGATTGCCAAAATTGTCTTGAGCGGTGGCGGGGCGAAAATACAGGGTCTTACCAGGTTCTTTGCCAAAGAAACAAAGATCGCAGTCGAACTCTTCAATCCTTTCAAGCAAGCAGCTGTGGACAATAAAATCATTGATCCTGCCTATCTGAAAAGTATTGCGCCGGAAATGACCCTTGCTGCTGGCCTGGCGACAAGGCCAGTGGAGATCTAAGCGCCATGATTCGCATCAACCTCCTGCCGATCAGGCAGATGAAGAAAAGACAACGCCTGAAAACAGAACTTGCGGGATTGCTTGCCGCTTTATTTTTGGTGCTGCTTGTCCTTGTTGCAGTCTGGTTTTCCCTGACAGGTGAAATTGCCAGCCTAAAGGCAGAGCTTGTGAGCCTTGAGCAGAAAAAACAAGCCTATCAGCCAATTATTAAACAGATTGACACCCTGAAAAAAGAAAAACAGTTGGTAGAGCAGAAACTGGACTCCATAAAAAAACTTCAGACTGGCGCCAAGGTAACAGTGCGAGTCCTTGATGAAGTGGCGTCACGGACCACGACAAACCGCATGTGGCTTAACTCTCTACAGCAGTCGGCAGGACGCTTGCAACTGCAAGGCATTGCTCTGGATAACGAAACCATTGCCCAGTATATGCAGCAACTGGAAGCCTCGGAGTATCTTGAAAAGACGGAACTGACCAGTTCTGCCCAGATCGACGTGGCCAAACAGAAATTGAAATCTTTTTCTCTCACCATTAATGTTGTCGTTCCAGCAGTTGATGGACTTGCAAAAAAATAGACGTAACTTGGGCGGGAGAAGTCATGGCGCTTGACATAATAAAGATACAGGCAAATTTCGATAAGTTTCTCGACGGCAAAGGTAGCCTGCTTAAGATGCAACAAAAAATGCTAATTGCAGCCGCAATCTGCATTCTGCCATGTGTAATCTTCTTTTTTCTGGTCTATTCCCCAAAAGCCAGCGAAATAAAAACCCTGCGAACACAAAAAGTCGGCCTCGAAGAAGAAATCAGGAAGGTAGAAAAAATCGCCAGCGATCTTGGCCGGCACAAGGCGGAAATGGCGGAAGTTCAACGCCAGTTTGCCGAGGCCTCTTTGTTGCTGCCTGATCAAAAAGAAATCCCCACGCTCTTGGCCACCATTTCCGCACAGGCAGCCTCTTCGGGACTGGATGTTCTTTCTTTCAAGCCGCTGGCAGAAAAACCGCAGCAATTTTACGCGGAAATCCCTGTTGATATTACGGTGCAGGGGGCATACCATAATGCAGGTGTTTTTCTTGACAGGATCAGCAAGCTCCCGCGTATTGTTGCAGTAAACAACATCAAGATTGATTCCCCCAAGCAGACGGGTGGAGAAATGATCCTGAATTCGACATTTCAGCTTGTTACCTATCGCTTTCTCGATCCTGCTGAAATTGTGGCCAACGCTCAAAAAAAGTAAAGTGACAGGATCGCGACTCAAGATCAACGAGTTACAAACTAATAACCGTTGTGATGTCGGCACTGCTACCGACGACTGACACGCGGCTTTTTGCGATTACAATAAAAAATTACCGAGCGATAACCGTTGTCTTTGGCGAGAACTACTCATCATGATGAACAGCATGTGCGCAAAAAATCTTTTCCTCACTTTTTGCTTTGTGACAAGCGGATGGTGTATGTCGGCAGCTGATATTTATGCCCAGTCTGAGACTGCTCTGCCACCAGGCACGGAACCTGCTGCTCAATCTCTGGAGACAGCCCTTACCAGTGGGCAGACCCCATCTTTTATGTATAATCGCGAAAGGCCAGATCCATTTTTCCCCTTTCTCACCCAGGAAATCATTAAAGCTGAGGCCAAGGCCAAGGCCGAACTGACGGGGACAAGAAAATTTGAACCAGCCCAGCTGACCCTGGTCGCCATTGTTTCAAGCAAGCGCGGGTTCCTGGCCATGGTGCAGGATTCCTCCGGCGCTGGCTATCTGCTTCGTAAGGGCACAAAAATTGGAGAAATGGGAGAAGTTGTCCTAATCGCCCAAAACAAGGTAGTCATCGAGCAAAAAAATGTGACCGGCGAACGCACATCCCGCAAAGTTGAGATGATTTTAAACAAAGAGGGAGAAAAATAATGACCTCCATTATCAGGAGCCGTTTAAAAATAATCTGTCCATTTTTTACTCTTTTCGTTACGGCTCCTTATGCCGCTCGCGATATCCCAAAAGAACAAGTTATTTTTGCACGACGGCTTACCCGCCTGCAATGTATCTTCGCTGGGCTGCTGATATCCTGTTTTTTATTAAGTGGGGTGGCTTTTGCCAAAAAACCAGCCGTTTCCTCCCCCAAACAAGCTTTATACGCCATATCAGGCATAAATCTTGACCAGACTGCCGACGGCGTACAGTTGGTTATTCAGGGCAGTGCTCCACCTACCTACACAATATATGAGCTTTTTGATCCTCTGCGGATCGTATTGGACATTGCCGACGGGAGGCTCGTAAACCCTGCAAAAATGCCGGCAAATCTGCCGCATGGTGCCGTACAGGACATAAAAAATATTACCTTGCCCGACCAGAAACCGGCCATCGTCCGACTGGAAATCTACCTCTCTGGTGATCCAACCTACACCATAGCAAGAAAGGGCAACAATATTGTCGTCAATTTTACCAAGGTAGATTTTTCTCAACTCAATAAAACAACAACCATTGCCAGCCCGGAGGTTAATCTGGCGTCAGTGCTGAAAGATCTTGAGCTTGACAGCACAGCCAATCCGGCCGAGTTGATCACCCCCAAGTTTCCCAACATAAAACCAAAGGCAAAACCCTTACCGGAAAAGGCTCCAACTGCAAAAGTCTCTGCCCCGTCTGCGACTTCTGCCCCGGAAAAAAAATCTCCCGAAAAAGCACCATCAGACAGTCTTGCCTTTGCCGGATATGAAAAACAGAAAATAACCGTGGATTTTTTCAAGATTGATCTCCACAATGTATTCAGGCTTTTTGGCGAAATAAGCGGTCAGAATATTGTCGTGGACGAAGGAGTCAGCGGCACCCTGACCCTTTCACTAAACGATATCCCTTGGGATTTTGCCTTGGACATCATTCTCAACCTCAAGGACCTGCAGAAAGAGGAACGCTTCAACACTCTCGTCATCGCACCAAAGGCTAAACAGTTTAACTGGCCAAAAACTGCCACGAGTGCAATTTCCGTCAAGGGTGGCGAAACGGTTGAAACCATATCAGTAAAGCAACGTCTGGAGACCCCAAAAGAGGTTATCGAAGCAAAAAACCTCATCCAGCAGGCCATTGCCGCCGAAAAAAACGATCAACCAGAAAAGGCCTTATCTCTCTATGAAACAGCCTTCAGCAAATGGCCGAAAAATGTCCAACTCGCCAGCCGTATCGCCTCGCTCTGTCTTACTCAGCTAGGAATGAATGCCAAGGCCATACACTATGCCAAGGCAACGCTGGCTCTTGAGCCTGCCAATGCGGGGGCAGCCCTGATGGCAGCCATTGGTTCAGCCAATATGAAAAAAATAGAAACGGCCAAGGCATATTTTGACCTGGCCATCAGCGGGGATGCTCCTGCCAGCGAAGCACTGGTCAGTTACGCTTCCTTTGCCGAAGAGTACCAGAGTTATAATGGCGCCTTGGCCCTGCTGACCAGGCATGAAGTTCTGTTCGGGGATACCCTTGACACCCTGGTGACCAAAGCCCGCATCCTGGACAAACTTGGCCATTCGGCCCAGGCTGTCGTAGCCTACAATGCGGTGCTGCTTTCCGGTTACCCGGTGCCTGAGGATCTCCAGCAGTTCATCAGAGAAAGGATTGCAACGGTAAATTAGGAGCCGTTAAGAATGCACTATTCTGACTGTTAACTGTACGGCTCCTTATGCCGGTTTAGCCACACGAAACGTCCAGGTTATTTCTTTACAACAGCTTAGCGCCACTTTGTCACATTCAAAAGAATTCAGGAGTCAGGATTCAGAATACAGGAGTATAAAGACGACCATCATGAAAAAAAGAACTCAAAGTGTCATTACCTTATTTGTCTGGGCAGCGACCTATCTGCTGTTAAACACCGCCTGTGCACCTGTCGCCGACACCATGCCAACACCAGATCCAATTGCGGCACCGGCTTCAGCACCAGAAAAAAAGGCCCGGATTTTGGAAGCAGGCCAGTTGCCGGTCCGTTTCCAAAAGTCGATATATATGTTGGGTGAAGCTTCTGGTCAAATGGGGACGGGGAATACCGAACTTACAATTCCGATTGGCGCCGATATTTCCTCGAATACCGGCCCGGTGGCCCTGCGCGACATTATGAAACGGTTGGCCGCTCTAAAAGGCATGAACATCAGTTGGGCCAGCGATGTTGATCAGATGGCCATGGTCGATGTGGATATCCGGGCGGAAGATGATTTTTTCAAGTCACTCGACAATATCCTGCGGCAGAAGGATTATTTCCACGAGGTTCAGGGCAATACCATCGTGGTCAAGTACCGCGAAACTCGTAAATTCCACGTGGCTATGCCGTTTTTGAAATCCTCATATGCTACCGGAGTCGGTGGGGATGTGCTGGGAGGCAGTGCGGCAACAAGCGGGCTGAAGGGGAATATCCAGCTTACCAGCGATAAAAACGATTTTGATATCTGGGAAAATATCAGAAAAAATATCGATCAGATGCTCGAAATATGGGAAGAAACCATTGTTACCCCTGCATCCGCCACAACAGGAACATCAACTCAGACCGGCTATCCCCAACCGCCCGCCACCGCGCCTGCCGCTGCTTCATCAACAACCAAACGCAATGTCCAGGCAGGGAAAGGCTATTACAGCATTGATAAACCCATAGGCTTAATCACCGTGACCGCACCACGACCACTCGTCGAAAAGGTTGCCGTTTACCTCGACAACCTGAAATCAGAGCTCTATCGGCAAATCTCCATCGAGGCAAAGATCGTCGAGGTTTCCCTCGATAATACCGAAAGCAGGGGCATAGACTGGACTAATTTTCTGTCCGGCAAGAAGCTTGATCTCACTCTGTTTGGCGCCCCTCCAGCAGCTCTTGCTTCCACCGCTAACGGGATTATCTATGATCCAAATCGCGATCTGCGAGGCCGAGCGGTAAGTCAGGTTTCGCTTGGCCCCAATCCCTTCTCCCTTGCCCTGAACTTTCTCGATACCCAGGGGCATACTACCGTGCTGGCCAATCCAAAACTAAGTATTATGAACGGACAGCCAGGTCTCATCACGGCGGGTGACAGTGTCAAATATATCGACAAGGTTGAATCCAGAATTGACGGCACCACAGGTGCGGTAACCTACACCGTCACCACGGCGACCCTCATGTCCGGAATCGGCATGTCGGTGATCGGGACCATAATGGACAATGACGAGATTATCCTCACTCTGACCCCTGTGACTTCAAAACTCGATGGAAATGTAGTTGCTTACGAAACCATTGGGGGGGATAACAAAATCGGGGTGCCCAAGATCAAGCTGCGGGAGATGAATACCACTGTTCGGATCAAGAGCGGCCAAGTGATGGTCGTAGGCGGTCTTATTGATAATGCCGAAACCACCGACGGCAGCAACCAGGTTCCTTTCCTGGGCGATATTCCCCTGCTGGGCAAACTTTTCTCCCACTCTGCCAAATCCACCAAGAAAAGTGAGCTGGTTATCATGCTTCAGCCAAAGATTTATTAGGAGCCGTTACAAAATAATTTATACACTTTCGCTCATCCCTTCACGGCGCCTTATGCCGTTTTGGCCACATACACCCTTCGGGTATAAGTTTCGTTTGAGCAGACAAGCTGCTCAACTCAACTATAAAATGACCTGGTTATTTTATAGCAACGGCTTAGTCCCCTACTCCCCCCTGTGTCATAAAAAAAACCCGGCAAATGCCGGGTTTTTTTTATGAGCTGCAATTTTTAACCCTATTGCTGTTCTGCCGTCTCCTGCCTTTGTGAATTTTCATACAGGGCGTGAAAATTGATCGGTTCCATCAGGAAGGGGATAAACCCGCCATCCACCGAAACCTGACTGATTATCTGCCGGGTAAAAGGAAAGAGCAGGGCCGCACATTCTACTGCCAGGACAGCAGGCAGATGCTCTTCCGGAATATTTTTCAGCAAAAATACCCCGGCATGTTCAACCTCGATGATAAACATAGTCTTCTCGGTCTGGCTGTTGGTCACTTTGGCGGTAATGGCCAGGGTAACCTCATAATGGTCTTCCGTCTCCAGCTTCCGGTTTTTCAGACCCAGATTAACATCAACTCTGGGTTCCCCTTTAGCCAGAAAAACATCGGGAGCCTCTGGATTTTCAAATGATAAATCCTTGAGATACATCTTCTGCAACCGAAAAACAGGTGGTTGCGGTGCCTGGGCGTCAGCGTTATTTTCTTCCGTCATGATGTTTAATTCCTTGTCTGAGTCTGAGTTTCTTAATGGCATTGATTAAAATCCTGCACCTCATTCTTTATAATGAAATATACCGAAACTTCAACGGGTCTTTTGCTATTTCCGACAAATCATCTAAATCATCCCTCCAATATCTTCTTGAGAAATTGTCCGGTGTATGATGCCTCGACCCTGGCTACCTTTTCGGGGGTGCCCTGGGCGACAATCTCCCCCCCTTGATCCCCACCCTCCGGGCCGAGATCGATGAGATGATCGGCAGTTTTGATCACATCGAGATTGTGTTCGATGATCACCACGGTGTTGCCGCTTGCCACCAGCCGGTTCAGCACATGGAGAAGATGCTGGATGTCGGCGGGATGAAGACCGGTGGTCGGTTCATCCATGATGTACAGGGTTTTGCCGGTGCTTCTTTTGCTCAGCTCCTTGGCCAGCTTAATCCGCTGCGCCTCGCCGCCTGAGAGTGTCACTGAGGACTGGCCCAGAGCCAGGTACGACAGCCCCACCTCCAGCAAGGTTTGCAGTTTACCCTTGATCTGGGAAATCTTGGCAAAAAAGTCCAGGGCCTCCTCCACGTTCATGGCCAGAATCTCGGCGATATTCTTGCCCCGATAGACAATATCCAGAGTGTCCGGGTTATAGCGCTTTCCACCGCAGGCCTCACAAGTCACATAGATGTCGGGGAGAAAATGCATGGCGATCTTGATCACCCCTTCGCCTTCGCAGGCCTCGCAACGGCCTCCTTTCAGGTTGAAGCTGAAACGGCCCGGCTGATAGCCTCTGGCCCTTGCTTCAGGCAACCGGGCCAGGAGTTCACGCACCGGGGTAAGCAGACCGGTGTAGGTGGCGGGATTGGAACGAGGGGTCCGGCCAATGGGGCTCTGATCGATGTCGATCACCTTGTCGATCTGCTCCAGCCCCTCAAAGGCGCAGACCTTGCCGGTTTTCCCCTTGCCGTGGGCGAGAAAGTTTACCGCCCCATTGAACAGGGTTTCAATCACCAGCGAACTTTTCCCCGAGCCGGACACCCCGGTGACGCAGGTCATCAGACCAAGGGGGATGCGAACCTCAATCCCTTGCAGGTTGTTGGCCGTCGCCTGCCTAATGGTGATCCAGGCCTTTGCTGAGGCGGGCCGCCGTCTCTTTTTAGGAATCGGAATGGACAGACGCCCGGAGAGATAGCCGCCGGTAATGGAGGTTTCGTGGCATAACAGCCCCGCCACCTCGCCGTTGTACACTACCTCCCCTCCGTGTACTCCGGCCCCCGGCCCCATGTCCAGCACATGATCCGCCGCCCGGATGGTGTCCTCGTCATGCTCCACCACCAGCACGGTATTGCCCAGATCACGCAGTCTGGTCAGGGTATTGATCAGCCGCTGGTTGTCCCGCTGGTGCAGGCCGATGCTCGGCTCATCAAGGATATACAAAACCCCGGCCAGACGCGAACCGATTTGGGAGGCCAGCCTGATCCGCTGGGCCTCGCCGCCGGAAAGAGTTGCCGCCTTGCGGCTAAGGGAGATATAGCCTAAGCCCACATCATGCAGAAATGAGAGCCGATCCATAATCTCCTTCAAGATGCGCTCAGCCACAAACAGCTCCTGCTCCGTCCAGACCAGGGAGGGCAGGGTTTGCAGGAGTCCGGCGATACTCTGATTAGTCAGGGTATGGATATTCCAGGCGCCGATCCGCACCGCCAGAGCCTCGGGCCTGAGCCTCGCTCCATGACAGGCCGGACAGTCCTGCTCGTTCATGTACTGTTCCAGCTCTTCCTGCACCGCGCCGGAGCCGGTCTCCAGATAGCGCCGGGCCAGTTGCGGCAAAATCCCGGCAAAGGGCTTACGATGGCTGTGCAGGCTGCGAAAGCGCACATAATCAAAGACCACATTCTCCAGCCCGCTGCCGTGCAGAATAATCTCCCGAACCCGTTCTGGCAGCGCCGCAAACGGGGTGTCCAGCGAAAAGCCATACTTGCGGGCCAGCCCGGCCATAAGCTCTTGGGTGTAAGTAGAGGGCGAGCTGTTCTGCCAGGGGAGGATGGCACCCTGGTTGAGGCTCAAGCCGGGGTTTGGCACCACCAGATCCGGGTCAAAAAACTGTTTTACCCCCAGGCCACCGCATTCCGGGCAGGCGCCCTTGGGGTTGTTGAAGGAAAAAAGCTGGGTGCTCAGTTCCGGCAGGCTCTTGCCACAGCGAACGCAGGCGGCATGTTCGCTGTACAGAATCTCCTGCCCGGCTTCCGGCAGTTGCGCCAACAAAAAACCAGCGCCCAGCTGGACGGTGGTAGCCACCGAATCAGACAGCCGTCTGGCCACCGAGGGCTTGATCACCAGCCGGTCCACCACCGCCTGAATGGTGTGACGCTTGTTTTTATCAAGCACGATCTCCTCGGCCAGCTCGCGGATCTCTCCGTCAATCCGCACCCGGACATAACCATCCCGCCGGAGTTTCTGCAGCACCGCCTGATGCTCGCCCTTTTTCCCGTCCACTATCGGGGCCAAAAGCACGATCTTGCTCCCCTCCGCCAGAGCCATCAGGCTGGCCACCATATCCTGCACAGACTGGGGCCGAATCTCCTCGCCGCATTTCGGGCAATGAGGCCGGCCCACCCTGGCAAAAAGCAGACGCAGATGATCGTAAATCTCGGTAATGGTTCCCACCGTAGAACGCGGATTCCGGCTGGTGGTCCGCTGCTCGATGGACACCGCCGGACTCAAGCCCTCGAGCGAATCCACCTCGGGCTTTTCCATCTGCCCCAGAAACTGGCGGGCATAGGTGGACAGCGATTCCACATAACGGCGCTGCCCCTCGGCATAAAGGGTGTCAAAGGCAAGAGAAGATTTGCCCGAACCGCTCAAGCCGGTGAAAACCACCAGCCGATTACGAGGCAGATCGACATTAATATTTTTCAGATTATGCATCCGCGCCCCACGAATGCTGATGTATTTAGGCTCCATGTAGATCCTCAATGTAAAAGTCCATATTAACAGCCCCCACTTTAGTGTCTCTCAAGAGCACTGTACAGTGAAAAATCCGGGCACCTCTCGCTCACGCGCATATAGATGAGCCGGGAGTCTTTCAGCAAAGATCGGCGAACTTTTGCCTTTCCTGATCAGCGGCGAATATAATCCTGCGAATATAATCCTTGCTTCTGGAGATCCCCTGCCCTTACACTGAAAAAGAACATACTGCCAAGGTTCGGCAAGTCCGTTCTTGAGAAAGGGAAACAAACATTATGGTGCAAGAAAATATCTTTTCGCTGCTGGAGCGCAATGGTCCTTTTGCCACCGGAGACAGGCCACCGAGCCTGGCCTCGTTTCCCCCTGAGGCGCGGCTCTTTGCCAGGGGATTGGCTGAGGCTGGCATGACCACCCGTTATCGAATCCTGCGCAACCAGATTTTCGAGTTTCTTGATGTCCGCTCCTTTGCCGGGATACAGGCGATCATCAATGACCCAGCCAGGCGCAAGCTGGCCAACGAGCGGGCCTACCGGCTGCTGGGCAACATGTTCGGCATTGAGGGCAACGCCCGGGAGGTAATCCTGCGGGTCAATACCTATTCCCGAACCGCCGATGGGGTGATCAACTATCTCAAGGCCAAGGTGCTGGCCAATTATGCCTCCTATATCGAGATGACCAACGAAATTGACTCCTGCAAGAGTCCGGTGGATCTGCTGCTCATCCTCTTTGACGACCGCTACCATAAAAAGGCGCGCTTTGAGGCCAAGCGCAAGCTCATTCTCATGAATCTGGCCGGCTCCATTGATCAGCGGGAAAGAGAAACCGAGGTGGAGGCCAAGTTCGGCCAGTTTCTCGACTTTTTAAACGAATACGTCTGGAGCAAGAAAAGCAGGATCGGCGAGCTGGAGATTGTCTACCTATTAAGCGATCACGATCCGGACACCTACGCCTGCACCAGGGTGGAGGTCATCAACCGGGAACAGGCTCGCGCCATAAAAAGAAAAGCCAACCAGAAGCTCACCCTGATCAAACGCCGACGCTTTCAGGCCAATGGGTTTGAGGTGCCGATCTATGTCTCCATCCGCAAAAAACAATCCGAGGCCAAGGTGCTGAAGCTGTTGCGCAAGGGCGAGGAAAATCCGGCCGTAGCGGTGGATGACGAGCTGGGCCTTATGGGGGTGGTTGATTCGGTAGCCGAGGTCAAGGCCTTTCAGCGGCACCTGACCAAGAGCGCCACCCGGGCCGGCTCCCTGATGACCCTGGAGGAGGTGACTGATACCCTTTCCGGAGGCGGACATAATAGCGGAAACATCGGCAGCTCTGCCAAGACCAGGATGTTAAAGTTTTTTGCCCGCATGGGGGGAATGCGGGTAGAGTTTATCGTGCACACCAACTACTCATACCTCAATTATATCTATGAACGGGAGGTGTCCCACGACGAATATGAGGTAAAGCGGATCTTCGATTCTGGCGTAGCAGAAATGCTTTTTCCGCAGGATATTTACGAGATTGATATTGCCGAGAAAAAAGAAGCCGTGATCCGCTGGTTCAGGAAAAGGATTGAGGAATTTTGACTTCAGCTGGAGAATATTATGCAAATCCCAACGTCTTCCCCTATTGTGCACCCCCTGGTCTCTCGGGTCATGCTGTTGTTTTTATGGTTCATCTTAAGCGACCTTGTCCACTTTGCCTCCGATTGTCAGGCCCAGAAAAAAGTCAGCATCTGTTTTGGTTCGGCCTCCTCATCTCTGCTGCCCATCGCCTTGGAACAAGGCTATTTCCGGGCCGAAGGGGTGGAAATGGAGCTGCGCCCCTTTACCAGCGGCAAAAACGCCCTGCAGGCGATGCTCGACGGCAAGTGCGATCTGGCGACCACTGCCCAGACTCCCGTGGTGCACCACAGCATGATTCGCCGGGATTTTCTTATTGTTGCCAACCTGAGTCTGTCCGATGATTTTGAAAAAATCGTGGTCCGCACTGACCGAGGCATCCTCAAGGGGGCCGACCTTAAGGGCCGCCGTATCGCCCTGCCCGAATTCACGACCCAACACTATCTGCTGGATACCTTTCTCGCCTATAACGGACTCAAAAACACAGATGTGCAGCGCGTATATCTGCACCACAACGAGGTAATCAAGGCATTTCAACGCGGCGAGGTCGACGCCGTTGTCCATCGCGAACCGGAAACTACCCATCTGGTAGAGGAATTTGCCGGCAAGGCCAAGATCATGCCCAGTCCAGGTCTATGTGTCGCCATCTATGCCCTGGTTGGCAAGCGGGATTTTGTCCAGGGTAATTCCGCGACCATCGCCAAGGTCCTCCGCGCCTTAGTGTGGGCCGAAGAGTTTGCCAAAAAGGAGCCGAGCCGAGCCAAGGCCATCGCCGCCAAAACCTATAACGCCGATCAGGCGGAGATCGAGCGAATCTGGTCGGCCCATCACTTCCGCGTCACCCTTGATCAGCCTCTGCTCTTTCTTCTGGAAAATATGGCCCGCTGGCAGATCGGCCTGCTGCCAACGGCGCAGCGCAAACCAATGCCCAACTATCTGGACTTCCTCTATCTTGACGCTCTGAAATCGGTCAAGCCCGAGGCGGTCACCATAATCCACTGAGCCAGCCGCTATGCGCATCCACAACAGATTCATCATCGCTATCATGCTGCCTGGCCTTGCCCTGCTGGCAAGCACGATGCTCCTTTTGTTCACCAAGACTTGCTTCACAAACCTGCGCGACCATATCCAGTATTTTTCAAACCTTCACTCGGCCAACTTCGTTCTGGCCAACCTGACTCAGGAATTCCTGCTCTATCGCAGCCCGAGAGTTGGTCTGCAAATCCTTACCGCTCATCGCCAAATAGGCGAGCGATTGGCCGCCCACCCCGCACATGATAGTTTAATGAAGCTGGCCGTTGGCGATGACCACCTCTTATTATCATCCCTCAAAGATGATCACCAACGTCTCGGCGTCTTCTTGCCCATATTGTTGGAGGAGCGCGACCCCTCCGGGTCCCCCATCGCTGCCACCCTGCTGGTGAAGTTTCAGGACATCGATACTAAAATTGCGCAGATAACAGATGATTTGGGAAAAGGGGATATAGATTTTCAGTGGCGCAGCAACTTAATCCTGATGGTGGGAGGGACATTTATATTGGTTCTCCTTGTCCTCTGCCTGCTGCCGCTGTACCGGCGGCTGTTCAACGGACTTGGCATCATAACCGCCGGGGCGCAACGGATCGGGACAGGCGATTTCAACTACCGCATTCTCGCCACCGGCACCACTGAACTCGACCTGCTGGCCCTGGAATTCAACCGCATGAATGTCAGACTCTCAGAGTCTTTTGATACGCTCGCCCACGCTCTCAATGAGCAAAAGATCATCCTCAACAATACCGGTCTAGGGGTGGCCCTGCTGAAAGAAAGGAAGCTCGTCTGGGTCAACCCGGCCATGAAAAGGATATTCGGTATTCCCACCGATGAAAATCTGACGGGCAGGATCAGCGCAGTGCTGTACCCAGATCAGGAGAGCTTCCTGCGCTTCGGAGAGGAAGCTTTTCCGGTGCTGGATCGTGGTGCGACCTATGCCGCAGAGGTCAGGATGCTTCGTACAGACGGGGCCCCAATCCTGTGCAGGCTTCTGGGACAGGCCATCTCCCCGGGCCATCTGGAGGAAGGGGTGATCTGGGTCGTGGAGGACATTACCTCCCGCAAGGCTATAGAGGCTGAGATGAGCAAGGCCAAAAACCTGGCGGCCATCGGCATTCTGGCAGGCGGCGTCGCGCACGACTTCAACAACCTGTTTCAGGCCCTGCTGGGCAACATTACCCTGGCCAGAATGATGCTGCCTGAATCAAGCGATGCCTACCAGTATCTGGTCAAGGCCGAAGAGTCCTACTCGCTTGGCGCAAAACTTACCAGCAGGCTTATAGCCTTTTCCTCAGGCGGCAGCCCCTTGAAGACGCCCCTTCAGATTGCGGAGTTTATCCGCAAAGAGGTCAATAGCCAGACGATTGGCACTGGCGTGGAAGTTGTCTTCGCCCTGAGTGATGACCTGCGGGAGGTTTCCTGCGATCCAACGCAGATACAAATGGTATGGCAGCATCTGACCATGAACGCCGTGGAGGCGATGCGCCATGGCGGCACCCTCAGAGTATCGGCGGTCAACGTCAACGTCGCGTTGGAGGCGCACTCTACTCTTGCGCCTGGAGATTACGTGCAGATATCTTTCCAGGATCAGGGCTGCGGTATCAGCGCGGAAAACCTGCCCCGGATCTTTGACCCCTATTTTTCCACCAAGCCCATGGGCACCGCAAAGGGGCAAGGCCTCGGCCTCGCTCTCTCCGAGGCCATCGTGCGGAAGCACGGAGGAATGATCACGGTGGAAAGCACTAACGAAGGCGCTACCTTTCATGTCTTTCTGCCCGCGGG
>Ga0208863_1000495_pt1 | contig 37650 bp, 38 predicted proteins | sample RifOxyD3_FD_184040 | JGI IMG/M metagenome (GOLD analysis project Ga0208863, IMG submission 184040) | Soil microbial communities from Rifle, Colorado - Rifle Oxygen_injection D3 (SPAdes) | ecosystem: Environmental > Terrestrial > Deep subsurface > Rock core/Sediment | place: Rifle, Colorado...
AACCATATGAATACAACCATTATTTTTCACCCAGATACCTGCCGATCAACTCTTTAAGTTCAGCCTCGCTCACCCCTCCGAGAATGGCGGCCAGCAAGGTATGTTCTGGTGAGAGGATAATCGTCATCGGCTGGGCCTTAATATTGAAACTCCGGGCTATCTTGCCGCCGCCATCACGGATAACCGGGAAAATTATGCCAAGCTCCTCAATAAAGGCCTTTACCTCTTGCTCGGTCTGCGTGACATTAATGTAGACCACCTTGAGACCTTTATCCTTATAGGCTGCAAAATACCTATTGAATATAGGCGTATCGGCCCGACAGAATTTACAATCAGTTGACCAGAATCGCAGGATGACCGGGTTTCCCCTGGCATCGGCTAGAGAAACCTGGTTCCCTTGCATATCGAGCGCTGCAAACTCCGGGGCCTTATCACCGATCCGCAAGGGCTTTACCCGGTTGCCGCAGCCAGCCAGAAGACAAAGCGCCACCATTAGACCAAAGCATCCCCCCCACGACAAGTACGCCATTTTTTTCATTGCTATCGCCATAAGATTCAATCCGTTATTATTAGGGCCTGTTTTTCAGGACAATCAACTTCACGGCTCGCCAATTCTGCATTAACGTTAATTAATCGCACAAGATTTTTTATAATTTCATAGTGACAAATAAGCAAGGTTATACTTACCTGAAAAGCATGTTCTGCTTTATATCATTATAAAAAATCGTGGTGTGGCCTTAGCTTTTTTTGTTGACAAGCAATGCAATGATAAGTAACTTTTTTTTGCTTTTTATACCACACTGTGGTATTTCATAAAAATAATTGGGTCGAGAGGCCACTTAAATTTTACTATCAACTACAATTTTTGGGATTTTTATAATGTAACTACTTTTTGTAAGGAGGTGCTGGAGAGCCGAGAAAACGCTTATCAACAATGTTCCACTATTACTAAAAGCTAACTTCAAAACGGGGAGAAAACATGAAGAAAGCAATTTGTACAGCAGTAGCATTAGCATTCGTGGCCGGTGGTTACCTTGCCTATTCCACAGTCGACTCAAAAACGGCTGTGGCGGTTGCCGCCAAGAAGACTTACGCCGGCACTATGTATGTGGCCGGTATGGGCGGACATTTTGCAGTAGCCGATCTGACCATAGATCCGAACAATGCGGATGATCCTCTCAAGGTTAACAAACTCGACATGATCGAAATCGGTAAAGCGAAGACCCATCCTACCCATGACGCTCGAATCGACAACAAAGACAAGAACACCATGTACTGGTCAACCTACAAGCCGGACCCGAACAACAAGCTTCATACAGGCAAGTCTGATCTCAAAACCGGCAAAGTGATCACAGACCTGGTTATGGACATCCCAGCCCGCGCCACCTTTACCGGTGCCAACTATTGTGCTTCCGGCCAGTCCGAGAAATACTTCATGCCGGTTTCAATGGCCAATGAAGGCTATATTGATGTCATTGACAAGAAGACCATGGCACTTAAACAGAGGGTCTTTCTTGATGATCTCGGGATCAAAGCTGGTGAAACCACCTTTGCCCACGGCATCAACACACCTGACATGAAAAAATTCCTGCTGACCTTGAACGATACCCCTACAGGTCACACCAAATGGACAGGCGGTACTCGTCTGATCATGCTGGACATGGCAGCTCTTGAGCAAGGTAAAATGAAAAAACTCGCTGAAGGCAAAATTACCGGCAAACCAATGGATGCCAGCGGCGGCACCATCACCTTCCGTCAGTACTTTTCAGCTGATGGCAAGCTGCTCTTCCAGTCCGGCGCTGATCGTGGCTATGTTATCGACGCAAAAACTCTTAAAATGATCAATGAAGTCACCCCGCTTCCTGGTGAAGCCCATGACTTCATGCCTACCCCGGATGCCAAGTACGCTCTGCTTACCCTGCGCCAGAAGGCCAAGGATTTTGAGGGTAAGGATTCTACCGACGGTACCCTGCAGTTGTATGATGTCGAGGCCAAAAAATTGGTCGGCAAACCGGTATCGGTTTGTTTTGCCTGCCACATTGAGAACAAGATAGGTAAGGCAATTCTATGCGGTATGGACGCCAACTGGAAATAATGCTGTAGACACACAGAGATGTCTTGTAAAAGATAATCAAAACGGGCATCATGTTCGGTTACGGACATGATGCCCGCTGTTTTTTGTATCATTTTTTTGCCCGCCTGTTACAATATGACAATTCTCTAATGATCAAATTTCAACAGAAGTAAGCACTTACCATGGACCAATTCAACCACTTTACCGTCGCCTTGAAAAACCTGCGGCGTAAGCCTTTCCGCTCCGGCGTCCTGGTGCTGGCGATCGCTCTCCTGGTTGCCTTGCTTATCTTTGCCATGTCATTCACCAAAAGCCTCACCATGGGACTGCACAAGGCATCGGAACGTCTAGGCGCAGACTTGGTTGTTGTACCTGTCGGCGCTCGCGGGTTTGCCGAGGAGTTCCTGCTTGAGTCCAAAAACACCTCATTCTACATGGCCAAGAGTCTCATCGACAAAGTCCGCAAGGTTAATGGAGTAGAATCAATAACCTATCAAACCTACCTTACTACCATACCAGGAATGTGTTGCGATGTCATACCTACCAGGATTGTCGCCTTTGACCCGGAAACTGACTTTATCGTCAAGCCCTGGCTGCAAAAAGCCATCGGTCGGGAACTAAAAAAAGGAGAGGCGCTGGCAGGGTTCGGAACCAATGAGAATTTCGGACTTGGCCTCCTGGATGTGTCAGCCACCATTTACAATAACAAGTTCAAGATGGTTGGCGTCCTCGAACAGACCGGCACCGGCCTTGATAATGCCCTGTTCATGACCGAAGAAAATCTGGCAGACATTATAGCGACTGGGAAATCCCCCCTTAAATCCGGTGAAATTTCTGTTATCTTTGTAAAGTTTAAGCAAGGTCTAAATGCAGATTATATGGGTAAGGTAATCGAGGGGCAAATCCCGGATGTCGATGTAATCACCCGCAGCGATATGGGTGCACGATTTCTATCCATCCTGGCAGATATCAATAAAATCTTCCTCGTCACCACCCTTTTATCATCGATATTAACTATCTTTCTGGTCTGGTCAATCTTCTCGGCCATAGCCAACGAACGATCGCGGGAAATCGGCATCATGCGCGCCATCGGCGCAACCCAGGCAGACATAGTCAAACTATTTCTTCTCGAAGTACTGATACTGGGGCTGGCCGGCAGCCTCGCCGGGGTGGTCAGTGGCACCTTCCTCTCAATCCTGCTCGTAAAAAGCTTTACTATGATGAAAAACATCTCCGTAGACCTGACACTGCTTGAACAAACAATCATTAACGCTATCGGGCTGCTGGCCGGCTGCGGGATCTGTATAACCGGCGCCTTAATGCCGATCAATCGCCTCAAGAAGCTTGAACCCCTTCTGGCCATAAAAGAGGAATAACTATGGCACAGATCGAACTGATTGATATCCATAAGCAATACGTCGTGGGTAACTCCACGGTCACTGCCTTGAGCAAAACATCACTGACAATAGATAAGGGGGATTTTGTCTCCATCGTCGGCCATTCCGGTTCAGGAAAAACCACCCTGATTTCTATTATCGGCGGCATCTTGAAACCCTCTTCCGGCAAGGTGTTGTTTGAAGGGAGTGACATCGGCTCTTTTGATGATGAAAGCGCCTCAGCCTATCGTAACCAAAAAATAGGCTTCATGTTTCAATTCGCCAGCCTCCTGCCAATTCTTTCCGCCCGGGATAATGTCTTGATTGCCGATCTGTTCAGCAAACATCGGCAGGCAGACGCAGAAAGCAAGGCTCAGACACTGTTGCAGATGATGGGGATCGGCGACAAGGTAAACTCCTATCCGGCTCAGCTCTCCGGAGGCCAACAGAGACGGGTCGCCATCGCCAGGGCCTTGCTCAATAATCCAAAGGTTATTCTTGCCGATGAACCGACCGGCGATCTTGATGAAGAGACCGAGGCGGAAATCATGACACTGTTTAAAGAGTTAAATGAGAAACATCAGGTCACAATTATTCTCATCACTCACAGCCAGGACCTTGCCTCCCAGGCCAGAACCAGATACCGGATGGCAAAACAGAACTTGATAAAGCTATAATAAACCCAATTAATTTATGCCATCTCGGCAGGGCCTGCCAGCCAGGCCTGCTTGGGCGGTTCATGAACCGCCCCTACGAAACCAGTGCATCCGACGACCTTTCTGAATGGCATGCCAGGCCATAATCAAACAAACCGATTCACCAGGCGACAAGGCACAAACACATACGGGCGGCTCCGTAGGGGCAATTCACGAATTGCCCTGTCACGACGGAAATTGACTGTCAACAAAAAAGCCAAGCGCGGACCGTCTTGAACAGGCAATCCTTTGCTTGGCTTGTAATGGTATTCAATAAATCAACAGCGGTAGGGTTTATCCTACCACCAGGTAATTGTCTGGTCGGCAGCTTCCATCATATCAACCAACTTGTCATAATCAGGATTATCGGTATTCAGATTAAAACTTTCAGCCTCACGGCCCTCGGAGAGGATGGTAACCAGCTTCTTCACTTCCTCTGTCGCCTCAGAACGGTAAACATACAATATCTTCATTATTGATTGCTCCTTATCAAGACTTCTTTTCAGGTCGCATAATGCCATAAGGGACGACAACATCCATTTCCCGCAGTTTGGCGCCGAGTTCTTCAATGGTTACCGGGGTCATGGCGTTGACCTCGCAGTTTTCAGGAACCACGGAAAACATGTCGCCTTCCATATCACGGATCCATTCGAGGTTTTCCTTGTTGTAATCATCAAAGGGCGGCAGGACGAGACCGTTCAGCACTGCGCCGTTCGAAAAATGATTGGCAACGGAAAGGCCCAGGGCTGAACGCATTCCATCATACATATACGCGCTATTAGCAAACAGAAAGCATACCTTCTTAGACATGGTCACCCCCTTATAAAGTCATGTAACAATCATATGAATCAATTATCACGGCGTGCTGCGACTGGGTTGACATCTTCTTCTCATCCAGGCCTTTTGGGATGTCGTTGGTTTTGTCATACCCTTCCTTCTGATAGCTGTCCGCGCAGATTGAAACCTCGGCAAGCTTGCATAGCTCTTCAAACTCCGTGCATTTCGTGCAATGCACACCCTTCCAGGTAAAAAAGACCTTAACCTTCGAACCTTTTTTGACGGCAGCCTTGGTGACCCCCAGGACATGCCGCCAGTTCTGCAGTGATGTAACAAAAATACCTAAGCTTTTTGCCATGTTGTTACCTCCTATCCATTTGCTTGGTCGCTTGCGCAGTTGGACTACTTGCTATCATTCCAGCTAACCCTAACCTTTTTTAATATAAAACTTTAAAACACCATCTCCTTCAACAAACCCCAAAAACGAGTGTCCTGAGCGCTCACACCAGCCGGGGAGATCATTCTTTGAGCCAGGGTCAGAACCGATTACCTCTAAAATCTGCCCGGACTCAAGTTTGGCAATCGCCTTCTTGGTTTTCAATAAAGGCATAGGGCAAATCAAGCCTTGAGTATCCAAAGAATCATCAACTTTAAGCTTGTCTATATCCATAAATCCTCCTAAAAAACCAATAAACAGCCGCTCATTAGAGAAAAATATCTACTCGCAACCTCTCATTTTGTCAAGGATTGTTGCGACCTTTTTTAAAAAATCGGCATATCCTGCATTACTACATTGTAGTAGTCACCATCCGAGGAGAAATGGGATATATGGAATTAAGGCGTATGGGCCGCCCCTCTGTGGCCCCTGAAGAAGACCCCCCTAAGCCCTGATCTTCTCTTCTGCCAGCATCCTCTCGATAAAATCAATCAAGAAATCGCGCTGTTGCGGTGCAGCATAGCCGATACAGGCACAATGCAAGGAAATCGACGAACGGACTAGGAGCTCAAAAGACACAAAATCCTCACCGAGTTCAATCGCGAAATAGAACGGCCCACAGTTTGCGTGCTCCTGCTGCACCGAGTTACCCAAATCCGGCGGCACCGGCAGCCAAAACAGGCCGTCGAGCACTCCGGCCTTGGTGTTCCTGTTCAGGAAGCCGGCAATTGCTTGCCGCTCTTCCCTGGTCAACTCATTTACTTGGTACTGTCTCATCAGTTTTTAGTTTTCCGGTTAATTGTCCGTGCAGACCTTTGGTCTGCTCCTTGAACTTCGCAATATACTGATCAAGAACGTCCTCTGTTTCAATAACATAGGCGGTGATCATCACCAGCAGTTCGGTCCTGCTTACTTTTTCCTGCTTATACTTAAACAGCCAACCCAACCCCGGAATATCCTTAAAAAAAGGCACCCCGCTATCACTAATATTTTTGTTCTTTTTAATCATCCCGCCCATCAGAATTGCCTGGGCATCTTTAACTGCCAATTTGGTGGTCAAAGTACTTTTGGTGATAATAGTATTTTTATTAGCATCCACACTGGTGGCATCACTAACCTCCTGCGAGATATCCAGAATGATCACGCCGTTATAATTGATCCGTGGCGTCACCTTAAGGATAACGCCGGTATCCTTGTACTGAACCGTGCTATTGACATAACCGTCGATAGACTGAGTCGTTGACGTTGAGGTAGTAATGGGCACCGACTTACCGACATTAACCTCGGCTGCTTCGTTGTTCAATACCAGGACCTGAGGAGATGAGAGTATGGATACATCCGTCGTACCGGCAAGGGCATTCAGAATTCCAATAGCATCTGTGCCGCGGATCAGACTATAAGTAAAACCTCCGAGCACATTGTCAATAATAGTACTGTCATCACCAGATGATTTTGTATTATTATGGGTCGAGGAATAGTTCTGGTCATAACCTGTACTATTTGCCAACCTTCTATTTTTCATTGCCCATTCGACTCCGCCTTCCCAGGCGTTAGAGAGCTCCACCTCGGCCACGATAACCTCGATCAGCACCTGGCGCGGCAGATTATCAAGTCTCTCAAGCAGTTTCAAAAGCCGATCATAATCAGTGGGATGAGCCCGGATCAAAATGATATTGCGGCTGTCATCGGCCAGCAGGGTCGGCTGGATGGTGAAACGCATGGGCGAGGAGGTGTTCGATGATGAAGAACCAGCAGACGCTGCAGCAGGCTTGGCAGCTGTGGTGCGGGACTTATCCGTCCCCTGGCTCTGTGTCGAGGATGAACTTGTGGTTTTCGCTGCCGGCGTGATGCTCTTCCCTTCGATCATCGAATTAACCAGAGCCGCAAGCTCGGTGGCCACGGAGTTCCTGACATTATAGATATAGATACTCTCCTTGCCCTGCTGCGGGCTCCTATCGAGTTCCTTTATCCACTTCTCGGCCACATCCAGCATATTATCGTTATTGCTGATCAGCAGCAGGGAACTGATTCTTTCAAGCGTCATCACCGATACGCCATCAAAATCTTTTTTAATGACCTTCAGAGTCTTGAGAATCTCGGTAACCTCATCCCGGAGGTCAAACAACGGGGCTTTTTCGATCTTGACCATCCTGACCTTAAGAGTGGCAAGCGGCGAGATGTCCAAGCGGGAGAGGACTGATACCGCATCGACAATATTGGCTTCATAATCGTTGATAATCAGGATATTCTGATCAGGCATATCAAAAGAGGTGCCCTGCTCGGAAAGAAACGGCTTGATCAGCTTGACCACCTCAGCCGTTGACAGGTACATGATCGGAATAACCTGCATGATCATCCGGGTACTCTCCCGGAGTTCATTAATCCTGTCCGGGCCATATATAAGTTCGGCGACCGGCTGCTTGGAAACGGTGATAAAATCAAAATCGCCGATCTGCCTGATATCCAGGCCGTTGGCATTCAGGATCTTTTTGAAGACAGCAAACAACTGATCACGCGGCACCAGCTTGCCGGAACGGATGTTGACCGTGCCCTTGACCTGCGGATCGATGATGTAATCAAGTTCGAGAATCTCGGCAACTACCTGAATAAACTCGTAGATGTCGGCATTGTCGAAATTCAGCATTATCCCCTCGCCTTCCATCGTCTTTTTGGAGCTGATTGGGGATGGCCCGTTCACACTCTTCAGATAGGGGTTGTCGAGTTTGCCTGTAGCACTGAGGTCCTTGGTCTTTGGCTCGTTCTTTTCAGCTTCAGCAGCGCGAACCTCGGCATCACTCTCGGCATCACTCAAGAGGGCCTTCTCTTTTTTGCCCTTGACAATCGATTCGTTGATATCGGCTAAATTAATCCATGTTCCGCTGGATTCATGAGTTGACTTGGCACAGCCACTCGCCAGCAGACACAACAAGAGCGCCACCAAGAATCCATATCTTCTCAAATGCATAACATCTCCTATTCTTACAGAAATCATCTCCTGAACCTTATCTGGGAGGACGCTCAAGCAGAATACCCTGCCCTTCCTCACCAGACCCCTCTGGCACCGGCGGGTTCCGATGAGAACGACGGGTCATTGTAGCTGTCGGCTGTTGCGGTTCGGCCACAATATTGCCGGGGCCACCACCGGACTGCTGGTTTTGGCCTCTGGGCATAGACATTGGCGGGCCGCCGGTCGCCCTTTTCTTGGCTGGATCGTAAAGGAGCTTCTCCACAACCTCTTCTCCACGGACAAAAGTGATCTTGTCCGGACTTACCAACTTGACTGTATAGCCGCGAAAGGTCTCACCCTGTACCACCTTGACGTACTCCTGTGGCTTTGCCGCAGCCATGGCAGCCCGCTTAAACAGCTTACCGGCTTTAACATATACTTTTGGCTGGCTCTCCTTAGCCGGCGGCGCCGAGATAATAGCTTTGCGAATGTCTTTAGTGATAATCGAACCAATAAAAACAACGCTGTTGATATCCACCTCAGGTTCACCGATCTTTTCAGCACCATTGCCTGCACCCTCGGCATCACCCCCCACACTCCTGGTTTCGGTAAAAAGGTAACCGGTATTTAGATCGGGAAGTTGCTGGGGGACCTCCGGATAATATGCCACCTGACCTTGATCAGGTTCAACCGCCGGTGGCGGCGGCAATTGGGCTGCTTGTCGGGTTGGCTGCGCTGGCGCAACAGGCTCGATGAAACGCTTCCCATAGGCGCCCAAAACCCCCAACGACACCAGCAGGGCTATTATTATTGCGATTCGCACCATCAGCTCCTTGCCAAACAGATATCCTCAACCTATCCAAGCTTGTAATACCCATTAATATCGATAAATATCTTCAAAGCCGTACCTTTGTAAGACTTAATGGAAAAACTCTCAATGCGATACAGTTTATTTGAGCGGTACAGATTAGCCAAAAAGGCGGAAAAACCTTCAAGAGTGCCGGAAAGACGCGCCTTCACGGAAATTTCCCCATGCTCTTTTTTCTTAGCGCCATCTTTTTCACTGCCGGCAACGGGCATCTGCAACACAGGCCTTAATGACTCGGTTTCAAGCCCTGTTCCATTCAACTTCTCCTGCATATCGAGTTGCATAGCCGAAGCGATCTCCTCTTCCGAAGCCCCGGAGAACAGGATTTTATCAACCTGCTGCCGCTGCTTTTCAAGTTGGTCCACCTGTTGTCTGAGTCCAGGCAGTTTCTTGACAGCCAGGCGATACTGATCAAGAACTACTTTTCGACTGACAATATACTCCTGCTTAACGAGATAACGGGCCTCGAGTTGCCGCCAGATACTGGCGGCTGCCAATACCACGGCAATCGAGATGAGTAAGGGTCGAATTCTGAAACGGGCCAACAGATGCAATCCACTGATCATGGCAGGCTCGTCTCCAGATGGAAATAGGTCTTATTTTTCCGTCGGCTGGTAGATTTCAGCTTAACCTCGCCGAAAACCTGCAGCTTGGTTGTCAGTTCGCCGATATCATCCGTATATCCCATGATATTGATCGCCTTCTGATCCTTGTCCAGCCGGATCAAATCCAGATAAGAGTGCTGAGGCAGTTCGCTCGTCAATTTAGCCAGCAAGTCTATCAGATCGGGATTTTGGAACTGGGCAATGGTCTGCGATTTATCCTCGAGAGCTTTCACTTGACCTTGCAGAGCATTAACTTCCTTGACCAGCGGCTGCACAGCTTTAATCCGGGAATCCACCTGCTCCATTGCTTCCCTGATCTGATACTCCTTTGCCCCGATCATCCCAAACAGCACAGTCAGATTCAGGAGAAGCAGGACAACAGTGGCTATCTTTATAAGATCAACCCGGCCGGTTGGACTCGGCAACAAGTTATAATCATTGAGCAAAGGTTGATTAAGATATAATCTGCAGGCATCAAGAAATGCGCTACCTACCGGCGGCGCCAGATGATATATTCTCTCAGTTTCAAAGATGGCTGCCAACTCACCATGCGAATTATCCCTGGCGCTTAAATGTCTCTCCTTAAGCCGGGCGCCAAAAAACACCAACTCCTTGACAAATCTGCCGCCAGGTATAACCAAAATCCACTTTCCTCGACGGTTGGCGCGGGTCAGAAACCGCTGGCTTTCCGGATAAACTCCCTGCACCTTGTAACCGGCGGCGATCATGTCCTTCAGATATTCATCAGTATCCTCACGCCTGGCCGCGTATAATGCAACCTCAAATCCATCCTTGCTCCGCTCAAACGTGTAACCATAGAGCATGGCTTCTACATCAAACGGCGTGAGCATTCCTAACTGCAGGCGAATCGCTTCTTGTACATCCGGAGTGTTAAGCGGCAATCGGAAAGTGGTGAAAAAAAGCAGATCCTCGGCAACAAAAAAAACAAGTTTTCTGGTTGAAACACTCTTGGCCGAGCAATATTCCGTCACAAGTTCGGTAATTTTCTTATTTCCCTGCTCACGGGCAAACTCCGGGGTCTCACCAGATCCAGGATAATAAAAACTGATCCCATCCTTGGAGAGGGTTATTTCAAGCGCCCTTTTCATGTGGTGTCTTCCTTCCAGGCCCTAAACAAAAAACCAACCCCTCTTTTCTCGACAATTGCCGAAATCCTGGTCCCGGGAACCGCCTCCTTGCCTGCCTTGTCATGCTGCTCTTCCTCACCAGTTGCTGCATAACCGATGGCCACCACGGAATAAAAGGCGCTGCGGCCGCTCTCCCCGCCCGGGCCTTCATAGCTGAGATAAGATCTCAACAGCTCAAAACGCTCGTCCCCCAGAATCAGCCTGGCATGAGCCTCATTAAGCGTGCCGTCCTGTTCCTTTAACAACTCCAGATAGGTTGTTTTTTTATCCGCATCCCCTTCTGTCAGAAAATTCAGGATAGCCGGATTCAAGTTGTTAAAATTAATCCGGCCGGGATTTGATCCAGCCAAATTATAGACAGTAAAAACCTCATGAGCTGCAAAACGCCCGACCAAGATATCAGTGCCTTTGATCAGAAAAAACTCCGATGGATCATCAATGTTACCGTTCCGCGGCACATAAGGAGCGGGGAGTGCTTTATAATATTCGCTCTCAGCGCCGTTCACCCTGTGCAGATCGTCTTCATCCCGCCAATCCTGCAGGGAGTCAGTAATAACACCTACCTGATCTATATCCAGCCCCTGATATTGCAAATAAAGCTCCATAAGCCTCAGACTGGACTTGTTCAGATCAATCTTCCCGGTTTCACTCACCACATAATACAAGAATTTTCCAGTAGATAAAGCGGATTCTTCATAACTCTGGCCATGATGAAAGTTTTCAGCTTTTTCATCGTTGAGATCCTTGCTCACGACCTCGACCGGTTTATCAAGAAGACGAAACAGGCCAAGATTAATCCCGGCCTCGGCCAGAAAACGTTCAACCGTCCTTCTCTTAAGATTGTGGGCGATCTTAAGCTCGGTCTGCACCTGCAAGATAAGCTGCGAGGCCAGAAAACTGGCAAGCAGCATTACGACAATAACCACCAGCAGAGCAAATCCAGCCTCCGGTGACGACCTCCTTAGACAAGAATGTAGGGGAGGCCAGAAGGGGCGTATTGCAATACGCCCGTACAACCAACCAAACCGCGTGGGCAAGCAATAAAACCGTTTGCCCACCCTCCTTATGCAAATATTCACAGGGTTTCCAGCATAAATGTCATAAATTCACCGTTTTCACTGGTCACTGTAACCAGCCGATACTTCTGCCCCTCCAGAAAAGTTGGGCCGGACTCCTCCACCTCGGCCTCCTTTTTGGCCTCCGCCCCCTCAGCAAGCACAGCATCAGAGCTAACAAATTTGATTCTCTGCTCAAAGACCAAAGCTTCATCAAAAATAGCCAGGCGCTTGCCATCAAGCCGGGCAAGATTGCGCAAAGATACAGAAAAATTCTGCAGAATAGCTACATAGGCAAGACCAAGTATGGTGACCGCCACCAAGATCTCGATCAAGGTAAACCCGGACTGGCTTATGCTCTGCTTGCCTTTCTGCATCACCGACCTTATCACTTAGATGTACAACTGGGAGTCAATTCGTACTCCCGCTCACCGTAGACCAGAAGCACCTTGCCCCCTTCCTCATCATACGTCATCTGCACTGGAACTCCAGCGGCCAGAAGAGGAATCATATCGGAGAATTCCGGGACATAATCCTCGTTATAATCAATATTGTAATAATCCGGTTTTTCGGTGTAGTAGATGGTCTGATCATCGGCATTAAACCGGTATATGGCCAAGGCAAGTCCGACATCCTTAAAAATTAGAGGATTTCTGGTAACAACTGTGAAAAGCCCGTCCTGGGAAACAATAGCCACCTTCTGTGTTGTTCTATTATAAAAGGCACACCGTACCTGCCTGGAGATGAGGGCGAGAAAACTCTGCTCCCTCTCCATAGTAAGAATCTGCTTATCGCCCTTCTCTGAAAAATTAATGCTGACCCGCAGTACCGAATAGATCATCGTTGAGACCAGACCCAGGATGAGAACCGCTATCAACAATTCAAAAAGCGTCACCCCGGTTTCAGCCTTCGTCTTGAACCCGGCGGCCGGACAAGTTAAGCCCGGCTCACCCCCCTCCTTGCCGAATTGACTTCCTTTTCTAGTCATCAACCGGCCCTCATCAGTCGATTACCGGCAGGGCGGTTAACGGATCGAGCACTATCCGCCGGACATTTTTCCCCATAGTGAAGATCAACACAGCCGGGGTCACATGTCCTTCAGGATAGAAGACGACATGGTGAGGCTCCATGATGAGACTGCCTTCCCCGCCAAAATCGAAATCCACCTCTTTCTCCACTGCTCCACTGAGCCGCATGATCCCAGCGCCCTCGGTAATCTCAACCTTGACTTCACGGCCCCTGCTTACCGCCACCAACCGGGAATATCTGAGAGTCGCCATGATCTGCTGCGTCTGCTTACGGACATTGAGACTGTCGAGGAAACGACCGGTAGCCGGCGCCGCCATCGCTGCTAGAATAGCCAGGAGGATGAGGACAACAAACATCTCAAGCACGGTAAAACCCCGGAGATATCGCAAGGGCATAAGTTTCGTATGAGCAGGCAAGCTGCTCAACTCAGCTAGATCTCCGCCGTCTTTCCGGTCCTGACGGTCGGTTCTCAAGCCCGCCTCATTGCTGCTTCGTTGCTCAACCGGCGATTTCATTGATGCTCAGGATAACCGTCAGCATTGAGATAACAACATAGCCGGCAATCACGGCAATGATCAGAATAAAAAAAGGTTCGATAAAAGAGAGCAGCCGCTTGATCCTGGTCCGCAACTCCTTTTCATAGTAGTTGGCGATCTGGCCGCAGACCTGCCCGACCTGGCCCGACTCCTCCCCCAGAGAGAGAAGATCGGCAGCCAATTCGGGCAAGAGCTTCTCGGTTTTCAGCTTTTGTCCGACCTGCCGGCCCTCCTTAAGCGCCTCGGTCGCCCGCCGGAGCAACCGCTGAAACTCCAGGTTGCCGGCCACGCCGCTGCTGATTTTCAGAGCGGTGGCAAGATGGACGCCGTTATCGACTAAGACCTCAAGCGTCCTGAATATCCTGGTTGTCTCCAGATCCCGCACATATCCTGAAAGCAAAGGCGTCCGGATAGCCAGCCGGTCAAAGAGAATTTTACCGGGCTTACTTCTAAAATAGAAAAAAACAGCCACCGGCGGGCCGATTATGACCAGGAGGGTGAGCATGACATGAGAGCTGGCCAGCTTGGCTGTTTTCATCAGCAGCTGAACATGGAAAGGAAGCTGCTTCCCCACCCCCTCAAAAAGGATCTCAAAACGCGGCAGGATCGTGGTTAGAAGAATAATAATCGCCACCAGCCCGACCCCCATGAGAATCAGGGGATAGATCGAGGCGGAAACGACAAACTGCTTCAGCTCCTGAAAAGTGGCCTGATACTCCGTGACCTTCCGCAGCATGGCAGGCAGGATCCCACCCTCTTCACCGGCCCGGGCCATATTGACATACATCGGCGAAAAAAATTTCGGATAATCGGCCAAGGCCTGAGAAAAGGATTTCCCCTCTTTGAGTTTGCGTTCAAGTTCGCCGGTAAAATCCTTAAAGACCGTCTTGTTGCTGTTCTGTTTCATAATCCGCAGCGATCCGTCCAAGGACATGCCGGCGTTTAAGAGCAGAGAGATCTGGCTGGTAAAAAACTCGATATCAGACTTAGAAATTTTTTCCTGGCGCAGGCTGCCCAGTGATATGGAAAACTTGCGCACTTCAGCATGGCGCTTGATTTCAAGAGGTCGCAAGCCCTGCACCATCAAACGCTGGGCAACCGCGTCCCGGTCTTTCTCTTCCAGGACGCCCTGGGTGACCGCATTCTTCGAGTCAAGCGCTTTATAATTAAATAATCCCACTTTCCGCTCCCCTGCTTACCCGGACAACCTCAGAAAAGGTGGTCAAGCCGCTTTTTACCTTTTGCAGCCCATCGACAAACATGGATTTAAAGCCGTTCTCCTCAGCCAGGGCCCGGAGCTCGATGAGATCAAGAGCCTTGGAGATACCCCGATTCATGATATCATCCATGATTAAAAATTCATACAGACCAATCCGGCCTGAGTAGCCGGAACCGGTGCATTTGGAACACCCTTTGCCGGCGAACATCTCAAAATCCTCACCCCAGGGGGCATGCCCGAGAATTTCAGAGGCCATTCCCCGCCGCTCCGAGCAGTGCGGACAGTTCCGCCTTACCAGGCGCTGCGCCATAATCCCGCGCAAGGAAGAGACCAGCAAAAACCGCTCGACGCCGATGTCGATCATCCGCATCACCGCGGATACCGCATCATTGGTATGCAGGGTACTTAAAACCAGATGGCCGGTCAATGAAGACTGCACGGCAATCTCGGCGGTCTCCAGATCGCGGATCTCGCCCACCATGATAATATCGGGATCCTGCCGGACTATGGAACGGAGCCCTTTGGCAAAGGTCAGGTTGATCTCCGGACGGACCTGAATCTGGTTGATACCATGCAGTTGATATTCGACCGGATCTTCAATGGTGATGATCTTGGTGTTCCCCGAATTGATAAAGTTCAAGGCGCAATAAAGCGTGGTAGTTTTGCCGCTGCCGGTAGGGCCGGTAACCAGGATAATGCCGTCCGGCAGGGTGATGATATCCTTAAAACTCTTTTCGATCGCCGGATTCATCCCGAGATAGCTCATATCCAAAATAATATTGCCCTTTTCGAGGATACGAATCACCACACCCTCGCCATACACGGTCGGCATGGTGGAAACCCGCAAATCAATCTCCTTGCCGGAGATCCGGATCGAGATCTTGCCATCCTGCGGCATACGCCGCTCGGCAATATCCAGGGAGGCCAGCAACTTGGTTCTGGAGATGATTGCTGCCTGCATGGCGCCGGGGGGCATCTCGTAATCGTGCAGAATACCGTCGATGCGGAAACGGATAAGCAGCCCGTTCTCAAAGGGTTCCATGTGAATATCGCTGGCCCGGCGATTAACAGCGGTATCGATCAACGTATTGACATAACGGATTACCGGTGCTTCCGAGGCCATGTCCTTCAGCTTGTCGATATCCGATTCATCGGACAGCAACCCCTCATGCTCACCATCATCGCTGAGGCTGTAGTTGTCCTGGATGATGCGCTTAAGCCGGGCTTCAGAGATGAGTTCGATGCTGAACACTTCGGAGATGAGCACCTCGGCCGCTGCAAGAACGTCGGCGTCAAAAGGATCGCTCACCAGCAGGATATTATCGCTGCCGCGCCGCAGCAGGGCAAAGGGGTGATCCCGGAGAAAAAGCTTTGCGACGTCGACAAAGAGAAACTCTTCCTCAGGGTCAGGAGAGTAATTACCAAGAGAGAGTTGTTCCGACAAGGCTGCAACCAGATCTTCCTCGCCGATGAAACCCAAAGAGACCAGAATCTCGCCAATCCGGCTCGAAACATTGCCTTGATGGGATAAGGCCCGATCAAGTTGACTCTGCATGATCTTGCCCTTATTAACCAGAAGTTGGCCAATCACTTGTTTGCCTGGATATATTACTGCGGAATGCATTAAACCATCCCCCTGTGCACGACTATTAAAAAAAGACCATCCGAACCCTTATGGCCTGCTGCCTATTCTTATGTAAATACACAAAATCAGGCATGAAAGCGAGTTTTTAAAATTGGAATTTCCTCTTTTTCCCGGAGGACGAACGATACAAATTGACAGTCGATCTCCCTCACATTATCTTTGGCAGAATTAGTCAAATATATCAGGAGGAGATTTTCATGACCGAAAACTGTATCTTCTGCAAAATTATCGCGGGCCAGATCCCGGCAAAAAAACTCTACGAAGATGATAAAATCCTGGCCTTCTGGGATATCAACCCGGCCGCCCCTGTCCATTTTCTGGTAATCCCGAAGAAACATGTCAGCGGCCCGGCCGCCTTGGCCGAAGAAGATCAGGACTTGGTCGGCAAGCTATTACGCGACGGCGCCCGCCTGGCAAAAGAGAATGGCATCGACCACTTCCGACTGGTCATGAACAACGGCAGCGAGGCAGGCCAGACCGTCTTCCATCTCCACATGCATGTCCTGGGCGGCCGCCACCTTACCTGGCCGCCAGGCTGAACCGAGCTGGACTGCAAAAAAGCCACTGCTACCGACCTGTTGGTCGGCCCGGCTGATTTCTGGGAAGAGAGCTAACTGAAGGGTTACTACGATGAGTGAAAGGACTCTCGACCGGATAACCGGCGTGATCCTGGCCGGTGGCAAGAGCGTCCGGTTCGGCAGCAACAAGGCCCTGACCATACTGGACGGTCTGACCATGCTTGAACACACGGCCGGCATCTTGGGGCAGCTTTTCGAAAACCGCCTGCTGATAACCAATACCCCGGAGATTTACCGGTCTCTCAACTGGCCGATGGCCGGCGATCTTTTCCCAGGGGCCGGACCTTTAGCCGGCATCCAGGCAGCGCTCAGCGCTACTGCTTCGCCTCTTGCCTTTGTGACCGGCTGCGATATGCCGCAGCTCAATCCCACCCTCATCCGCTATCTCTGCACCCTGCCGGGCGAATGGGACGTTGTTCTGCCCCTGCTCGACAACGGCCCGGAACCGCTCCATGCGGTATATTGCAAGAGTGCCCTCGCCTCAATCTCCGCAGCACTCTCCACAGGCACTCGCAAACTGCAGGATGCCTTGACCGGACTTGCAGTCCGCACGGTCACGACCGAGGAGATCCTGACCATTGTTCCGGATCTGGCATCGTTCAACAATATCAACACGCAACAAGATCTGGCTTGCCTGTCCGTCAGCGGTTGTAGGGGCAATTCATGAATTGCCCCTATGTCCTATTTCTTAACACCGGCGCGCAGCAAATCAGAGCTCACATCCGAGCCATGCGGATCATGACAGGAGAGGCAATTCGGAGTCTCGACAGAGTGCGGCGTTCCAGTACCTTTGGCATGACAGCCGGAACACATCTTAACAGGATCCATGCCAAACTTCCCGGCAACGCCTTTGGTACAAGCCGGCCCTTCAGGGACATGGCAGGCCATACACCCCTTGACATTCGCCTGTTCGGCAGCCACCGGGCCATGCAGATATCTGCTCTTAAGCAGATCCTGATGACAGCCATCCGAAACGCAATTTGCAGCAGTTGCCGGCAAAGCATAGAGTATAACAACCAGTACCGCCCAACCGGCCAGCCTCAACATTCTTAATTCCATAGTTATTAACCATTTGATTTGTTTATTAATTAAACTTGACTTATAATCTGTAGTATAAAACAGACGATAGCAAACTTTCAGGCCGATTGCCAGAGTAAAATCCATGCAGTACAACTAAGGATTGCTAAGCCTTGATTTATCAAGGCCAGCATGATAATACACTGCAAATTATGATTTTTACCAACCAAACCCGAGGACAAAACAATCATGCTTGAACTTCGTTATATCAGAGAACATCTCGATCTGGTCAAGAAAAAAACCCTTGATAGAGGAACTAAGTCAAGAATTATTGAATTCGAGGCGATTGACCAGCAGCGCCGCGACCTGCTCACCGAGGTCGAAGGCCTGCGCAACAAACGAAAAATCGCCTCCCAGGAGATTGCCGAGCTCAAGAAGGCAAAACAAGACGCCCAAGCCCTGGTCGATGAGATGAAGCAGGTCGGCGAAAAGATCAAACAGATCGACTCAACCCTGGCCGGCATCGAAATAGAGGTGCAGGACATCGTGATGGGGATCCCCAACATCCGCCACGACTCTGTCCCGCTGGGCACCGATGAGAACGACAATGTCGAGATCAAACGCGTTGGCAAGATCCCGGAATTTGCTTTTCCGGCCCGCGCTCACTTTGAGATCGGCGAGGCCAACGGCTCCCTGGATTTTGAAAGGGCCGCCAAGTTGTCGGGCGCCCGCTTCGCCCTGCTCACCGGGTTTGCCGCTCGACTGGAACGGGCCCTCATCAACTTCATGCTCGACCTCCATACCCAGAAGCACGGCTATCTTGAGGTTCTGCCGCCCTTTCTGGTCAATTCCGCTTCAATGACCGCCACCGGCCAGCTGCCGAAATTCGCCGCCGATCTCTTTAAAATTGACGGATGGGATCTCTATCTCATCCCGACCGCCGAGGTGCCGGTGACCAATATCCACCGGGAAGAGACCTTGAACGAAAAGGATCTGCCGAGAAAATATGTGGCCTACACCCCCTGCTTCCGCTCTGAAGCCGGTTCCTACGGCAAGGATACCCGCGGCCTGATCCGCCAGCACCAGTTCGACAAGGTTGAACTGGTAAAATTCACCACGCCCGAGACCTCTTACCAGGAGCTGGAGGCCCTGCTCGCCGATGCCGAAGAGGTTCTGCAGCTCCTTGAACTGCCCTATCGGGTTATCGCGCTCTGCTCGGGCGATCTCGGCTTCTCGGCTGCCAAAACCTACGACATCGAAGTCTGGATGCCGGCCCAGAACAAATACCGGGAGATCTCCTCCTGCAGCAATTTCGAGGAGTTCCAGGCCAGGCGGGGCAGCATCCGTTATCGGCCGAAAGACCAGAACAAAAGCGCCCTGGTCCATACCTTGAACGGCAGCGGCCTGGCCGTCGGCCGCACCCTGGCCGCCATCTACGAGAACTACCAGCAGGCCGACGGCTCGGTGGCGATCCCCAAGGTACTGGCCCCGTATTTCAGCAACCGTTTTTAGTATCGAAAAAACAGTTTTCCGGGCGTTTTCACCTCTTAAGTTGTTCCGGTTAGGAGGGAGGGGTAAAACGCGGCTATTGGTATCGGAAGCAGATACTTATTGACCAGCCCATACATCCGGTAGCCCAGCTACCGGATGTTAATCCAGGGAGTTGATCATGATCGTCCGATACTGGTGCGCCTCGATCTTGCCGCCGCATCCGAAAGCCGGGTCGAGCTGGCCGTGCCGGAAACGCTCCACGCCGATCACGATGCTGCAACTGCCGGAATAGCCATTAAAGGTCCCTGCCCCGATTACATAGCCGCCGGTGTCGACGATTTCGGATGAAGACCATTCGCCGCTGGCATTGTTCTGACAACTAACGAAGCCTTTAAGTCGCATGACATAACCACTGTCGCCCGGCGACCATGTCACAGTGATGGGATCGCTGTTTCTGGAAAAAACCTGGCCGGCCGCCGGCTCCGTGATTGCATAGGCGGGCGGCAGCTTAACAGTGGTCCGCGGGGCGTCGTTCTGGTCGTTGCGGAGCAGGGATATGGTGAACTCGGTATCTTCAGCCGTTCCCGAAAAGGTCGTGAAGTACCAGATCCCGTCCTGGTGATGGCCGAACACGTTGCGCGTGCCTTTTTCCAGGCTCTTGATCCAGTCCGGGAGTCGGGCGGTCTTGCCAAACAGATCCCCATCGAATCGGATGTCCGCCGGGTCCCCGATCGAAGAAGCCCTCAAGCTATCGCCCGTTGATAAATCAACGAAATATCCGTTTGATACGGCACCTTGCCTAATTGCAGCTTCCACGGTCACGACCTCGCCGCCCGTACTGCTTACATGCATATCAGCGGAGAGGGATTCGGTCGTGACACCTTGCGAGGGCACGCTCTCCGGTCCTGAATCGCCGCAGCCATTCAGGCTCAGCAAGAGAATGAACACCAACAGATAATTTTGTCCTGTTTTGTAAACTGTTGTATTTTTCATGATCAGAAGTTCACCCCCACGCCTATTGAGGCATTCCAGATGTCGGTGCCTGAAACGTTATTCAGCCAGCGGGTGTCTATCAGTAGAAGCACCCTCTTTTTTATGGTGAACAATATCGACAGGTTCGCGGTCAGGTCTCTCCCGTTGTCTTCGCCGGTCGTATAGCCCAGATAATAGCTTTTAGCATCCCAGATCTGAACGCCGACTCCCGGGCGCAAAGCCAGCCAGCGTGTAAGGTCGAACCGGTAAGCAAGGCTGAGGGTCCCGGCTCGGGCCTCGACCTTGGTATCGCCGAGGTCCTTATGGTCAAAACGGTTGAATTTTATTAAGTCCATTTCCAGGCTTGAGTTGCCAAGCAGATAGAGCCCGGCAAAGAAGCCATATGAGCCGGAGTCATGGAAGTTATCATTGTCGGTTTTTGCTCCGCCAAAATGAATGCCCATATAGGGATGTTGATAACGCGATATCGTTTCAGCCGCTGTTGCTTTCAGGCAAGGGAGTAATAGCCACATGCAGATCAGCATGACCGGCTGCAACTTTAACAGTGCCATAATCGGCCCGGTCGTTTGGGTTTGAGAAGCCATAGAGTTCCTCCTGATATTGGTTTGTATTTTTGGTAAAATATCGCCTGATGTTAATTTCGATCAACATGGAATAACGTTACTAAACGTCAAATAAGCAAATTGGTAATTATGGGTTTGTGCTGGCTAATAAGATTACAGCAGGATATTGCAATATGCGCGCCAACCGCCAACAACAATCAGCCAATTAATTTATTACTAATAATATCGATTTGTTATATTTAGATATGACCCGGGATTAAATGGCAAGGACAAATTGCACCGAGGCAGATTGTGGCAAAAACAACACAGCAAAAACACCTCAAGAGGTTTTGTGCGCAAGTGCGCCCCTCTCCCAATCCATTCATATCTTTTTTCTAATTCTTGCATGTTGATGCATAGAGAATCATCATGGTAACAATATGGCTAGATCAAGGCAGCTCGGACTGCGGCCGGATGAAAAGGACAACATGAATCTTAAAAGAATAGCGCAGCTTGAAGGCCGCACCGAGCAGGATATTCTCAGGGATTCGCTCCGCATGTATGTGCGAAGCGCTGATGAGCAAAAGGAATTTTTTTATATGATATTATTTTTGTTCACTAATTCAGCACAAAAAACATTAACAAGAATAGCTTGGGCCATCTTTGGCTATTTGCTTACAAACTCGTTAATTCTGGTGTTGATAATCAAATGATCAAGAGTTGCGGCGGTGAACACCTTGCCGTTTAGGCGCAGGATCAACTCGCGCATGTCCGATCTTCTCTGCCTGAAGCCTCGTCCATCAATACAGGCAACCACTTCGTAGCTCGATTTTCCCGTTTGGGCATGTTTATTTCTTTGCGTCTCAAGTTCCTTGATTCTTGTCACCTTATCTCTGGCCGTTCCATCATCACTTGTAATTTTTGCCTCAATGATCACCGCCGGGTTGAGTTCATCGGGGATACAAAAATCAGGCGCTTGACCAAACCCTGGTATTTTTTCGGCCCGTCCAGTCTTGCGAAAGGAAATGCCGGCATCCCGCAGGCGTTTCTCGATTGCGTTTTCCATCACCTCGCCGACGAGTTCGGAAACGGCATCACGATGAGCGGCAAACGGTCTTCCCAAATATCGTTCATAGAGAAGGACCGCATACGGGACGTTTTCCTTTGCTGCATGCGCAAGTGATTCCTCCCCGTAAGTCGTATCGAATTTTGCCAGTCGGTGCAAAAAGCCCTCCTGTTCGGGAGGAGCACCTTTCTTGATATATTGCACAGCCACAAAAATCAGGGAGTTTATCCTTCTCAGTGTTTTGGTTGCTGACTGCCGACGGGACAGATTAAAGTAGTAGTCGATTATTCGACAATCCCTATCAATATTCCGAGCCGCCCCTTGGGTGATATCACTTTGCAGCTCGCTCCTGGCGAGTTCCGCCCATTCCGGTGCGGTCATTCCCAGAATTGATCGCAACACTCCCAGGGCCAGGCTGTTTTCGAGCAGAGCAGCTTGTACTGTCTCGAAAGAAAGATTCGCAAAGCATTCCGTTTTCCTTTTCAGGACCTCATAAGAGGTCTGGAAATCGTTGTACTTCGTAAAACCATTACTGGTCGGCATAAGAAGAAATTCCGAAGAAAGATCGGCAATAGTCACAGTCACCATCTCCTCTATACGCTGTTCCAGCTCTTCCTGCGGCAACTCGAAAGGTCGATTTATAGGCATTTTCCCTTCCTCATGTTAAAAACTGCACTCCTCTCTCGCTTCACTTGCATAATCCAGGCGACTTTCATTGACAGCCAAGCGGAGAGGCGGGAATTCTTCAACCGAGAGTGCCTCTTCGATATCTGCCAGTTGCGGCAAAGACACCAGATGCCGCGTCAAGAGCGACAACTTCTTCTGGACCGACAGGTTTGCGTTCCAATCCTTCCTCAGGTTCCAAATAGCCATCCTGATCAAATGGCCAAAAACGATGCACCGGATATCACCTCTCGTCGGTTTCAAACCGCCTTCCCGGAGTTTATCGAGATCATCGGCCACGAGAAAAGCGAATTCGTCGGTGGTTATCGCCAAAATCCGGCGCGAGACAGCTCCCGTTGATCGACAGATCAAGACAGTGTCGACGACGGATGAGCCCGTACCGCTGATATGAATCGAGGCGCCCATCTCCGCCGGGCAGGGCAGAGAGGCGGAGCAGGTGAGTCCGGCGTCCAAGATTGCCGCCGCCACGGGATAATAGGCCTCCAGTTTATTGTGGTGATAGGTAAAAGCTAGCGGCCTCCCCGGCTTCAGCGCCTGCGCCATGTTTCGAAAAACAGCGGCCAGCCCTTCGGCAAAGTGGCCAAGACCCCGTTCCATGGTGATATTGCCGGTCAATTCGTCGGTATTGCGGGTGGATTTGGCTGCAAAGGCTGGGCTTTCCGCCCCTACCAACTTCCGCACCCAGACATAACAGAAATCCATCAGCTCGGCATACTGGACATTCCCAAAATAGGGCGGATCGGTAAAAACGCCATCAAGGCTTGCCGGAGGCAGAGTTACGCTAGTAGCGCTCTGGCAGAATAGCCGAACCTCCCTGGTTTCAGTTGCTGAATCGCCATTTCGGCGGTCGCCGATCCATTCGCCCGCAATCGGCACCTGGATTTTCCTGGTCCCTTCGTGGCGAGTTTCGAATGGGTGGTCACAATACGCCTTCGCCTTTAAAAATTTCTCCAGGATGTTCGACCAACCGCCGCTCCCGACGCTCATACCGCCACCGTTCGAGATGCCGAGGAGGTTGGACTCGCATTGGACCAAGCCAATGGGGAAACCGTGGACAGAAAAAATATCGAGTGATTTAAGGGCCATGGTGTCATATCGGCAGAGCATGTTTTGGTAGCGCAATAGATCAGAAAGGTTGGTGATCAGCGCGTTTCTGAGCCGTTCGTCTTGTTCTGCTGTGATAAGCCGACAGCTCAGTTCAAGACCGAGCAATTGTCGGTCACTGAACATCTCCCGATGGCGTTTATACCCCCAGCGCAAGAGCCGGGTGGTTTCGTCACCTGGAAGAATTGCATCATCAGGGACATTAGGCGTTCCGATTTTGGCAAGCAGGGCAGCAGCTTTGGCGTAATGACCCAGGTCTATCTCGTCCGGCTTTTTAAAGAATCGGCCTTGGTGAGTTGTTTTACAGCGGCGGCAATGATATTCGATGGCAAACATACGGTGGCGAGGCGGGCCGATAGCCGGCTCGGGATAGGTGTTGATTGTTCCACATTTTGGACAGGGGCATTTGCTCCGCTTTGCCGGTCCTGCTAGGCTGAGTTGAACCCCGCAGGAATGGCAGGCACCCGGATGCTTGCGGTCTTGTACACCATTCAGATCGCCGCAAGCGGCGCAGATCAGAATATTCTCGGTGTGTCGTCGATCTTCGGCCAGCAGATAACCGGGGAAAAGGTCAAATTCAGTCCCGCAACCTCGGCATGTCTGCTCTTTCACCCAAAGGAAATACTTGACATGGGCTTCAGGAGAACCGCATTCCAGACAACAGGTGCGATATAGATCACCGATGTGCTGCTCAAGGTCGCTGGTGAGTTTTTCCGCTGCCTTGCGGTAGGCGACCAGATCCAGATGCTCAATCTCCCGGCTGACGATCCAGTAGGCCATGGGGTTGATGTCATAGCCCGCCACATCGCAGCCCACCCGGTTTGCCTCAATAAGCGGCGTGCCGCCACCCATAAAAGGGTCGGCGATAGTGATCCCCTTCAGGTCATTGGCGGAGTAGAAGGCCTCCCGAAGTGGCCGGTCGCTATATTCGGAGAGAATAAGCCCGCGAAACAACGTACCGGGCCGCCGGGCAAACCACTTATGCACGGCAATGATCGGACGGTAGTTCTGCTGGATCTGCTTTTCGCGCATGGCCAGGGAGGCAATGAAGGGAATGTCGAATTTTTTCTCAATGGACATGGGGAGGTTATAGTTGGTTTTTGAGCTTCTTGCAATCGGTGGCGGACCTTACCACTCATTTTTTAGCCACATGCAATAGCATCAAATTAGATAAGTAGATAACAACGTTCAGCTATTCAAATCGAACAAACCTGCCCATCATGAAGTTTTCTTCTTACGCCACCGCCGCCGGGGCGGATTGACTGCTGCCGCCCCCTGGCATGTTCGATTATCCAGATCTACCAGCAATTCCCTGGCATGAGCCACGTTGAACTCTAACAGACGTTCAAACAAAGCCGTACCCAGCGCTCGGTAATCACCGCCTAGTTCCTGAAGCGAAAAGGCAATATTCACCAATGGCTCGCCAAGCAGATAACGCGCGCTGGCGAAGGAGCTCATGTCTTCACCATCGCAATCGAGCAAGGCAGAGCAAACCCGGAAGACGCGTTCCGGCTCAAAATCTATGATTGACTCAAGACATTGCACCATATAATCAGAGTGTTTCCGTCGCAATTGGGAATCGTGGAGGCACAATGTATCAAGTAACTCGCGGCTGAAACGGCCGGGTTGCAGTACTCCGCCATGGAAAATAACGGCAAGTGCGTCTTGGATCGTTGCATCCGGATCAGCCAGGAGTTGCAGGAGGTAGGGCTGGATAAGCTCACTGTGTTGCGGCTCACGCCAAAGATAACCTACGGCATACGCGATGCCAATACGGACATCGCGCCCGTCAAGTTTATCCCCAATGTCTGACTTTACTAATTTCTGAAGCCATATTTCCACCCATTCCTCTGCGGGAAACAAAACGCGGCGCAGCGTCAAGAGTTCACCCATTCCTTGCCGCGCCTGCGGGCTCTCGCTCGCTGCCATCCGTCCGAACCAGACCTGGACGCAACCCGAGGTGATCCAGCGCTGGCTGTGGGCGAGCAATAATACGCCCTCAATGGTTTCGAAAATTCCCGGGTAGGTTGCAAACAACTTTTTCAGAAACTGCTGGGCTCGCCCATGATCGGCAAGGTGGAGGTGCTTGAGATAACGAAGCAAAGCGGCCCAAACACGCGGCGAATCCGGGCGAGCCAGATGGCCTTCAAGGACGTCCAGCCAACGATCCGTAGCGAGGGGCTTAGTGCGCAAGCAGGCTGCCGACAGAGCTGCCAGAACCGGGTAATTACCGTGGGGCAAAGTAACTATGCAATCTCCCCACAGCAGACTTCTGTGCCGATCAGGCTTCGACTCGGTATATGGCTCCCGGCAAACTTCACCTAACGGTAACCAGTCCACCAAGGTTTTAAATAAGACGTCCGGCAAAGGAGATTCGCTCTCGACCAGTTTCTCAAGGGCACGGGCTACATCGTGGCGGAAGTGTTCTCCATCAAACCCTTTGTCCAGAAGTTCCAGAACCAGGGCATAAAAAGCGGCAGGTTCATATTTCTGATCAGCCAGCTTTTCCAGGACATTGGCGACGGGAATCTCATTCCGCTGTGGGTCAAGCCGTCGTATCAGGCCAATGGCCCGGATGGGATCTTTTTCAGCTAAACGCGCCAGTTCTCGCCCGGCTTGGATTGCTCCTCCCTCCATAATTCGGCGGGGATGATCCCAAGCTGTCTCATCCGTCAGTTCCTCAAAAAGTCCAAGGATGTTTTCATCACTTCCCGCCAGCATCTTTTCGGCGCTTACTGGGCTGCCTACACGAGTCATGCGGGAAATAGACACTTCCGCGTCTTTCAGGTTGGGGAATGCCCGTTCTTCCTCACGCAAGCGGCGTCGGCATGCCTCGCTCAAGCGCTCACGAGGCAAGGCGTGCAGTAGGCGCAGCCGGTGTTCACGATCATAACGTAAGCGATTATGCCGGATTTTAGCAATGTCTGTGGTCGGAAAATGACTATATTGGCTCCAAGCACCGATTGTCTGCTCCAACTGGCCAAATTGTTCATTATCGAGATATGGGGCCACTGAAGAGATCAACTCCTTGGTATTCTTGTGCTTATCACAACAATCGCCGAGGACAAGGCGCCTTGGGTCAGCGCGCAAAAAATTGAGCAATGCCTGTGGATGGATCGCGGCAATCCGGATCAACCCCTTGGCCAGCAAGCGCTGGCCAATCATCAGATCAAGCGTTGCGTTAGCCGCCACAAAGGCCAAAAAGGCTTCCGGCTGCCTATGGGCAAAGCCTTCGACGGCCAGCAGCAGTGCGGTAAAAAATGGCTTCTCGCGGCGCAACTCGGGATCATCTTCGATGTCCACGTAATAATTTTTTTGCTGGCAATAGCCCACAACGAAGTCATGCGGCGCTGCCGCATCGGCCGACATCACCTGCATAAACCACGACCAGCATTCATTTATAAAAACAACAGGTGCTGCCTCGGCTATCGCCGGCAGATCGTGCATATCATGGCCGTTCAACCAATAATGTCTTGTCCGCTGCTGTTCATCGGTGGCGTCAGGTGCCTGGCGTTCGGCCCATTCTCGCTGCATCCAGACCATTACCAGCCGCGGCGCCAGATCCGGGGCTTGCGCACTTATCTGGCTGGCAAGGTGATTGACTGCCCAGCCGGCCAAGGACGTACGGGAGATTATCCGACACAAGCGATCTACCAGATCGACCCGCCAAACAGTGACGTTTTCAAGCACCCGCCAACTTAATTCATCCTTTGCGGGGTCGGACAACCAGTAGGTGTCCAGTAACTGCAACACCGTTGTCTCGTCGAAGGCAATAGCGCGGCTGAGTATTGCCACTACCGACCAGGCGTCTTTTGGCGGCAGCGCCATGAGTTCCGGCAGGGAACCGGCCAGCCGAGCAAACCAGCCGCGATTGCCTACCACGGCGTCCAGGATTCGCACCCGGCGCCAGGGGTCGGTCAGCGCTCCGAGAAACAGGTTGACCTCAGAAGTAAGAGGCGGATCGACCTGACCCAAAAATTCGATCATTAGCATGCGCAAATGGAGGCGAAGTTCGGCTGCCCACAAACGGCGAATCTCTTCAACATAACCAGCTTGATCCACCAAACGGAGATAGCCCAAAGCATGCCAAAGCTGGGGTCGAATCCGCAAACTGTCTTGTCGCGACACAACGGCCTCGGTCAACCGGCCCGGCCCTTGCAGAAAACTTCGCGCCCGGACAAATTCGTACAGGGTTTGATGGCGGAATCCCACTCTCCCGTCCTTCTCGACCAAGATTCCTGCCGCTTCCAGTTCCAAGATGGTCGCGAAGTGCTCCTCGATTACGGCCAGCGGCAGCCATAGCACTTCCCGCTCGGCCATCCGTTCGGCCAGTGTCACTGCTACGTGCAGCCGCTCCTTAAAATTAACATTGCACAAGACCTTCTGCCGCCACAACTCATCGAGCATGGCTTGGTAGCTGTGCAACAACTGTAAATTATCCGTGGTAGCCAGCAGGCGCAGAAAGATATCCAACGCATGAGGCGAGCGCAAGACCTCGCGCATCTCACTATTCCAGCCATTGGCCTGAACCTGATGGGCTTGGAGAACAGCGTCTACTTGAGGCCACTCGGGAAGATTCAGATGCAGCGTTTCCGCCATTGCATGGCGTAGGTGCGGGTCATGACGTTGTTCGAACACTCGACATGAGGCAATGACATGGACATTATCAACCTCGGCTAAATCGCGGATCAGGCTGAGAGGCACCCGCAAGCGGCCTGAGTGCTGCACCACCAATTCGGCCAAGGCATCAAGTTGATCCAGCAAGACCACGACTTTGCCCTGCCGTGCCAATATCATTACACAACGTGCAGTAGCATCGGGCAGGCCTAACGCCAATGCAAACGCTTGCTCATCAAGCACAGTCTCAGGGAGATAATCAAGCTTGATTCCCAACACCGGCATCCCGGCCTCTGTCAGTTGCTGACCGAGACGGGCCAGTAAGGCCGACTTACCGCAGCCCGGCTCCCCCAGCAACAAGGTCACTGAACTCGTCTCGCTTTCAATGCGATGGACCAGTTGTCCAAGCTCCGGCCGGTCTAGCCAAACGCCATCGTCCAATGTTGTTGGCCAGGCAAGCAGTTCGCGGGAGGCCTGGCCAAAGGCCTCTATCAAGGCTGGTACGCTTGGCAGAGCTGCAACCGGCGCCGGCAGGCGAAAATAGGGTTCGGGCAGACCGGCAACCTCACTCAGGCGACCAAGCAGACGGTCGAATTGCGCCTGCCAATCGGCATCGTTACCGGTCGTGAACATATGGGCAGTGCACAGAGTAAGTTCCGCAACGTCGGCGGGTAATAGCCTGGCATCGGGCATCAAGGCCCCGCCCATCAGAATGGGAATGATTACCGGCCCGCCGTCCATCTCTGTTCGTTGTCGCGACAGGGCCAGGCTAACCTCACGCCTCACAAAATCGACGCGGCCTTCGTTTTCACGCAGACGATTTAGTTGCTTGTCAGATGTCCATTCCGGGCCAATGACCACGAGCATGACCCGCGCCGAGCGCACGGCTTGTTCGATTTGGGCGGGGAAACGCTCACCACTACGCAAGGCCGCTTGATCGTAAAATAAAATGTCATCGGCAAACCACTGGCGCAGGCGGTCCCACAAACGCCCGGAATAGCCTTCGTCAAGGCGGCGGTAACTGATGAAAAGCTTGCAATCCGCCATACTCACTCCTTCAGGCACTCGCCAGGGGCACTAAGACAAATATTTCCAGATTTATTTTCACCAAAAATGGTGCAGTTAATGCCGATCATTTGGCTGTCAGATGCGCAGGCTATACAGGGTAATCGACAGATGTTGCTGAAAGAGACTGAAATCCGCATCTGTGGTAAAAATTGGAATCTTGAGCCGCAAGGCAACAGCGCAGATGAGGAAGTCGGTATTTGAGCCCTGAACTCCCTTGCTGCGGCAGAGGTTATAATACTCTGCTGCGTTTTCATAATCACGGCTCGCAAGTTCGAGATCAGGAAAAGCCCGCAGATGATCGCGCAATGTCGCAAACTGGACGCTGTTCTTGATCCCGGAGAGTATTTCCTGACGGATCGGGCCGATCATCTGGACGCGGAACTCCTTGATCAACTCAAGGAGTTCCGGCACTTCAGGACTATCCGCCGGCATATTACGCCGGAGCGCCAAGGACCAGACAGAGGTGTCTACAAGGATCTTCACAGTTTATTACGCTGATTCTTGTAGTTGTAGTCGAATTCGTAATCGACGGCATGGAACAGATTGATGATATCAGCCTGTTTGCGGCGCTGGATATACTCCTTAAGCGCTTCATTGACTACCGCTTTTTTGGTCGTATGCTTGCCGATGATACGGGCTTCTTCCAGCAATTTGTCGTCAAGAGCCAAGTTTGTAGCCATTGAGCACCTCCTTTCCACAAAGGATTACACATTGCCATGTGTGAAGTCAAGAAAAAGCAGAAAATACAAGTTGTTCAAATGGATAACTGGGTTGTTTTCCCCAATAACCAATGCCGAAATTTCCAACCTCCTTGAGACAAGTTAGAAGTAGCGGCCGATCTGAATCAGTACGGCGTTGATGCCGCGGTTGTCGTGATCCAGATGGCTGTTGGAGAGGTGATGGATCCGCAGGCCGGCGAAGAAGAGCTCATTCCCTCCACCCGTTATGTCACAACCCAGGCCGGCCTGCGGGTTGAAATTGAGGCGCAGCCCCTGACCTTCGACCTGAAAGTCACTGTAGATCAGCCCGATGCCTGCCTCGACATATGGCCGGAATCTGCGGTCGAGCGGGGGCGGCAGATAGTATTGCGCCAGCATATTTACCGAACCGAAGAGCCGCTGCTCGCCACGAAATTCCGCCATCCCCAGGTTGGCCTCAAGCTTAAAGCGCAGCGGCTCCGGCGCCCGGTGTCGCCAGACCGTTTTATAGTCGTACTGGAGCATCCCGGTTAGCTGCGTAAACATAAAAGTCGGATCGGGGTCGTAACTATGACCACAGGTCAGGGCAAGCCCGACCCGCTCCGGGCTGTTCAATCCACCGGCTCCGGCTGACCCGGGATGAATCACCTGCAGAAGGAGCAGCAGGCTCAGAAAATACTTGATCCATCCCGGGGAGATGTCAGCTGATTGCTTTTGAGCAATAGAGATCTGCATCAGTTGTATGGCCTCAAGTTAAATTGAGTCCCCATTTCTTCAGGGCCGCGACCCCGCCCTGGAGATTGCGACTCGGCCCGATCCCCATCTGGTCGAGAAAGATCTGGGCCTCGTAGGAGCGGACTCCGGAGTTACAGATGAGAATGAGCTCCTTGTCGCGGGGGAGTTCAGTCAGCCGCTCGCGCAGCTGGTCTTGCGGAATGTTGAGCCAGCACTCCGGATATTTTTTGACATACGGTTCGGCATTGGCCGGGCCACGCACATCAAGAAAGAGCTGGCGGCCGTCGGCTCGGCCGGCAAACCGCTCGGCGAATTCGGCCACATCGATGACCCGATTCTTACCGGCGAGGATGTTTTCGGCGGTGTTGGCAACCGCATTCAGTACATCCATGGCTGCTGCAAAGGGTGGCGCATAGGCGAGTTCTAGGTTGCTGATCTCACTCAACAGGGGTTTATGTTTGAGAATCGCGGCCACCGCGTTGATCCGGGCGGCCAGCGCCTCACCGTGCCCGGAGAGCCCTTGAATGCCGAGGACCTGGCGGGTGTTGCGGTCGGCAATCAATTCAAGATACATGAGATCCATCTCCGGATAAAAATGGGCCCGGTCGCCCTGGACCACAAAGGTCGAAAAGGGATCGAAACCAGCCGTCCGCCCCCGAACTTCACTCAATCCCGCTGCGGCCACTGCCAGATCGAACACCTTGATAATCGCTGTGCCGACGACACCGTCGAATTTCTCGCTGGCGCCGGCCAGGTTGGTGCCGATTATCCGCCCCTGCCGATTGGCCAGGGAGCCGGAGGGGAAATAGACCGGCTGACCGGAGACGAGGTGGAGGGTCTCGATACAATCACCCCCGGCATATATGTCGGGGTCCGAGGTCTGAAAAGAGCTATTGACCTTGATGGCGCCGCGGGCAGAGATCTCCAGGCCGGCGACCCTGGCCAGGTCGGCATTGGGGCGTACACCTGCCGCCATGATCACCAGGTCGGTCTCGATGGTCCGTTTGTCGGTAACGACCCGTTGCACCACGCCGTCCGCGCCCTCCAGCCGTACCACTTTTTCCGAAAGGCAGACATCCTTAACGCCCCGGGCGGTGAGCTGGTGGCTCACCATACGCGCCAGGTTGGGGTTGAGCAGGCCGGGCAGGAGTTGATCTTGCAGTTCGATCAGGACCGTTTCCACCCCCCAGAGATCGGTAAGGGCCTCGGTCATTTCCAGTCCGATCGCCCCGCCGCCGAGAACCACGGCCTTGCCTACCCGACCGGCGGTGAGCAGCTCCTTAATGGCGATAGCGTCATGCAGGTTTGCCACGGTGAAGACGCGGCCCAGTTCGGCCCCCGGAATGGGCAGACGGTTGGGCCGGCTGCCGGTGGCGATAACCAGTTTGTCGTAGCCGAGATCCTGTTCCTCGCCGGTGTTGAGGCTGCGGATCCGGACCAGCTTTCTACCGCGGTCGATGGCCAACGCCTCGGTGCGGTTCAACACTGTGACATCCTTGGCCTTCCTGAAAAATTCCGGGTTTCTGACCATGTGAAAACTGGTGGTCTGCAGCTGGCTCGCCTCGCTCACGTCTCCGGAGACAAAATAGGGGATACCGCAACCGCCGTAAGAGATGAGGTCATCCCGGTCCACCATGATTACCTCGGCGTCGGGAATAAGGCGCTTGAGCCGGCAAGCCACCTTGGGGCCTAAGGCCACGGCGCCGATGACAACTACCTTGAGGGGCATAATGTGTTCTCCTGAGAGTTAAATCGATATGGAAAGACAGCCGTGCCGGCCTGGACCTTTCCGGTGGCAAGGCTGTGGCCGCGCAGAAAATTTATATTGCGGTTTGTCCTCTGTTTGTCAAGCAGGAATATATTTTTAGGCTCAACAATATCCAAAAGTCGTGTCCTGTCCCCCGAGGATTTCCGAAGATTCCCTTATGATTCCTTTCCACCCGACGCCTATTTTCCGGAATACCGGACTTATTGTTTCCGTAAAACTGGAATTGGGCCGCCTCAAAACTATCCCAAACCCAACGACAGGCATTCGGTCATCCTGAAATTTAACAGATAACTCATCGAATCTAAAGACGTAACCTGAATTATTGCTCTTCCACTGCATGTGTTGGCATGCGACTTGCTATACAAATCAAAAATCCATCAATCACTCGTAAAACTATTAAGCCCCCGTTTTGAAACTTGGAGAGACCTTTGAAATTCGTTAAAATTAGCTCATTTCTGTTGGTTGGCTCAACGCTGACTCTCTTGCCGGTTGCTGCCGCACTGGCAGGCCCCATGGATGATCCATTCGGTTATTTTAATGTCTACAGTTTGAATTCGATCAATTACCCCAGCAGTGACTTTCAAGGCAAAGCCGGGGCAAAAGGAGATGTAAGCCTCGGCGGCTTCAGCCTTGCTTTGTTGGATCCAGACGGGTACTCCCTGCATGCCGGAGGCAAGGTTACGCTTGGCAGCGGGACATATCACGGGACGATAGAGGCCGGCGGCAATACCAGCTTGGCAAATGCAACCATATATGGGAGTGTGATTTCAGGCGGCAATGTTTTTAATCCGGCTGATGCCGGGGGCACGGTCTTCGGTGATGTACATGCAGCCGGCAATGTAAATTTGACCCAACCATATACTGTTTACGGTCAAAAGACCGGCGGCGCAGCCTATACGCCATCCGTAGACCATCAGGCCCTGGTCGATTATTTTATCGGCTTTTCCGACTCAATGGCCGGGATGGCGAGCAGTGGCGCTATAACAAATTCGTTCAACGCTCTCAGCGTGACCGCAACGGCCGGCATCAACGTCTTTAATATCAATGCCTCAGCGCTCAAAAACGCCTACCAATTTACCGTAAACGGCCCAAAGGATGCGGTGGTATATGTAAACATCCTGGGAAACGGCCCGGCAGATCTTGATTACACGAACTGGCTTTATCAGGGCGGGATCACGACCGGAGATGTCCTGCTCAATTATGGGCGACAAATAAGTGCTTTATCCTTGAGCAGCAGCAATAACGTCAATATTCTCGCCCCGTTCGCCACAACCGAATTTTCAAGTGGCCTGGTGACCGGCAATCTTATCGTCGGCGATCTGTCCGGCAGCGGCCAGGTGAATCTCGGTCACTTTGACCACGGCCGGACCACAGAACCTGTTCCTGAGCCGGCCACAATACTCCTGCTGGGTACCGGCATAGCCGGTTTAGCCGGCTCCGGACTTCGGAGAAAGAGAAATTAGGACATCCCTTCCGGGTAGAGTCCGGGGAAATAGTAGCCCACCACTTTTGCTGGGAACCTTAGGCGTACCGGACCCTTTTCGGAATCGCCGGTCAGCAGGCCGTACTCAAGCGTTTCTTTCAGGATACGACGGGCCGTCCGTTCCGGCCTGCCGGTAATGCGGGCGGCCTCGCCGCGGGCAACCTCGCCGCGCAGAAAAACCTCCCTCAAAAGATAACCGGCTTCCGGCTGGAGGTGACCTAAGCTTGCCTGCTGACCAGCATAACCGGCGATCCTCTTCATCATGCCGTCCAGATCAAGGAGACCGGTCATGAAGTCGATCTGATCAAGCGCGGTCTTCAAAAAAAATTGGCAGAAAGCGACAAGCCCTCGGTCCGTCAAGCTGCCCCGACCGTCCAGGTCGCCCTGCCTCAGTTCGTCGGCCATAGCCAGAGCGGCCAGATAAGCCGAGCGGTTACGCGCCAGACCCCGACTGACGGTCCACAGGCCTTGGCCGTCGATCCGGGCCTTCACCAAAAAGGCATGCGTAAAAAGTCTGGTCACTCGACCATTGCCATCGAGAAAAGGATGGATCCAGGCAAGCCGGTGGTGGGAGGCCGCCGCCGCCACGATCCGTTGCCCATCAGGTAGCCCGGGGTTGCCGTAAATATCGGCAAAACGGCTGAGAAAATCCGGCAAAACAGCGGCGGCCGGAGCCAGATGCCGGCCCACCACAACCTCACTTTGGCGTAACTCGCCCGCTGCAACCGGCATCATCTTGCCATCCGGCAGGCGCACCATGCGAAACTCTTCCGGCAACCGAACAAAGAACTCCCGGTGGATCCAGCACAAAAAACGGGCCGAACAGATATCGATTTCCGGATCCCGACGCAGTTGCTCCTCAATCAGACGCTCCACCTCCACATGGGCAACACTCTCCATCTGCATGGCCCGCCTGACCGGATCATCGGAAAAATCCCTGGCCAATGCCTTTTCGATATCCAATGGGTGGGTGTTATGTCCCTCAATCAGGTTAGAGTAGTAGCTGTTCATCGACCGCACCATCTCAACAACTGCCCGGCGGGTGACCGGATGCAAGGCTGCTCCCAGGGCCGCCGACTGCCGGATTGCGGCCACTGCCAGTTCGTGCAGGCCCGCATCGCCGGCCTGCGGCAACAACGGTTCCATCTGTGATATGCGGCTGTAAAGAAGTTCCCGGACCATAAACCTTTCTTTTTTTGGCCGATAAGTTGGCCGATATTTTTATTGCAAATAATATTTATAACTTATTATTAATACGAAATAATACTTTGTTTAATCTACGATATCAAGAATATTTCCCAATAAATTTGGCCGATATAACCGGGGACAACTATCGGATGACATCGATTTTGTGGAGTGGGCGAATGATTACCGCCACTATCTCGATCTCCGTCAGCAACTCGATAAAAGGCTGAAAGATGCGGCATGAAGCTCTGGAGGATTACTTGGCCCGCGTGGAACAAGCCGTTCTCGGTTGCCGTAACGCTTATGTTGAGCGCTATACCGAAGAAATTCTTATGCATGATCGGGTCAATCTACGGATTCGGATTCGTTTCGAGCAAGGACACTTGTTGAAAATCAACGAGGCCGTAGTGGTATTGAAGAATCAGCCCAATTCCAAGAGTTATTGATACTGACATTGATCAGGCAGCTACCCATAACTATTCAAGTTAGCACCCAGGACTCGACCGGCAAGATCTAGACTGAACTGTTGCGATAACCCCCGATGATTCCCCCAACTTGAATGGCGTTATAACTGCCAAAATTCCTTGCTATTTTCGAAATTAACCAGAAAGTATATGTTCATATTGTGTAACCTGATATAAAAAAAAGCTTAACAAAATACGCTTGTCAAATATTTTAAAGTACGCTATACAACATCTATTAAGTGATAATCTAGCTAATTAATTACCTGCATATTAAAACAAGGTCCGGTCATGCATCAAATACATGCAAATATTTGGTATATTGAATCTAAAGAATCATTTTTCCGACACTGTGATTATGCCAATGAATCAATTTTATTCGCTGAATCCCATGGCGATCAAAAGAATATACGCTGGTTTTTCAGTAAATGTTACGCTAATTGGAAAGAGAATAATCATACCGTAATTTTTAAAAGCTATAACACTCCGGAATATAAACACTATACACTTGCAGTCACCGTAAAAATTCAACCCAACAAAAAACATATATTTTCAATAAATAAAGAGATTACAGGACACCAGCACCACGGGGCAGTTGATTTATTTACTCAAGAAAGCAATCCGTTCAATCACAACCGTGCAAGATAGATCGGATAAAGGCTTAACTCACTAACTCAATTATCGCTATCATTGCCAGGATGAACAGAATCGCCTGATCTTTCGCTACGATAGTACGCCTCATTTTCCCGAAATGGCAAACTTTCCCCATCACAAACACTTGCCCGAGAAGGTCATTACATCAGCCAAACCCGACTTTGAGCAGGTTGTCAAGAGGCACTGGAAGTAACAGGATAGGATAGAAAGGGCCAGCTTTGACCCCAAATTTCGAACCTGGAAAGGGGTTTAGAGCCTAATACCTGCATAAACGGCATCGTTTTATCGATAAACAACTGATTATCTTGCTCCAGCTCCTAGAGACCTTGATACTGAAATGGATCAGGCAGTCATGCATAACAATTGAAATTAGCGCATAAAGACTCGACGGGCAAGATCAGGACCAAACTGTTACGACACCCCCCGGTGATTTTCCTAACTGGAATTACGCCAGAAATTCCGATAACACCTTGAGTTTTCGAAGTTAACTATAAAACAATCTATTCATATTCTGTGACATGATATACAAAAAAAACATCTATACCAAAAACGCTTGTCAAACATTTATAAGTGCGCTATACAACATCTACTAAGTGATAATCTAGCCAGTGAATTCTCTGTGAGCCAATAAGCGTTTTATCATGAAATGCCTCAAGGGGTTTGGAAGATATAAGGAGATGGAAGATGAGTAAAAAAAAGACAGATGAATGCTGTCCACGCTTCGATCCCAAGCCCTGGGACGAAGCAACGCTCACATGGGAGGGCAGGCGCTTTGTAAAAGACCGTGTAACCAGTTTTCTGCACATTCCCCTGAACTTCGGCATGGTTATGAAGCGTAACATAGATGCAATCGAGGCGGTCGACGCCAGACCAGAAGTCATGGTCATCCTCTCGGATGATAATTCACTTTGGGGTGCCGATGTATATATCGAGGTTACCAAAGACGTTCCGGGGGCAAGCATGGCAACCATTTCCGGAACGTTTCTCTCTAACCCCCATCCCCGCGAGCGGGAACAACGAAGGATGAAACTTTTCGAATAATAGGTCATGGTTACCCTTGCAACTTTCTGTGGTTTTATAATAACCAAAACAAAAG
>Ga0208863_1000496_pt1 | contig 37506 bp, 30 predicted proteins | sample RifOxyD3_FD_184040 | JGI IMG/M metagenome (GOLD analysis project Ga0208863, IMG submission 184040) | Soil microbial communities from Rifle, Colorado - Rifle Oxygen_injection D3 (SPAdes) | ecosystem: Environmental > Terrestrial > Deep subsurface > Rock core/Sediment | place: Rifle, Colorado...
GTTATTATGCGCCATGGCTCGGATCTCCTTGGTTTTGTTATTGTTTCCGCAAAAACAATATAACACATGGAGCTCTCCGAGCCTTCTATTTATCCGATTTTGCTTACAAATTTATAAGACAGCAGTGATTTCCGAAGTCATTTTTCCAAGGTCTATACCCTCTAGAAAAGGCAGCATAAAAAATGCGACATCTTTCTTGACAATGACCGTCCTTGACAACGACCGCTACCGGTTATATCATTCATAAATTTTGACTATAAGCCTGAATTTGCCTCAAACTTCTCAAACTAACTCAGATCGTTTATGGCATGTGGTGGTGCTTAGAGCGATTGCCATTCTGCTGGTAGTTATTGGCCATTCGCCCACCAATCCAATCGCAGGTAGTTCGAATGGTGTTCCTGCACTGATCCAAACAATCTTTGTAAGCTACCCTTACAGTTTTCATATGCCGCTTTTTTTGTGGATGTCCGGGTATGTGTTTTTTTATTCCTCCTTTGAGCAACGGCAAGACATCCATGTTACTCGGGAGTTGATCAAAAAAGGCAAAAGGCTTTTGGTTCCGCTTTATGCCACTGGTTTTTTAGTTTTGCTGCCTACGACGTTCCTGTTGCTTAATCCAGAAGGCTCGTTTCTTCGCATAGCCACGGACATCCTGCTCACTAAAGATATCCAGCATCTTTGGTTCTTACGGTCGCTGTTCTGTATCTTCCTGGTTTTTGTTCCGTTTTACCATTATCTAAAAAAGATAAATGGCATCGTGGCCTCGTTTTTGTGTGCCGGGTTGTTAACTGTACACTTAAGTGGTGCGGTTGCCCCTTTTTTTGCTCGTGATATTTTGTTATTCTTCTTCGGATGGTTAACGCGAAAATTCTGGAGGGATTTTTGCGATCAGCATACACTGCGTAATGCCCTGATCTTGTGCCTGATTCATTTATCGTTGTTCTTGTTTTCTCCGGCGGTAACCGGTAAACTTTTTGGGGTTGTTTTCTATTACTTTAAGGCGTTGGCCGGCGTGTATTATATTTATTTTACCGCTATATACATATCTCGATGTAACCTGCCGGCATATCTGCGGGCTTGTTTTGGTGTTCTTGAACGGGGTTCTTTCACGATATATCTGTTTCACATAACCTTTATCGCGATAACATATGGCGTTTTTAGGCATTATGCGCCCGATGCCGGTGCTGCAATCATGACAGTTGTTGCTTTTGTCACCGGGACACTATTGCCTTTGGCCGTTCATACGCTATTGACCCGCAGCAGGCTTTTATCGTTTTTGTTTGCAGTCCCTTATAAAATGAGTGGAGGTGGTCGGTTATGAAGATAGTATATGTCCGAAGTTATTTTTCCAAGTTCAAGACACTCTATGATTATTTAGAGGAAGCTTTGCAAAGGGCCGGGCACGAAGTTTACCCCTTTGATTATCGGGCCTATGGCATTCCAGCCCGGGTCCGGCAGTACAACAAATACATCGAAGAGGTCGGGCTTTATAAAATCAACCATGATTTCACCAGGCTGGTGGAAGAAGTCCGGCCAGACATGCTGCTCATGTTGCATGGGTTTACCATTACCGCCGATACCTTGCAAAACTTGAAAGAGAAATATGGGATGATCACGGTCAACTGGCTCTGTGATTATCCCCGGGAGTTCGATATCGCCTGTCATTACGCCTCACTGTTCGACCACTTTCTAGTTTCAGGCTCGGATGCCCTAAGAAGGCTTAGACTGGCCGGGCATAAAAACGTGCATCTTTTCCCCTTCGCCTGCGAGCCCTTATATCATAAACCGGTTGAACTTTCTGCCGCAGAGGAGCAACAGCTTCGTTCCGATGTCTGTTTTGTTGGTTCAATGTACCCAGGTCGAATGCGAATGCTGGAAAAGGTTTCCGATTTCGATATTGCTATCTGGGGGCCACGATGGAATGAGGTGGAGAGTGATTCACCACTGCGTCACTTGGTCCGAGGAGGAAGCCTTGAGGTTGACGAATGGGTCCGTGCATATGCCGCAACCAAGATTGCCTTAAACAATATAAGTTCATTTGCGCCCTATGTTGATAATATGATGAATACTAGAGTATTCGAGATAATGGCCTGCAAAAGACTCCAGCTTGTGGATACCAGAGATGATGTGCTGATGGCGTTCACCTCCGGAGATGAGCTCGTTTGCTACAGCAGCATTAATGAACTCCGAAGCCTGATTGTCTACTATCTGGACCACCCTGAAAAGGCGCAAAAAATTGCGGAAAGCGGTTACCGCAAGGTGATGCAGCTTCACACCTATGATCACCGGGTCCATGAGTTGATGGCGATTATTAAAGGATAACGTGTGGAGTTACCTGACAATACAAATAATATTCTGCTGGTTTCTCTTGGCGGGGTAGGAGATACCGTGATGTTTTCTCCCGTCATCACGGCGGTAAAAAATCGTTACCCAACAGCCACTGTTGATCTCCTGGTTTCAAATCATCTTTCACGATCCTGTTATATCGGCACAAAAGGAATCCATCATGTTGCAGTTGTGAACACTAATCACAAATTTTTCTATTTAAAAATTGTCGCTTTTATTCGCTACGCTTTGTCTGTCCGTTTATTTAAACACTATGACCTTGCCGTGTACGAGGCCAGCCTTCACCCCCTCTGGTCCATTATTGTGCGCGTTGTTGGTGGAGTGAAAATTAATATCCTCCACCCGACTGTCGCAGATGGCCTTGCGCCTAATGTTGCCATTGCCCGGCTGTTTGATGAATCAATTGACAAAAACAACGCCTTTCTCACCGTGACCCAGGAGGCTCGCGACGAAGCCGCAATAGAATGCAAACGACATGGGATAAATTTAACCGATCCTGGTTTAGATTTATTGGCAATTTATCCTTCGGCTCAGTTGGCACATAGGCCACGCTGGTCTTTACAACGGATGCTTGAAGTTGTTAAACGCCTCCGCCTGGAAGGCTTTACCGGAAAAGTCGTTGTTATCGGTTCGGTTGATGATGGCTTAGATTGGATAGCGGCAAATAGTGAAGATTATATTGATGCAAATCTTGCCGGCAGGTTGTCTCTATTGGCAAGCGCAGCAATTTTAGAAATATGCCGTTTAATGATTGGCAACGACGGAGGCATGATGCATGTTGCCGGCGCAGTTGGATGCCCCTTGGTTGCCATAACACCAAATGCACCTTCCTCATTTTGCCCACCAGGCAAGCATACCGTTATGGTACAATCGCTAATACCCTGTGCCCCATGTTACCCTTCGATACCTGAAGATTGTCCCAATTTTCGCTGTTGTGACGAAATAACTGTTGATAGGGTTTATGCCGCTTGCGTTAAACTGCTAAGCGAAACAACCTTCAGGACTTTATCGCTTTACGATTTCAGTCGTCAGTCTGTTCAATCAAGGAATGAAAACGAATGAGAAAAATCAACAAAGAGAGCCGCCTGTTCTTTTTACCCCGTTGGCTTTTCAGAAAGTTTAGAGGCCAGGCCATGGACGATGGGTCCGGTAAACGCGAACTCTCCTCCGGCATTCTTTCTGACCGGGTGCGGGACGGAATCATTGCTAAGGCCCAGAGCTACCCGGGCAACCTGCTGGAAATAGGATGTGGCGAAGGGATTTTCTTAAAAAAAATGATGGCCAGCGAGGGCGATGCCTGTCACCGCCTGGTCGGCTTAGAGCTGTTTTTTCGCATGCTTGCCAAGACCCAACGGGTAATCGGCGATGACAGGAAACGGCTTGACTTCGTGCAGGCCAGCGGCGAGCAGATGCCCTTTCGGGACGGTTCGTTCGCACGGGTGGTGTGCGTGAACATTTTTTATAACATTCCCAGCATGACCCTATTAGAAGAGATCATTGCCGAAGCTGGGAGGGTGCTGGGCAAAGGCGGCGTTTTTATTTTTGAAATCCGGAATAAATACAACCCGCTAATGTATCTCCTGTACCACTGGGTTGGCAGCTATGACACCTCAATCGGCGACTTGCCGTTGAACACCTATTTTTATCATGAGATCAACCGGATCCTGCACAGACATCGGCTGCAGGTGATTGATAAAAAAGGGGTATTTATCCCCCTGTGGTTTTTGTCCCCTGTTTTTATCATTACAGCCAGAAAGGAGTAACCAGATGCGAAAGATTCCCACGACTTCGGTCCCGATAAGTCTAACGGATATTATGGCGGGCTTGCCCGCCGCGTTTTTTTCTGGCGACAGCCAGGCTGAACTTGAGCGGACCTTTGCAAAATATATCGGGGTTAAACATTGCCTGGCTGTGAACAAAGGCACTACGGCGCTCTATCTCGGCTTGCTGGCCATGAAAAAAATGACGCCCCACAAAACTGAGGTGGTGCTGCCGGCCTATACGGTGCCCACGCTTACCCTGGCCATCAACATGGCGGGCCTGAAGACACGACTATGCGATATCTCTCCGGACACCTTCAACATGGATCCGGAATCTCTGGAGAAATGTGTTTCCCCTAACACCCTGGCTGTGGTGCCGGTGCATATGTTCGGCTTCCCCTGCGCCTTGACAAGGATCAGGGAAATCTGCCGGAATGTAGGCGCTTTTATGCTGGAGGATCCGGCCCAGGCCATGGGGGCAGAGCTGGATGGCAAAAAGGTAGGCGCCCACGGCGACACCGCCCTCTTCAGTCTCTGCAAGGGCAAGGTTATTTCTACCTATTTTGGCGGTCTGGCAGTCACGGACAATGACGAGATGACGCTTTTAATGCGTAAGGCCCGGGAGCAGCTGCCACCCGCACCAAGAAACTGGGCCAATCCCCTGATCCTCACGGCCTTTGCTCTGGCCATGCGACCCGAGGTTTATGGGGCGCTGTATTCTTTGATTGCCCGTTACAAATCCACCACCGTGCATGAACATTTTCGACCCAGCAGATACACCGATTTTCAGGCTGCGGTAGCTTTAAGACTACTCCCAAAACTGGACGAAATAGTCGCGGCGCGGATCAAAACAGGGCAAACCATGTATGACGCACTCAAGGAGTATAACTGGCTCATGCTGCCGCAAATTGTGCCAGGCAGCATGCCGATTTACAACCATCTGCCGGTGGTATTCAAGGACAAAGAACGATTACGCCTGGTTGAAGAAATGCTCTGGCAGAATGGCATTGATACCGCCCGCATGTATCAGCATCCTATTCACCAAATATATGATCTTGGTTATAACAACAACCCCGATCCTTTCCCCAACTCCACCTATGTCGCGGAGAGATTGCTCACCCTGCCTTCTCATCCTTACATGACTGCGGCCGATGTGGAGAGGATAATTACTGTTTTTAAAAGGATTGATCAGACACTCTGAAGAACCGCTATGGTAATTAAAGAAAATATTTTTTCTTTCCTGACTCTGATTCTCCTTGCCGCCGTAGCGCCAGCGTTGGCTTTCGCCCAGGAATTACAGCCCGTGCCCGGGGTGATCCATCTGGAAAGCCAGGCTGCCGGCTCACCGTTAAGCTTTGCAGAGGTTGTTGAACGGGCGCGTAAAGCCGGCATGCGAGTTGTGGTTTTTAACGATAAGTATAACAACCGGGTAGAATATGGCTTGCCGCCCCTACGCCACTTGTTCAGAAAATTCGAAGAGCGGGGTTCTATCCGCGGCTACGGCGCCGACCTATATTTGCAGGAGATCAACGAACTCGCTCGCCAGCATCCGGACATGCTTATTCTGCCCGGCGCCGAGGTGGGTGCTTTCTACTATTGGGCCGGCTCGGTCTCGGCCTTTGTTGGCGATGTCTTAAGCCGGGAAGGTCTTAGTCGGCTGCTGGTCTCTGGTAAGGGGGATAAGGAAAAAATTGGCAAATTCGACTACCGGCAGAATCAGGTGGACCGTGGCCTAAAAGTAGTAAATTTTCACAAGGACATGCTGGTCCTCGGGCTGGAAAAGGCCGATGATTTTCACAATCTGCCAACGGTAAGCAACCGGAAGCCCTTGATTGTTGCCTGGTCAAGCCTGCTCAATCTCTGGCCGCTGCCCTTGCTTGTTTTCGCTCTTGCCCGCCTCTTCCCGCCGCGCCGCGCCACACCCTACCCCTACGCTCTAGCTGCTCAACCAACTGCCACACCCAAGGCTCCAGAGCCCCTTTCAACCGGCCTTCGTCGGGCCAGAAAGTCAAGCATGATGCTGATCGTGATCAGCCTGCTCTTTCTGGTTAACAATTTCCCCTTTTTCCAGCCCAAATACGACCAGTACCATGGCGACCAAGGCTCTGCTCCCTTTCAGGATCTGATCGATTATGTCAATGACCGGGGCGGCCTAATCTTCTGGTCAGCGCCGGATATCAGCACCGGTGTCTTCCAGGCCGGCCCAATGCTGATGGAAACCAGACCATATTCTTCCGAGCTACTTACCACCCGTAATTACACGGGTTTTGCCGTATTTGCCGAGGGGATGAAGAGTTCCGGTATCCCGGGGGGGATCTGGGACAAGGTCTTAACCGAGTATGTGCATGGCGATCGGGCAAGGCCGGTCTGGGCCATCGGCGAGCTTGACTATGATGTCGGCGATTGGCTGGGCGAAACTCAGACCGTGTTCATGCTGCGGGAGCTCAGCCGCAAGGATATGCTGGCTGCCCTGCGGGAAGGACGGATTTATGCGGTAACCGGCTCGGCAAAAGTTCCCAAGCCGGTTCTGAAAAAATTCCAGATATGGGATGAAGCAGGGCAGCGCTGGGCCGAGATGGGAGAGACGGCCACCGTGCGCAGACCCACCAGGATCAAAATCGAGCTAATTGTGCCTCCGGAGGCTCCAGCCCTGGAGCTACGCCTTATCCGCGAGGGCGCGATAGTCTGGAATACTGAAATTACCGGGTCATTTAATGAGATCATCGAGCTTGATTACCAGCAGAAAAAGGGAATGACCTATTACCGGCTGGATCTTGATTCCCAACTGATCGCTAATCCGGTTTTCTGCCGCTTACCCACCGCCAGTCCCGCCCTGTGATAAGCGGTCACAGGGCACCACATCTTGCAGCGATCGGCCCGGCTCATGTACTTGATGTACGCATCGCCGTCCCGCTTATAGCTGAGCTTGGTCGCTTGCCTGCCTAGCGAAACTTATTCCCTTTGGGTGCGCCGCAACCTGCGGCACCCTGTGGCCGCTAATAAAAGTACTGACGAAATTCCCCCAAATTCCCCCCTGACCCCATCGCAAGAGTTAGATCGGGGAGAAATGGCCATTAAATCGGCAGGTTGCGACTTCACCCTACCCCTGCCTCCCCTCCCGTCAAGGGAGAAGGGATTCAATTTGAGGCCATTTTACAAATTGAATCATGTTTGATATTGACAACAGCCTGATATCTCTATTAGAAATAGAAATGGATTATTTTCTATACTCAGAGAGCAATGCTTGAAATTTAGTAACTATCCAGCTCAAGGCCGGAAACGAACAAAAACAACCCAAACCGTAACTATCCAGCAGTGCCGTAGCTGTTAGGCAGATGCCTGCGACGTGTGCTTGTGCCCATGAGCAGGCTGATAACAACGCAGATGCGGTGCTGCTGAATAGTTACGAAATCTAAATACAGGTATGGATCGTGGAAATAGAATATCTGGAACACAGACGCGACGGCCAGAGAGTTGATACTGTCGATTCTATTGTCTATTACAAGCCATTAGACAATAGCGACTCGGAGCGGAACCGCCGGCTTGAGCTTAAAGAAAAAATCTTTGGCGAAAAAGTGTCTCAACTGTACCGGCTTCTCGACAAACGGGAAGATAAACGCAAACCGGACCGGACCTTTATTGAAGGAAAAGTCGACAAACTGGCCGGTTTGGTCTATTCTTTTTCTGACTTGCAGATGCAGTGTGTGGAGATGGACGGGATCAACATCAGCGCTTCCGGTTTGCGGATGCGGGTCCGCCGGCCCTTTCTAGTGGGAGAGAAGGTTGAGTTGTTCATGGTTTTTCTGCCGCAGGTTGATTTACTGGACTGTCAGTGCGAGGTAGTGAGAGTTACCCCCAACGCTGGTGGATCAGGTGAATATTTCGATGTCGGAGTTAAGTTCATCGTTCTGGATGATGAGGATCGTCACAAAATCATCAGATATGTCCAGGTAATCATTAATGGAGGTCCCCATTAAAAAGGGGTCGATGAGGAGCTGAATATGTACGAGAGCCATTGGAATCTTAAGAGTCTGCCTTTTCAGGTCACCCCGGATAGCAGCTATTATTTCCCAACCGCAATGCACGAAGAAGCAATCAAAAGAATCATGTACGCCGTTCAAAGCACCAAAGGCTCGTTCCTGCTCACCGGGGATGTCGGGGCCGGCAAAACCATCGTCGTCAGCCAAGTTATGAGCAGCCTCTTCCAGAATAAGGACAAGTACGAGGTAGCCCTGATCAATCACCCCACCCTGGTGGATTGCGACAGCTTTATCTCCGAGATGCTGCATCAGTTCGGGATCAAGGGTGATTTTACTTCCAAAATGGATATGATCCGCGTTTTCCATGAATGGCTCATTTCGGGATATACCCGCGGCAAGCATGCCGTGTTGATCATTGACGAGGCACACCTGATCAAGAGTGTGGAGATCTTTGAAGAGCTGCGGCTATTTTCAGACTTTCAGATTAACAACCAACCGCTTTTGACCCTGGGGTTGGTCGGCCAGTCGGAACTGCGCAAGATCATCCAGCGCATCCGCCCGCTTAATGCCAGAATCGCCGTTCAGTATCATCTATTTCAGCTCAATGAGCAGGAAACCAAAAAGTATATCGAACACCGGCTGGAAACAGCCGGCTGTGAAACAAAAATATTCACTGACGCGGCAATGACCGAAATTTATAAATATGCCGGAGGCCTGCCGCGAGAAATCAACAAGCTTTGTGATATGTGCCTCTTTGAAGGCTTCATTGCCCAGTTGCGCCAAGTGGACGTACTCACGGTGCAAAAGGTGGGCAACGAAGAATTTATCGTGTAGCTGAGTCCACGTTAAAGCTTAGGGCTTAGGGGTTAGGGGTCGGTTACGACAGAGCTGGAGACGCATAACGTATGAGATTGACCCATGTTTTAAGAACCATGTCGTCCTACCCAGGCGAGAGAAATGCCGTGTTTGTGGCTGCGCCGGAGAAGGTGACGGGGGAAGAGCCGCAAGCGGAGGATAACGAAGCAAAAACAGAGACAGATGCTTCTGTTGTCGTAGCCGATCACGGGGCACCCCCCCAAAGGTCAAATAACCACGGAACAAGCGGCCACAGGGTGCCGCAGGTTGCGGCGCACCCAGAGGGCATAAGTTTCGCTAGGGCAGACAAGCTGCCCAGCTCAGCTATAAGCGGGACGGCGATGCGTACTTTGGTAAGTGAGCCGGACCGATCGCCGCAAGATGTGGTGCCCGGTGATCGCTTACCTGTGGTCTGCTTAGTTCCAGATGCTAATGAGGACTCCGAACTTGCCATTGCCGGCAACGCAAGTCAAACCATGGCTGAAACTGAAGCTGAGCCGCTGATCACCGAACCGAAACCACCTCCTGATACTCATGTCGTAGCACTTGTGGAAGAAAACGCTCAGCCGGAAGAGATGCAGACCGAATCGGTTCAGATTGAAGATACTGCGGTCGAAACTGATCAGGCTGAAGATATAGCAGTGGCTATCGCTGAAAAAACGCCGCCACCCTCTGCTGATGAGCCGGTCAACGTCTCACCCGGCCCCCTGCCCGGGCAGAAAGAACAAAACGAAGCAAGAGAGTTTACGGATCCTTTCTGGCAGCACATGTGGAACGGGCTGAACGAATATCAGCAGAACCTCTGCCAGGGAAATAAGTCTTCTGATCTCGCAGCCATCAACACCATAGCCGAAATGATCATGACCTCCTTAATGGCGGACAACACCCTTATCAGGATGCTGTTTGCCAAAAAACGCAGCGATGATCTCACCTCCCATCAACTGGACATGTCCGTAGTTGCCACCAAAATGGGAATAGTCCTTGGCTATGAACAAAACGACCTGCGAGAACTGACACTCTGCGCCATGTTGCACGATATCGGCATGCTTAGGGTTTCGCCGACTGTGGTGATGAAGAAAGGCAAATTGGAGCAGGACGAGTTGGCAGAAATAAAAAAACATCCCATTTACTCATACGAGATCCTCAAAGAGAGCGGCTTGCCTGCGGTGATAGCCGAGGTCGCCCGCCAGGTGCATGAAAGGACGGACGGCTCCGGCTACCCTAGGGGTTTGCGGGCTGATGAAATCCACGAGTACGCCAGCATCATCTCCCTGGCCGACACCTTTACCGCCATGCTCCAGCCCCGGCCGCAGAGGAAGAGAAAAATCCCCTTCGAGATAGTCAAGGAGATTATCGAACGCGGGCAAGGACAGTTAAGTCGGCGACTGATGAAGGTACTTATTGACGAGTTCGCGATTTTCCCGGTTGGCCTCTATGTTCAGCTTAATACCGGCGAAATCGCCATGGTGCATAAAGCCAACAGGCTGGCCCCCTTAAGGCCGGAGGTGACGGTATTGACTGACGCCCGTGGCCGTCGGCTGACCGAACCCAAGCAATATAACTTGATGCACGAGCCGTTGCTGACAGTGGTAGATTCCTCTTTTGACCAAGAAGGCAAAACCACCGACAAAGCGGAGAATGAGTTAGAGGAAAACGCAGCATGAAAAAGGTAAGCGATCACCGGGCACCACATCTTGCGGCGATCGGTCCGGCTCACGTACAAAAGTACGCATCGCCAGCCCGCTTGCCGCAACCTGCGGCACCCTATGGCCGCTTGTTCCGTGGTTATTTGACCTCTGTGGGTTTACCCCGTGATTGGTTACTGAAAAATTCTTCTCTGGCTCGGTTGGTCGCGGCCATCTGCTGTGTTCTGCCTTTCCTCGCCGGATGTGCCGGATCGATGCCTTTTGCCCTGCTTGATCCGGGAGTGGCTCGGGTCAAAGCTGAAAATAGATGGTCTCTGGACATCGGCCCGGAGATGTCCGGCAGTTATCGCAGTCTGTGGGTAGATGACTTTAATAATGAGTGCGGCCTGGATATCATCGGCGGCAGCACCGAACCAGGCGATATTTTTTACTGGCTGGGCGATGGGGCCGGCAATTGGGCACGGGAGCAGCGGATCCGAATCAGGGCTGATGTCCGCTCGATAACCGCTGGAGACATCACCGGAGACGGCTACAAGGATCTAATTTTCTCCAGTATCGGCGATACCAAGGGCATCCACATCCGAATCAACGAACAGGGCCGTTTTATTACCACGCCCCCGATAACCGAAAAAGAGCTTTACGAGGGCTTGCGCCTGGTCGATATCAACGGCGACGGTCATCTTGATCTCATCGCGGCCAACACCTCCAACATCAACATCGGCGGCATCCAGGTCTGGCTGGGTAACGGCCAGGGGAACTTTGCCTCCGAAACCGGCCCCACCCGGATTGGTATTTACAAGGATATCGCGGTTGCTGATTTAAACCATGACGGCAAACTGGATATTGCCGGAGCGGGCTGGGGAGTCGATTCGGCCTCTTTGCGGGTTTGGTTCGGCCTGGGTGACGGCCGTTGGTCAGCCGGCCCGGTGCTCGCCAGGGATTCCTACTGGGGAGTGGAGATCGCCGATATTGACGGTGACGGCAACCCGGATATCATTGCGGCCTCCAATTTCAACGGGGTGCATATTTACTATGGCGATGGGAAAAGCGGTTTCCCTCGCTCGGAAAAGCTTACGGCAAAAGGAAGCTTCTGGCGGGCCAAGGCGGTTGATCTCGACGGCAATGGCCTGCTGGATATCGTCGCGACCTCCAACGACAACCATGGGCTTTTTATCTGGTATCAGGAACTTGGCCCCGGAGGGGGGAGAAAATGGGAGGCCAGGGACGAGGGCCTTCCCAAGGCCGGATATTATCACGATCTTGCCATCCGGGATATCAATGGCGACGGGAAGCCGGATTTGATCGCCGCCTCCCATGGTGAGGGACTAAAAATTTGGCTGCAGGGCCCGGCCACGCCCGGGGTTTTTTCCGCCGACTGCCGCAAAAAAGAAGCTATCCCCTTGCCGCCGCCCCCGGTGGTAAAAATCGAAAAAATCCTCGAGAAGATAGTAATCCCGGTTTTTACCACGGCGGTTTTTTTCGATACCGGCAAGGTTAATCTGCGGCCGGAAACCATTGTGGTCCTGAACCGGGTGGCGGAGTTTCTGCGGACCACGGAAGGCACTTCGCTGGAAATGGACGGTTTTGCCGATATCCGGGACATTAACACCTCCGAATTTCCCAACAACCAGATACTTTCCGAAGGGCGGGTCCGGAGTGTCGCCCGTTATCTAAGCGAGCAGAGTATTCTGCCTGAGAGGATCAGGCAAGAGGCTTTTGGAGACAGTGTGGTCCAGTATCCAGGTAACGATCAGGCCACCCTGCAGAAAAACCGGAGGGTGGATATCCGCGTTATTCTCCGGGGGGATCCGATCGTCGAGGAGTTGCCAGGCAAAAGCGCTGGGGAAATAACCACGACCGCCTCAACCCGTTTATCCGGACTGGGCTCAGACGCTGGCGAACCGGCCGTGCTTGGGCGTGCCCAAAACATTGACCCGTTTGAAGAGGCGCCGGAGCTGATTCCAATGCGGGAATACCAGTCTTTTAAGGTAACAGATGGGGTTGCCGAATACCGGATTGGCCCCACAGACGTGGTGGAGGCAACCATCTGGGAAGGGATTAAAGAAAACACCTACAAGTTGAATGTTTCCCCAAGAGGAACGGTCTCTTTCTCCTTCATAACTGATTTCAAGATGGCCGGCCTGACCCCGACCGAGGCAGACCAGGCGTTGGCGGAATTTTTACGGCAGTACATCAAGCATCCCCTGGTCAAGGTCCGTCCCACTGAAAAACTTGCTTACAGAGCCTCCATCTTTGGCGCAGTGCGGGATCTGACCCGACAACCGACCGGCCCTGGGACTTACCGTCTTTATGGCCAGGAACGGCTGACCGAGTTTATCTCCCGGGTCGGCGGCTACCTCAAGGAGGCAGATCTGACCAGGGTTGAAATTACCAGAGCCCGCAAGACCTATCAGGTTAATGTCTTTGACATCCTGTTCAAGGCCGATTATCGGCATGACATTGCTATTGATGATGGGGATGTGCTCTTCATCCCCTACAAGAGCGAGGTCAAGAACCGGATTTTTGTGTTCGGTGAGGTAATGCGTCCTGGCCTGTTTTCCTATGACGCGAGCATCAACCTGCTCGAGGCTCTTACCCTGGCCGGCGGACCCTCATACTATGCCAAGGCAGACGAGGTAATGGTTATCCGAGGGGATGCAACCAAACCGGACGCCTTTGTGGTCAATCTCAATGATCTTTACCAGAAAGGCGATTTTCGGCAGAACGTCTCCCTGCAGAACGGCGATATAATCTACATGGCCACCAACACGGCCGGGAATATCCGCGATTTCCTGCGCACCCTCTCCCCTTACTTGACCGTAATGCGCACCCCGATGGATATCTATGGCGCCACGGCCTGGCCTAAGAATGAGGGCTTCCCAATCAGGAGGGAAGCGGCGCCGGCAGCCACCACGACCATTTCGACTCCGCCCTCAATGCCGACCGGTGGTGGCGAAGCTTGGAGTGGAAAATAGATATGGAGCTAAGCAGGCATGGCTGAATATACGATTAACGACGTCCGGGAGATTACCCACCGCAGAAAACGGACGATTAAAATCAGCGGTCTGCTTGCCGCCCTGTTAATGCTCAGCCTGGTTTTTTACGCCAAGCCTGAGCCGGTTTACGAAGCCGAGGTCTCGCTCAAGATTGAAAAGGTCACCACCGTGGGAGACATTCTTATCGGCACTGTCCGGCCTGGGGATCATATCGCCACTGCCTCAATCATGATCAGCAGTTTCCCCGTTTTGCGAGTCGTTGCCCAGAAAGCCGGCTTGATCCCCTCAGAGTTGCAACCCGATGAGATCCTGCGCTCCCAGGACTACATGGCGGTGATCAAGAAACTGGAAAAGAGCATTACGGCTGAAGCCGACAAACATGGAAGCAATATCCTCATCGTTAAAACACAAGATACCAAACCGGCAATGGCCAAAAAACTGGCCGAGCTGGTGGCAACCTCGTATCGCGAGGCCGCCTATTATGAAAGAAATCAAAGCGTTATTAACGAGATCAAGATCGTTGACGATCAATCGTCAAAATCGAGAGAACAATTAACCGCCGCCCGGGAGAAACTGAATGAATTCCGTAAAAGCCTGGAGCTGACCACGGTTGCGGATGAGCAGCAGGTTATCCTTGCGAGATACGTTGAAAGAAAAAACATCATTGACACCTTGGGATTCAAGATTGCCCGCATCAATGACAGCCTGGTCACCATGCGCCAGGATATCAATCCTGAAGAAGATACCCGCTGGGTTTTTGTTCCAGGGGGGGCAAACAATGAAAGCGGCGGCGTCCAATCCAGGCTCAATGAGGCTCTTAAAGACCTGCGGGTAAAGGAAAAGGGGCTGCTGCACCATTACACGCCAAACCACCCTGAAGTAGTGGCCATCCGAGAGGCCAAGAACGCAATCATCAAGCAGTTTATCGTTGATCTGGAGGCGGAGAAAAAACGCTATGAGGATGAGAGCAGGGCGGTGGAGAAGGACCTGATTGAAACCTACGCCAAGCTGAAAGGAATTCCAGACGCGGCCAAGACCTATGACCTGCTGGTGCGGGAAGTAGAGGCCAATGAGGCCCTTTACAACAAAATTTTGATGAAGCAGCAGGAGGTTGAGGTGCGCAAGGCGGAGCTGGTGGAGGATGTAACCATCGCCCGTTACCCGGTCCTGCCCCTGGTGCCGATAACCAGAATCGCCTTTATTGGCAATCTGGTGGTCAGCCTCATCTTGTCCGTGATCATCGGCTTTATCGCCGGCTTCATTCATGAGGCCCTGGATACAGTGCCGCGCAAACTGGATGTGCTGGCCGAGACCTTCGGGGTGCCGATCATGACCTCGTTAACCATCTGGAACAGAAGCGAAGGCTTGGAGCTGATCCACAATCGCTACCCTGGTCTGCGCATCGAGGAGGCCTTGCGTTATCTGTCCCTGCCGGCTCATTTTCTCGCTGACTCGACCCTGGCCGAAGAGTATCGGGCCTTGGTGCCGAATCTGCTGCTGACCGCCCGGGAAAATGATATCCGCACCCTGGCCGTGATGAGCGCCACCAAAGGGGAGGGAGTCACGACCTGTGCTGCCAATCTGGCCATTGCCCTCGCTCAGGCAGGACGCAGCGTTGCCTTGGTTGACGCTGATTTTCAAGCACCTAAACTGCACAGCATGTTCGGGATTGACCGGCAGCCGGGCTTAAGTGATGTGGTTATGGGCAGTGAAGACTGGGATATCTCGATTCGCCGGATCACCGACCTGATGCTGGGCGAGATCCCGGCCCGACACCTGCTTGCCCCCCCGGGCCTGGATAATCTTTACATCCTCACCGGCGGGAGCAGGGTGGAAAATCCGGCCAACTTCATCAACTCCCAACGGATGAAAGACCTTGTTGCCTCGTTACGGGATTTTTTCGATTTTGTCATTATCGACACCAGCGCCATTCTGGAAACCTCCGAAACCTCCATTCTGGCCGAAAAAGTGGACGCGGCGCTGCTGCTGACCGAGTACGAGAAACTGGACCGGAGCACCCTGGTCAGGTTCAGGAGTCATCTGGAAAGCCTAATGGTAAAAGTCGCCGGTCTGGTAATCAACAAGCACAAAACCTTAGCCCCCATCCTGATCGATAAGGAAAATCTGCAACGTGATCTTTTGGTCAGCTTACGAAATAACCTGGAAAATCTGCGCTGGAAGATTGCCGGGTTGATCGCGAAAATTGGCAGAAAAAAATAAGCGGTCACAGGGCACCACATCTTGCGGCGATCGGTCCGGCTCACGTACAAAAGTACGCATCGCCGTCCCACTTATAGCTGAGCTTGGCAGCTTGCCTGCCAAGCGAAACTTATACCCTCTGGGTGCGCCACAGCCTGCGGCACCCTGTAACCGCTTACCGCTTGAAGGCAGTGCGAAACTTAGCCGGCTTATCCTGTGATCAATTACAAAAAAAACCGTCCTTGAGTTGAACCAGATCGTAGATGGAAAATATCCTTCTGATATACGGTGGCTTTGTTGTCCTGCTGATTCTGCTGCTGATCACCGTCCTCAACCCGGTTATCGCTCTCTATTTGCTGCCGCTGGCCTTTTCCCTTTCCCCGGAGATAGAAATAGGTAAAACCGCCGCCCGGGAAATTTCCATCAAAGTTGAAGATCTGCTGCTCACCGTACTGCTGATCAGGGTGCTTTTTGACTTTGTAATCAATAAGAATTTCCCCCTCGAACGGCTCTCGGGCGGGCGGTTTTTCACCCCCATGGCCCTGCATTCCCTGGTACTGGTTCTGACTACCACTCTCGGGGTTGCCATGCTGTACGCCAACCCGGCCAGCGGCTTTTTCTTTACCCTTAAGATGCTTCAGTATTTTTTCTTTTTCTTTGTCGTTTTCTTTTATGCTCGGGATAAAAGGGATATTAAAATCATGCTTGGCTCGGCCTTGCTTACCATGGCCATCGTCACGATTAACGGTTATCTGCAAATCCCCGGCGGCGGTCGCATTGCCATGCCTTTTGAAGGCAACAATCTGGAGCCTAACACCTTTGGCGGTTATTATGTGGTGTTGGGCGCTGTCGTGGCCGGTCTTTACATCCATGAGCCCAAGGGCCGAAAAAAAACCTTATATGCCCTGCTGTTGGGGGCTGCGGTGCTGCCGTTTATCTATACCCAGTCGCGGGGTTCCTGGGTGGCTGGGGGGGTTTCCCTGCTCACCTTCCTGGCCCTGACCAAGGGGGTGCAACGCAAGATCTTGATCTTTGCCTTTGCCATTCTGACCGTGATGTCCATCCCCTTGCTGCCCGAAAATATCCAGGAAAGAGCCAGATTCTGGAAAGCAGAGGAGGGTTTTACCCGTACTGAAACCATTGGCGGGATAAAGTTTGACCCTTCCACCTCCGAGCGTATCGAGGGTTACAAAAGAGCGCTGGTACTTTTTTCCAGAAGTCCGGTTTTCGGTCGCGGCATTACCGGGGCCGGTTTTTTTGACGGTCAGTTTATCCGACTTATGGTGGAAAACGGCCTTCTGGGTCTGATAAGCTTTGCTTTTCTGAATTATACGATCTTGCGCTATCTTTTATCAGTTTACCGCCGCACTCCGGATCCCTTCAGCCGGGGCCTGGCCCTGGGGCTACTCTGCGCTACCACCGGCATGCTTGTCCACAGTCTCGGCGCCAACACCTACATCATCGTCCGCATCATGGAACCATACATGCTGCTGCTGGCCCTGCTGGTGAGCTATGAGAAGATCATCAACAAGGTCGAGACGAAAGGATCCTTGCCCGATAGGGCATCAGTGACGCCCACCAAATACACTTATCCCTACCTGGTTGGCGAGCAAACAGGCTAATACCTTGTAACTCTTAATATTTTGTAAAAACTCCCCCCCCATTGCGGGAGGGGTTGGGAGTGGGGGTAGCTGCAACAGACGATATAATGGCAACTTCCCCCCACCCTCGCACTCCCCCGCAAAGGGGAGTGAATTAATTTGCAAGGAACCCTATGAGAATCGCCATTCATCAACCCCAATTCATGCCTTGGCTCGGATATTTTGACAAGCTGGACAAAGCCGATCTCTTTGTGCTGCTGGACAATGTCCAGTTCAAAAAAAACGAGTACCAGAACCGCAACCGGATCAAGACACATGAGCAATGGATCTGGTTGTCGGTGCCGGTCAGCTTCAACTTTGGCGATCTGATCTCCGGGGTGCAGATCAACAATCAGCAGGACTGGCGCCGAAAACACCTGCAGACCCTGCTGACTTACTACGGCAAGGCGCCCTGCTACCGTGAGCATCTACCAGCCCTTACAGAGCTTTACGCCAACACCGGCGACTCCCTGGCCGATCTAAACATGGCGACTATTGAGCTGATCAGAAAAATTTTTGCCATTGACACCGAGATTGTTCGCGCCAGCGATATCCCCGGGCTCAGCGAGGAACCAACCGCCAGGCTGCTCGACATCTGCCGTCATTTCAAGGCCGACACTTATCTGGCCGGGGCCGGGGGCAAGGATTACATGGAGTGTGAAAAATTCAAGGCGGCGGGGCTCAAGCTGCTTTTCCAGCATTTCGTTCATCCGGAATATCCCCAGATCAACGGCCCCTTCCTCCCCTATATGTCGGCTTTGGATTACATCTTTAACACCTGTGGCGATTTCACGCTCATCCGAAAGTTGAATCAAGAACTTGAAGAATATTGACCCCATCCCCCATTCACGACCCACTCTGGGCGCTGAGGAGGCCAAGGCTGCCGCCGAGACTATCCTGTCCGGCCAGATCGCTCAGGGCGCGATGGTGGGTAAATTTGAAAAACGTTTCGCCGATTTTCTCGGCTTGCAACAGGCGGTGGCGGTAAATTCCGGCACCTCGGCCCTGCATCTGGCGCTGCTGGCCCTGGGAACAAGGCCAGGCGATGAGGTAATTGTACCGGATTATGTCTGCACGGCCCTGCTCAACGCGGTGCATTACACCGGCGCCACCCCGGTTATCGCTGATGTCGGCGCAGCCGACGGGAATCTTGACTGTCAGGCCGCTCTGCGGCTGATTACCCCAAAGACCCGCGCGGTCATCGTGCCCCACATGTTCGGCAACCCTTGTGCCGGAATAACACTATTCAAGGAACGCGAGATTCCGGTTATCGAGGATTGCGCCCAGTCAGTCGGGGCGGAGCTTGCCGGCTCCAAGGTCGGTACGCTGGGAGATCTGAGCATCTTCTCATTTTACGCCACCAAGGTGATGACCTGCGGCGAAGGGGGGATGGTGGCGAGCAATTGCCAGGAACTGACAAACGCGGTCGCCGATCTCTGCGACTATGATAACCGGGACGATTATCTCCCTCGCTACAATTACAAGATGACTGATTTCCAGGCCGCCATGGGTCTGGTCCAGCTCACCCGTCTACCGGATTTCATCCACCGGCGCCGGGAGATCGCCCATCGCTATAATGCCGGACTCAAAGACCTGCCCCTGCGATTGCCAGGCGCGCAGCCAGACCAGCAACCAATTTATTTTCGTTACGTGGTCCAGCTTGCCAACCCAGAAACCCTGCTTAACCACCTGCGCAACCACAAAATAAGCGCCGCCCGGCCAGTCTTCAAGCCCTTTCAACTGCTAACCGGAACTAATGCTGTAACCGATCACGGGGCAAGCCCACAAGGGTTAAATAACCACGGAATAAGCGGCCACAGGGTGCCGCAGGTTGCGGCAAGCGGGACGGCGATGCGTACTTTTGCACGTGAGCCGAACCGATCGCCGCAAGATGTGGTGCCCTGTGACCGCTTACCTAATGCTTGTTCTGTTTCTCTGCAACTATGGCATGAAAGCCTATCCCTGCCGATCTATCCCCTGCTGCAGGATGCGGAGGTTGACCGGGTAATCGCGGCAATTCGGGATTATTACCAAAAAATTTCGGATACTTGATTTTGATGGACTCGTAACAACTAAAAAACGTAACGCCAAGACGCAGAGACGCAAAAGCAACATGTTGAAATAAAAGGATTGAAATTTTGCGACTTTGCGCCTCTGCGTTAAAAAATGAGTTGTTACGAGGTCATCAATTTTCAGGATAGGACAACCCTCGGCGTCTTCCTCCGCTCGTAACGATAGCTGAAAAGCATGATCGTGATCATGGCATAGATCAGTAATGTTTGCGCAAAGGCAGCGTAAATGAACCAGTCCGAAGTTCCCCGATAAACGATGTAGAGCACCGGAAAAACAGCATTGGCAACGGCAACGGCATAGATAAAAAATACTGCCGCCAGTCGGCTGCCGCCGAGAACACCCGTTAGCCGGTGGTGGAGATGGTCCTTGCCGGTGTAGACTAACCAATCGGTGAAATTTCTTACCTTCCCGGAGTGAATCCGGGTAACAGTGGTCATGCACATGTCGTAAATGCCCAAAGAGAAAATGGCAACCGGCATGAACAGATTGACCAGGCCCGGCTGATCCCCCCAGTTAATGTACAACGCCATCACCGCCAGGAAAAACCCGAGGAAGCCGCTTCCCCCATCGCCAAGAAAAATCTCGGCCCTGCGTTTCAGGTTATAGGGCATAAAACCGGCAGTAGCGCCGACGGCAATGACAATGACCTCCCCTCGCAAGGTGGTGCTGTGGGCAAAAGCGAAGATGGCCAGGACCGTGCCGATGATAACGGCCAGCCCGGAGGCTTCGCCGTTGATACCGTCAAGAAAATTGAAGGCGTTGGTAATCCCGATGATCCACAACAGGGTCAGGAAAACATTCAAGTTGCGCGCCCAGAAATTGGTCTCGGGCAAGAGGCTGAGGCGTACCCCGAACCAGATCACCAGCAGGGCGGCAGTCAATTGCGCCAGAAATCTCAGTTTGGTAGAGAGGCAGAAGATGTCATCCAGAACTCCGACCAAGAAGATCAAAAACGACCCGACAATAATGGCGGCCAGCTCTGGCGACTGCGTACCCGCCAGCAACAGAGCGGGCAGGAAGCCACAGACCACTGCGATGCCGCCAATTTTAGGGGTGGGGTCACGATGCACCTTGCGTTGGTGGTCGTGATCACTCTGATCAAGAATCTTGAAATGAAAGGCTAACTTGATGATCAGGGGCAACAGGGCCATGGTGATCGAGGCGGCCAACAGAAAATAAAACAGCCAGGCTGGCCCTGAGGTCCAGAAAAATTCCCGGCCAATCCCCAAGATGGCTATCATTAGAAGAGGCACAATAATTTTCACCAGCATCAATCCCACCCCCTCCCTTCCCGCTACCTCTCGATTTTCACCTCTACGTAGTACTTTGCAACTTTTCAATCAACATCAAATTAATTCCCTCCCCCCCTTGCGGTGGGGGAGGAAGAGAGAGGGAGGGAAGTTGCAATTATATCAGCTGTTGCCGCGACCCTCACCCCCAGCCCCTCCCGCAAGGGGAGGGGAGTTTATCGGAAATATTAAGAGCTACAAGGTACTAACCGATTACAGAAAAAAACGAAAGGGCATGAAACCCTCGGCATATTTCGCTCGACATTCAACGCCCCGGAAGATAGCGGTGGCCTCCGCAATCTGGGTGATCAGCAGGTTCTTGACATTGGTTTTTGACACCTGCGAATTATGCGCGTAGAGAGCGCCGTATTTCTGGTTGATGCTGTCGGTGATATCCACGAAGGTAACTGGGGCAAAGCCGTAGGTACTAGGCCCCTCATAAAAAAGCACGTTGGAGGTATAGCGGGAAGCGGTGATCGTTGCGGTGGCCACAGAGCGATGATCCTGATGGGTATCCTGATGATAATGAACCAGCACCACCTCCGGCTTGATTTCGTTGATCACACCTTCGATGTCGGCAATCAGGTCATTGTTTAAGGGAAGCTTGGTATCTTTATAGTCGCCCCAGAAATGCTTATATACCCCAAGCAACCTACCTGCTGCCTCCTGCTCCTTCATTCTGACCTCGGGGATACCGCCTGATTCACCTGAGGTCATGGTCATCGTATAGAACTCCACCCCGTATTCCTTAACCCACTTGGCGATAGTGCCGCCGCACCCGATCTCAATATCATCGGGATGACTACCTATTGCCAGCGCTTTTTGAATTTCTCTCATCTTTAACTCCAGGTTTATTGCTGAGTTGAGCAGCTTGTCTGCTCAAACGGACTTTGTTGGTTTTGCAATAACCCCAAACCGTAATGGCCAGGAAAGAGATCACCATAGATACGCACATGCCCTGTTGTAATTGCGTCTTTTGGCAATTTCAACAAACTTATACCCTCTGGGTGCAACAACGCAGATGCGGTGCTGCTGGATAGTTACTTACAGGCTGCGATTCGCACCTGCTGGTAAATAGCCTCAAACCTGTCTGCCATCGCGGTCAAGGAGTAAGCTGTAGCCTGCCGGCGAGCAGCCTGGCTCATGGCCGCATACAGTTCCCGGTCATTGAGCAGCAGGTTAAGTCGGCTGCAGATAGCGTCCACATCCCCGACTGGAACAAGAAATCCGGTTTCTCCGTCCACAACCAGCTCGGCAATTCCGCCGACGTCATGGGCAACTACCGGTTTACCGGCCACCATGGCCTCCAAGATAACCATGCCGAATCCCTCATTGATAGAGGTCACTACCAGCAGATCAATATCTGCAAAAAGAGAAACTATATCTTGCCTGAAACCGGGTAGCAACAGAAAATCATTGAGTCCTAACAATTCCCGCTCCTGGTGGATTTTTTCATTCAGGGCCCCGTCTCCTGCCATCAGCGCCTTGAGTCTGCTACCATATTGCCGGTGCAGTTGCCGGCAAACCTGCAGAAATATTTCCGGCCCTTTTACTGGTTCGAAGCGACCTACCCAGGCGATCACCGGCGTCTCATCATCCAGCCCGATTTCCCTGCGAACGTTTCCCCGTTGCGCCACGCTGAACGGGGCCAGGTCCAGACCGTTGGGCACGGGGATGATCTGGGCGGCCGGAGCGATGCGCCGGCAAACAAAATCCTGTTTTTCCATTTCCGACAAGGTGGTGATCAGGCCACCGCAGGCTGCGGCCAGCTGTTCCATGCGGATAAAGATGGCGGTCTTCAAGCGGTTGAAGTAGCCATGAAAAATATGCCCATGGGTGGTGTACACCACCCCCTTGAGGCCAGCAGCCCTGGCAGCCAGGCGGCCAATAAAGCCCGCCTTGGCGGTATGGAGGTGAACGATCTCCGGCCGCCTTTGCCGCAGCAGGCAAAAAAGCCGCCAGAGGGCCTGCAGATCGAGCCAGGGATTAATCTCCCGTTGCAGACAGTCAATAAATTCAATCTTGATTCCGGTTTGCCGATGGTATTCCTGGCAATCTGCCACAGGATCGACGGTGCGACCACTGATAATCGCAACCTCGCACCCCCGTTCTCGCTGCGCGGCCGCCAGCTTAAGAACCAAGTCCGCCGAGCCGCCCCGGTCAAGCCTGGTAATGATATGGATGATTTTTGGTGAATTCATCATAATTCAATAAATATCCAACTTAATGCCGCACTTAAAGGGACAAACCACATAATGTAAATGTTCAGCAGTGCCGTAGATGCGCGAAAGAGGTCTGTGACGTGTGCTATTGCACACGAGCAGGCCGATGACAAAGCAGATGCGGTGCTGCTGGACATTTACATCAATAACGGTAAAGCTCTGTGCAACCCTTGCTGCAAACCTCAAATTTACCAATCTCCTTAACTACTCGCCGGTACTCACGATATTGCGGATTGTTCCATATCTTGGCGAATGATTCCGTCAGCACATTACCGGGCTCATAGCTCATGGAATGATAGGGCCGCACCGAACCGTCAGGGAAGATATAGGCCACCATCCAAGGACTTAAGCAGCGATTAGCATAGCTCTTCGACTCAAACTCCCATTCTGTATAGTACTTCCTGATCTCATCCTCCTCAAAGTTGGGATAAAAACTCACCGACACCCCGCTCTGACGCTGGCGGATCTTGTCCATCTCCCGGAAGAGCACCTCCAGATCCAGGGCCGGCAGGGTATCATGGACAAAACCGAACCAGTCGGGAGAAGGCACACCGAAGCGCTGCCGGAAAAATTTGTCATGCCGTTCACAGGTCCCCTGGCTCAGGAAGAGCAGGTGATGGAGATTCAGGTGATAGGCGCCGATGCGCTCGGCGATCTCGGCAATTTCGGTCAGGCAGTGATGGTTGTACTGGTTAATGGTCGTGTTGATGGTCACAAATGGTTTTTGCTGACCCCGCTGCTCTTTTATTTGCCGCAACCGTTCGAAACCCTCCATGGCTCGATCAAAGGTACCGGGTACTCCTCTGCTGCTGTCATGCACCTCCCGTGGTCCGTCCAGCGAAAAGATGATTTCGTCGAGCCCGGAGTCCACTATCTCATTAACATGCTGGTGCAGCAAAACCGCATTGGTGACGATATTGCAGCGCAGGCCGTTTTCCTTGGCGGCCCGGACGATACCCAGCCAGTCTGGATGGAGCATCGGTTCGCCACCAAAAAGAGTGATCGTCGGTCGGTATGGCTTGCACTCGCGCAGCAACTTTTTAATGGTTGGCAATTCAAGCTGCTGTTTGAGGACCTCGGGCGAATAGTTCCGGAAAACCCCCCGCTCCCCCCACTGGCCGCACATGCCACACTTGAGATTGCAGCGCCGGGTAAGAAAAAGAGAGATCGTTTCCGGAAAAGCGCTGTAACCGTCGGCAAATTTATAAGTGAGGAAGGAAAGAAAACGGCGGCGAAACGAATTATAGGCAAAGATCGGGTCCTGAATAGCCTTGCGGATGATCCGGCCAAGATTTTTTCTGGGAATAATACTGATGCTCTTCATTTATTTTCCTCCGTATTGCTTACTGCTTCGTTAACGGCAGACAACACCTCAGCCACGCTAATGCTACGCAAGCATTCATGGGTCGGACAAAACGCCAAGTTACAGGGGCTGCAAGACAGAGCGCGACGCAGCACCTTATGCCTCCTACCTTGCGGCCACCACACTGCTGGTATGGTCGGGCCCATAAGAGATACGGTGCTGATCCCAAGTGCCCAGGCCAAGTGCAACGGGCCGGAATTGTTGCAGATGAGCAATTCGCATCGACTGAGCATGGCGATGAACTGGCGCATGGACGCTTTCTTGATAACCAAAATGCCAGACTCATCTCCGAACCGGATCGGATCAAAATCAGGAAACTCCTTGGCCGGAGCAAAAAAAAGTATACCAAATCCCTGGCGGGATAATTCCTGCCCCACTTCCGCGAAGCGATCCAAAGGCCATTTTTGGGCCGGGTAAAAGGCGCCGGGGTGGATAGCGATCAGTCGTTTATCGCATAGGGGAGCGGCCATTGCCGCGGCTTCCCGCCTTTCTTCCAAGCTCACAGACAGCAAAGGAACAGATGCTTCCACCTCGACTACCGTTGTTTCTGTAATACCAAGACCGTCCAGCAGTAATTGCATGAGTTGTTGAAAAGATTTATTCTCGTCGTAAGAGGGGGCCGGTCGGGTAAAGAAAACCTCTCGTCCAGCCAGGGCGAAGCCGATCCGATGTCTGGCCCCGGTCAGCAGGGTCATCAAGGCCGGCAACAAGCGATGCTCATTATGGAAGGGGTCGATGGCCAGATCAAAGCGATGCTTGGCCACAAACTTGAGATAGGAGCCAAATCCCCGATAGACGAAGACCTCATTTACATCGGGATTATGCCGCAGAAGGTCCTGGTTAGACGGCGAGGCCACCACCGTCAGACGGGCGCCGGGAAAAGCCTGCTTCAACCGGCGCAGGATCGGCAGAGACAGGGCCAGATCGCCGATCCGGTCATGACGCAAGAAAAGAATCTTCCTGATTGCCGCTGGCTCGGGAGGGGGGCGAAAACCACCGGCCAGCAGACCAAGGGGCCATAGCAGCAGCGTTCGGACGGCAAGATAGAGTTTTTTGACTGAATCCTTGCACCCAGAGGGTATAAGTTTCGTAGGAGCAGACAAGCTGCTCAACTCAGCTTTAGCGCCCACGTTGCAAAATCTCCAGGTAGAACCGTTGGGTAGTGGCGATATTATCCGCCAGGCAAAATTGCTCTTCCACCCGCCGCCGCCCCAGGGTGCCGAACTCATGCCGCCGCTCCGGGCTGGTCAGCAGACGCAGCATTGCCTCCGCCAGCGCCTGCGGATCACGTGGTGGCACGACATACCCCGTAACCCCCTCATCAACAGCCTCGGCGGCGCCACCAATCGCTGTGGCCACCACCGGTTTGCCGGCCGCCATCGCCTCCAGAATCACTCGGGAAAGTCCCTCGCCAAAGGAAGAGGCAGAGACCAGAAAATCAAGTTCCTTGAGCAGCCCAGGGGTATCATGGCGAAAGCCAAGGTCGATAAAATACTCTTCGACCTTAAGCTCACGCATCAAGGCTATCAGCTTTTCCCGGTAATCACCCTCGGCCGAGCCGATAAGCAGAACCCGGAAATCTCCGCCCCGGCCGCTGAGCAGTTGCACCGCCCGGACCAGATATTCCTGACCCTTCATTTCCTCCAGTCGGCCGACACAACCGATCAACAGTGGGCCGGAACCGACCCCGATTTCCTGACGGATCCCAATGGGCGGCCGGGCGTCGAACTCCGCCACGTCAATACCGTTGATGATGGGAACCAGCTTGTCGGCTGGGGTAGAGGGAAAGCGCGTCCGCAATGAACTGGCAACCATGAATAACCGGGTGGCAAGGGCCGCCAGCAGACGATCAGCAGGGCCGGCATCGCTGACCCGGATATGCCAGATCAGAGGAACCCCGGCCAGACGGGCGGCGATCCCAGCGTAAAAGGTTTCCGCCGGGGCATCGGTATGAACCAGGTTGATCCGCCGCTCCCGGATCAGACAAAAGATCCGCCACACAAAACCCACGCTCAACTGCCGGAATCTTTTAAACGGCATGACCATGGTGTCAATGCCCAGTACCTGAAGTTGGTCAACCAGGTCTCCTTGTTCCGGACAGACTACAACCGGGTTAAAGATATCCCGGTTCAATCCCCGCAGCAGATAGAACAGACTACGCTGCCCACCCCCCTTAAGGGTGCCGAAACTGGTAAAATAAAGAATATTGATCTTGCCTTCTTCTTTGCTCTGCCGCAATCTCTTCCCCACCCGGTCCTCTATTACCTGTTTCCCTCTTCTGAAAAAATACCTTATCGACCCAAAGCTCTTTCGCCAATCATCGCCAACCGATTAACAAGCCTGTAGCGCAATCCGGCCTTAGACACCTGAAAATAAGGGACCAGCCTGCCCCCCAATTCTGCCTTGAAAGTGGCAATTTCCTTGTTTTCCGCCCCCACCTGATCAATAATCTCTATCCCCAGCTCCCGGCAATGGATAAAGCTTTGCCACTGCAAAAGAAATGCGGCACCGGGGCATTTGGCAGCGGTATCACATCCGGCCAGTAATACGTAGGCAATCTTGCGCGGACGATCCAGCAGAATGATGTCACTGGCAATCAATCGACCATCATGGGATCTAGCCAGCAAGAGGAGCAGGTCTTCCCCCAGCCGCTCTCCAAAGGCGGCTAATTGTTCGGCGGCCAAGGGCAAGGGGACGCCCTTGCGGGCAAAGGTCTTGGCTATTGGCGCATGTCCCAAGAGAAAATCACGGCTTACTTCACTCGTCATCCCGGTTTTTTCCGCATGGCGGATATCGTAGCGCAAGGTTCTCGGCAAGGCAGCCAGATCTGCCTTTACTATGTCGACATGGTAGGTATAAAGGGCCTGCGACCGCCAATCAAGCCAGTTGAAGGAGCGAATATCCTGGAGTTCCGGGTCGAAGGTAAGAATCACGTAATCAAAGTGGCTTTGCAGAAAACGGGCCAGGGCGTCGGTGATCGTCAGCAGGCGACTGGTTATTTTAGCAGGATAGGCGTTGGGACCGGTTGTGATAATGCAGGAATTTGTAGGGGTAAGAGGAAGACCTGCGGCCATCGACATGCCAAAACGCCGGCTGATCCGCACAGGCGCTCCGGCCAGCAGCCTATCGTCACTAAAAACGGCGGCTATTCTAACGTCGCAGGCCATAATTTCCGCCACTGCGGTCAGCCATCTGGATTCAGCAAAAATGGTGGCGGTTGGCAGCGCCGTTACCATCGCATCCCAGCGTTCATACTCCTCAAAGCGCAAAAAACGCACCTGCAATTTAGACCGGTCGGTAATCATCTTCCCATTCCCATGTCATGCCCATCCCCGACGACGATACATCCATAAACCCAGATATTCATGCCAAACGGCGGTGCTGACAGTTAGCGACTTCACATCCGGTAGCCAGTGCAACAACTGGGACGGCTCATCCCTGACCATAAAATCGGTGGGGGCCGGAATGGCCTCCACCCCGGCAGCCCGAAAAGCCGCCATGGCCCTGGGCATGTGCAGAGCCGAAGTCACCAGCAGAACCCGGGTAAGACCAGACTTCCGCAGGATCTCTTCGGTGAACACGGCGTTTTCATAGGTATTGCGGCTGCGTTCTTCCAAACGTATTGCTTTGGTCGGCACCCCAAGATCGACGAGAAATATCCGCATCGCCTCGGCCTCGCTGACCTTAGTCCCCAGCCGTGGGATCACCCCGCCGGAGAGGATCAGCAGAGGGGCCTTGCCGGCGCGAAAAATCCGCGCCGCGTGCCAGACCCGATCGGCACCAGACTGAAGATCAGGATAGGGTCTTGTTTCCACCCGTGGGTCAATCCCTCCCCCCAGGACAATTATGGCCTCGGCAACCGGAAATTCGGACGCCGGCAGTTCGGGATACCGCTCTTCTATTGAGCGGAGCAGGGTGTCGGCCACCGCCGGCAAAGAAAGCAGGCCCAAGCCGCCCAGAGCCAGCAGCAGCAACCCTGCCCCAGCCAGTCGGCGCCGGGCAAGCAATAACGCCAGGCCCGCCAAAGCCAAAAGCAAGGCCAGGCTCAGAGGCGAGGTAAATTGGGTCAGAATTTTATCCAACTATGTCTCCGCTTATCAACAAGCTATTTTGTTACAAATCAGTCTCGTTTTTTGACCTTGCAGCACCGCGTCACTCCGCAGCGCCAAGCAGGATAGTTACATCAATCTTCCCATACCCGACAATGCACCAAAAATTTCTATACCCTGCTTTCCAAGCGACGTCAAGGATGTGGCCGCAGTTCGGTTTTTTTCTGGTAATTCAAGGCTTAATTGATTAATAGAATGAAACTAATTGTTTGATCTGAGGAGTCCATTTTAGAGGGTATCATCTTTAATTGCAGAGGCTGATTTTTGATGAAACGCACTATCCGCCTGAACGCCTTTTTCGCCGTCCTGGGCCGGAGATAGAATCTGCCTCTTGGCTTAATCGCCCCCCCCCCGACAACTTTATCGAGGCTCCCATGGACAAAGGCAAGGAAATCTTCCATTTCACCGAGTTTTCCTACAATGAAATCCCAGAGACCGTCTGGAAAGCCTGGATGGATTGTGCCAGTGCATGGCACGCAGAACCGTTTCGTGCACCGACGTGGGTGCGTGATCAGCCATGGATGACAAGTTCGATTCCCTACGCTCGTCTGTTGGTTGGGATGGACGAGAGGGACAACTACCTCGGGTTCTGGCCGTATCAGATGGAGACGAAACGAATCAAGGGCTTCCTGCCCATCCACCTTTGTTGTCCATGGGGCGGTGATAATCAAGCAGACCCGGGAGTCGGAGGCCGCCAGTACTTCTGGACATTGTGCACTCCCGATCCGCCCCCCGGCTTTGCGGCGGCATTCGTGGAAACTTTCATGGAACGTACCCACTGGAACATGTTGCAGACCGGAGATGTGCGCAAAAATCATCCCTTTTCGCTGGCATGGGAAGATGAATTGAAGCGCAAACGATTAAGGGTATTGAGGAAACAACATGATGCTGCCATAATAGGTCCTTGGGATAGCTTTAAAAACTATCTGGCATCCCTTTCCCAAAATTGGCGAAAGCATTATAGACGTGTATACCGCCAAGTGGCAAACGGCAAAGTAAGCGTCGAACAATGGGCCGCTTTCCCCGACGATGCGCTGGCCCGGGTTGTCAAACGGATTTATTTAATCTACCGCGATTCTTGGAAAGTGGATAGTGAAGAAGTTGTGGTCAACCTTTCCGTGCCCTCTACGTTAGCCAATTTCTCCGCCCGGATTGCCGCTTTTGCCAGGGAAGACGGCTTGCATGTTGTCTTTATAAAGGTCGATGGCGATGACGCAGCCTTCCATGTCGGCGTCAGCCATGGAGATATGAGCTGTGCTCTCCAGACAGCCTATCGTGAGAAATATGCCTCCCACGGAGTCGGGTTTATTGCCCAAATGGAGTATTTTCGCTACACAATCGAACAGGGGATGCATGAGAGAAACCTTCTTGGGTTCATAGATTACAAAAAAAATTTTGGCGCGGAAGTTTCACAATCAAAGTTGTATACGGTCTTCAGCCGGGATACTATCGGAAGCCTTGCCTGGTACACTCAAGGACTTTCAGACAACATCAAAAAAATCAGTCAGCAGCTCAGGAAAGGCTATGCATTCCTGAATGAACTCCCTAAAAGGAATTTCTCAACAATCAATCATCAATCACGGCGCAACATATGAGGTATAGCTAAGCATGAATGGGGCCGATGAGATCTTCTGGTTCATTGAGTTCTTATACAGCGACATTCCGCAAACAGTCTGGGAGGCCTGGATGGATTGTGCCAGAGCATGGCACGCTGAGCCGTTTCGTGCACCGACGTGGGTGCGTGACCAGCCGTGGATGGCAAGTTCGATCCCCTATGCCCGTCTGTTGGTAGGGATGGACGAGCGGGACAACTACCTCGGGTTCTGGCCGTATCAGCTGGAGACGAAACGAATCAGGGGCTTCTTGCCTATCCGCCTTTGTTGCCCTTGGGGCGGTGACAATCAAGGAGACCCGGGAGTTGACGGTAACCAAAACTTCTGGACGCTGTGTTCTCCCAATCCGCCTCCCGGCTTTGCGCCGGCGTTCGTGGCAGCTTTCTTAACGCGTACCCGCTGGAACATATTGCAGACCGGAGATGTGCGTAACAATCACCCCTTTGCGTTGGCTTGGGAAGAGGCATTGCAGCACAATAAATTGCGGGTGCTGAAAAAGCAGCACGATACCGCCATCATCGGCACTTGGGACAGCTTTGAAGACTACCTGGCGTCCCTTTCCAAAAAATTCCGTTACCAATACAGAAAGCTTCAGAAACACATAGACTCCGGAAAGATTCACGTCGAACAACAGTCCTCCTTCACAGGCGACGATCTGGATCGGACTATCTCACGAATCAAGGCGATCTATCTCAATTCATGGAAAGTCGGCAGCGAAGAGGCCGCGGTCAACCTTGCCTTGACCGACACCTTGACAAATTTCTCGGCCAGGATTGCTGCCTTCGCGAGGGAGGGTGGCTTGCATACTATCTTCATTACCGTCGATGGTGATGACGCCGCCTTCAGGGTAGGCGTGAACCATGGGGACATGTTCTGCGGACTCCAAATCGCCTATCGCGAGAAATATGCCTCACTCGGAGTAGGGTTCCTCTCTTTGATCGAGTCTAATCGATACACAATCGGCAAGAAAATGCGCGAAATAAATCTTCTCGTATTCACTGACTATAAAAAACATTTCGGGGCGGAAGTTCTACCCTCAACGTTATATACAGTTTTCAGCCGGGATGCTATCGGCAGCCTTGCCTGGCACACTCAGAGACTCTCATGGCACATAAAGTGGTGTTACCGATTTTTAAAACAGGCATATAAAACATTGAAGCGAACTCAATGATTTCGATACTTCGTTATCCATACAATGTGATACTTGCATTCCCACATCAGTCTTAGGTGTTGACTGTCGCACATGAGAAGTCTCCTTTTCTTGAACTTTGAGCGGTTCAGAATCGTGAGACTTCCTCTTATTCCCGTAAATGTCAAGCTTTGCGAGTCCCCAGGCAGAGCCGGGAGTTTACCTGTTTGTTATTATGTGGGCTCAAAAGCTTCTTGCAAGAGGTTATCATCTTTATTACGGAGCTGATTGTTAATGAAACACACTATCCGCCGGAACGCCAGTTACGCCATTATAGGCCGCGGCTGGAGTCTATCGCTTGGCTTAATCGCCACCCCGTATATCATCAGCCAGGTAGGAGTGCAAGCTTTCGGGGCCTGGGTGTTGCTGGAGGCGATTGTCGCTTATTTCTCCCTGGCAGAAATGGGGATCGGAACCTCTTTTAACAAGCACATCGCCGAATACCACATCAAGGAGGAGTACGACCAGGTGTCCAACGTGGTCAGCGCCGGTTTCTTTTTCTATCTGGCGCTTGGCACCCTGCTCACCCTGCTGGCCCTGCTGTTCAGAGAACGGTTGCTGGGATGTTTTGATTTTGCCAGCGTTTCCGCCGACGAAGTCGCCTTCGTTTATTTCGCCCTGATAGCGGTCATGTGTCTTCGCCTAATGGCTTCACCTTTCAAAGGTGTAATCACCGGGTTGTTACGATACGACATCTTCAATGTGTTGATGAGCATTACCCAAACCATCAGTTTTTGCGGGGTACTGCTTTGGCTCCATTTCGGCTTCGGTTTACCGGGGTTGGCCTTTAATGCGTTTGCTTATGCCCTGCTTGATCTGATTGTCATCGTAGTGATCGCTTTCCGTTTGGTGCCGCAATTGCACCTCAAGGCCGACCGCAATACCAGCAACATGTTCCAACGCTTGTTCAAGTACGGGCTTTCCATACAAGTAGTGGCCATCGCAGAGGTTATCAACGGAGAAATCGACAAAGTATTTCTCGGAATATTCCGCAGCACCGCAATGGTGGGCATATACGAGGTAGGAGCTAAAATCGCCAATACCACCAATTCTCTGGCCGCCATAGTACTGCCCATCCTGACCCCAACCACCTCCCAATTACAAGCCGCTGGCCAGGATGAAGAGATCAAACAGCTCTACCTACGGGGGACAAAAGTCATTGCTTTGCTCATCGTGCCGGTGTCCTGTATCGTGGTGTTACATTCGGAACAGCTGATCCTTCTGTGGCTGGGGAAGGAAGGTTTCGAGGCGGCAGCGGTGGCGGCCAGATTCCTGGTTATGGGTTTCGCCCTCTATCTGATCATGGGTGTCGGACGGCTGATGTCGCGCGGCATCGGTATCCCCCATCATGAAATGAGAAGTGGTATCCTCATCAGCGCCAGCAATTTGCTCTTAAGTTTTTTCATGGTCAGACAATGGGGGATACCCGGTGCGGTTATTGCTTCATTTATCGCGCTGGTCATTGGCAGCGGTTATTTTATGATTAAGTTCAACCGGCAGTTACAAGTGGCCAACAGACAGGTGCTGAGACTGATTCTTCTTCCAGTGCTACTGGCGGCGGCAGCCGGGTTGCCCTCTCTCTGGCTGTCGTCACCGGCTGATTGGGAATTATTACGCGGTTCAGGCATCAGGCTGCAGGCCTTTGTTCACTTGACGACGGTAACCTCAATCACCTTCGTCATCTATTTTTTCCTGATCTTTTTTTCCGGACTAACCCATGAGTATGACGATTTGCGGGCGATGTTGACTCAGACGCTTAAAAAAAGCATGAAAAAAAAGAGAGGCAACCCTGAGTGCCTTAGAGGTGGAAAGTCAAAATAACTGAATGGCCCAGAAAAAATAAAGGGCTCAAGCCCTTTATTTTAAGGCAAGAACCCTTAGTTTTTCATGGTGCAGGACGGGACACAAACCGCATGGATAACAATTTAGAATAACAGTAAATTTAAAAACAATTTTTAAATTATACCATCATTTGTACCAACAAGTGAACGAGCCTCAAGCCATTGCCGGATATCCGCAAACTTCCAGCCGACAGAACGAGCACCCAAAGAAACAGGCCGGGGAAAAGCTCCCTCTGACATTTGTCTATATATACTACTGCGAGGAAGACCGGTCAACCGCTCTACATCGGGACGCCGGAGAATGGCTAGATCATGATAGATCATTTACACACCCCTTGTTTTTTGGTGTTTAGCACATTGGCCAAATACCAAAGCCTGCTACGCAGCTTTTTCTGATACTCAATACTATCAGGCTTAGAGGCAATTAGCAGATCCTCAAGCCACGACAATAATTGTTCAATCTTACGGCACTTAGAATGATACTGAGGCGGACGCCCCCGGCCAAGAAATGGAACAAGCTGGCCACAAATCGGACATTTGTTTTCGTATGTCATAATGCACCGCCACAACTCTTGAGAAGATTTACCTACCGAGACAACATGCTATGCCGGACAGACCAAAGGAAACCCCCAGATTGCCCGCGATCTCGTTTGCATCCGGTGGATAAACTCGGTCGCGCCGGACTGTAGTTTTTGCCGGTGTAGACTGCGCAGCCGGTCTTCAAGATGAGCCTGGCCGATGGCCACAACGCTGTTCAGGTCTTCTTCCTTGCAACCCTTGATTGCGCCCAGGCTGATAGTGCAACCGGCAATAAGGTCAAGCAGGTGCTCTATGTTTTTTGTAGGGACTTTCTTTTTTCGGAAAACAGTGCTCAGGCTGGTGGACCATTTCACCTGCTGCACATGATCCCAAAAGGCATGGAGTATGGCCCGGTCCTGGTGGCGGTTATCACGATCCACAGGATGGTTAGTAAACCTGGCCCATTCTTCCGTGCAATATTTCCAGATGCCGGTGATCTTTTGCCGGAGGTCTTCCAGGCTGTGAACTTCCATCTGCTTAAGTACCCGGCGGCGCAACTGAAATTCAACACGGGTCACATCCTTTTCATTATAGGCGTCTTGCCCCCAGACACTGGCGAAAACTGACTGTTTCGAGGCGTCATGCTTGAGCTCAAGCACCTTGTCATAGATGCGCATCATGATATCACCCTTGCCGATCCTGACGCCGGTTTCGTGAGCTGCATGGAGTTCATCGACAAAGAAATCGGCGGGCTGGTCTGACAGACCGAGCCGCCCTTCCGTCTGCACCCAGGAGATACCGGAAAACCGAGTGCGTTCGCGATAGACGTCAAAACGGTTCGCCCTGGTGATCCATAGCTGATGATTCTCAAGCGGAAGGTCTGCGATGCTCTGGCCGATGTAATCGGTGCAAAGGTGGACCTCTGAAATGGTGTTCTTGACAACTTCGCCGCCGTAACTTTCAAGCAGATCATGGACCGATTGCAGCACGGTATCAAAGCCAGGGGTCCAGCAGGACAAGGAACCGATATCAATCAGGACATTAGGAGTAAGCATGTCTTTCCGGCGGGAAACGAAAATATGGACATCACCGCGGGAGATATGGAAAGCATAGCCGCCGTGTCGGCCAGAGGAATGGACGTTAAAAATGAAGCGTTCTTCGCCGTTCTTGTCCAGGGAGATAGGGAAAACATCATGCAAGATTTTCGCTTCCTGTTTCGCGTTGTCCAGGACCTCAAAGAAAGGATTCATATCACTGCAAGCTTTTAGATTTTGAAAGGAGACGTAGAAGCCGATCTTAAGACGGTCAAGACCTTTGGCGACTTCGACCCCCCATGTTATTCCAGCTTGGGAGGGAAAAGACAAACCATCCGAAAAATCACCTGAAACAGAACGATCCAAATTTCCCATGATGCTCCTTTGAAAATGTAAAGGTGAAGAGGTTGTGCGCAAGGACCGCCGGGCGCCACCCTGAAGGGTGGCGGACCGTCAGCCCTCGCGCCCAGGCTTAACGCTGCCGAAACTCTTGAGGATCTTGGAGCCGGCCGGAACTTCTGTGACAAGAGCTGTCACGCCGTCAGGCAATAGGACCTTGTAGGAAGAAAAAGCCGGTGCATCGGCTGTTCCATCGGATTGTGTTTGCTTTGAAGCGGAAAAGACCTGGTTGGACGCAGCGCCGTGCTTTCCAACTTTCTTCGCGGAGGCCGCAGCGGTGGCCATAGCCTTGTTGGTACCAAAGATATCGCCTGTGCCAAGGCTGGACTTGGTGCCCATCCAGATCACACCGGCAAGGACAATGGGGATGGCATAGAAAACGGGGTGACGAAGGACATTCACGGTTTCCATGATGCCCTGTTCTTTGATATCCGCAGCGGCATAGGATTTGTAACACTGGAAAACCCGTTTTTCGTAACCACGGGTTGCTTTACTCAACGGCTGGCCGTTGTGATCGTCGCCGGAATAGGCATACCGGAGGTATGAATTACTGACCAGGGAACCGAAGAAATTCACCTTGCGGTAAAAGTAGGTCCATTCGATCAAGGACCGGACGTGCTTTTCAACCTTCTCCAGATCTTGAGTGATCAGAACCAGGTCACAGCCAATATGACGATGGGTGGATGCCCATTCCGCAAACTTGTTATTTGCGGAAGATTGCCAGTTGCGGTTTGAAAAAAGTTTGTGGACTTCATCGATGACAATCAGAGATTGATTTTCGACGAAATCCCAAAAGCACTGCATTTCTGAATCGGTTTTATGCCGGAGTTGGTGGGCAAGCTGGTAATCGTCAAGGCCGGTATAAAGCTTGATGAACTCCTGGCAGTAATCATCTTCGAGGCCTTCAACGTTAGTGTAGACCACCTTGCCGGACTTGAGGTTATCAAGGATTTTGCGCACAGCGTCATAGCTTTTGCCGCTGCCGGGGGTGCCTACGAAGCCGAAAATCATTTCTATATCCTCGTGAGGGATGCGGGGATGAGGTTTAAGGTGATGCGCAGGATATAAGCGGAAGCAAGAATGGCCAGGCCCTGGGGAATGCCTATCGCGTTTACAAGATAAAGGAGCTGCGGGGGCATGCCGGTCCAGGAAGCGGCTGTCGAGGTTGCAAAACTGGAAAAATCAAGGGCTGCAATAATGGATTCAACTGCGGTCAATACACCGTCAAAGGGGAAATAGAGAATGGTTTTCAGAACATACATGAGGCCATCAAGAACCCAGCCAAGCAGGGTTTGGATGGTAGAGAAAAAGCCGTTGATGAAAGACATTATGCCGGACATGAGAAACCCCTATTTCTTGAGAGTGACAACACGAACAGCGATAAAAGAAAAGCCGGTTAGAATTATGCCGCGAAGGACATTCCACATTGAGGACAAGTCGGCAAAATCAAAAACATGGGTGCCAAAAATCTGACCGCCCTGGATCGTCATGGTGCTCGTGCCGGCAGCAGGGACATTGCCGAGGACTGCACTCGGAAGGCTGAAAATAGATGAACTCTTGCAGGTATTAATAAACTGACGTAGGCGTTCGCCGAAATCTACTTCGGGAAGGGTGTAAGGATCGCCAAGACCGGAAGGATTGTATGGAATGTCAGATTCAGCTTCTTCTTCGCCTGCCTTCTCTGCTTCCGTTGCTTTTTCGACTTCGGTGGCTTCAAATTCTGCGATCTCACCTTGTGCAGCTATTTCTGCTTGATCTGCAACGGCACGAGCTTGTGCAGCGGCAGTTTGTAACACAGTATCAGTAGGATTTACAGCGGCGACAGCTTCAGCAGCAACAGCAGTTGCTTCAACAACCTTAGCGACAGCCTGAGCTTGAGCGGTTGCAAGTTGGCCTGCGATAAATGGTGCAGGTTTGGCGATAACTACGCCGGGAGGATTACCGAAAATCAACTTGTCTATCTCAGCTTGTGTTTCTGGGGAGTGCGATATAGAAGGAGCAAAACCAGAAGGATTAGATGTGGAAGGGATAGGAGATGGGGAATCTTGTGTTGTAGATATAGTAATAGTGCCTGTCATTAAATTATATCCACTGCCATTATATATAAAACTATAATAAACAGTTATAGAACCAGATGCAGGAATAATACTTTGAGCACGAATACCACCGCCTAAATCTGTGGGTACTGTTGCGACAACCATATTCCACGTATAACCGCTCCACACAACTGGACTACCGGGAGTAAAAGCCGTAATTTTACGTTTTGTACCATCAGGAAGATCAAAAGCAAAACCAGTATAAGGAATCACTGCTGTCTCATAGTTTTTAAAAAAGAGAAAACTGCCTACATTCAACAAGTTGTGGCTCTGGCGGCTTAAGCAAGGCCAGTAAATCCCGTCGTTCAAAGAGATTGAGCTGAAGTAATCGCAGCAT
>Ga0208863_1000500_pt1 | contig 37344 bp, 44 predicted proteins | sample RifOxyD3_FD_184040 | JGI IMG/M metagenome (GOLD analysis project Ga0208863, IMG submission 184040) | Soil microbial communities from Rifle, Colorado - Rifle Oxygen_injection D3 (SPAdes) | ecosystem: Environmental > Terrestrial > Deep subsurface > Rock core/Sediment | place: Rifle, Colorado...
CCGCCGGTACTCGGCGTTGGTCACCGGGTGCTTGCCGAGGCAAAAATCCTCGACCTGTACCAGGTGCTGCCGCTCGTCAGCGAAACGTCCCTTTTCGCCCTCTGGGCTGCCCATCAGGAATGAGCCGCCCTGGACCAGAATCATGTCGGTCATATTTCCCCCTTGCCCGACAGATGCCGGGCACGGATTGCTTGTTGTAGGCCCAAAAAAGCCCCTCGAAAGGGGCCTCTGGGTTGTTTGGAAGCCCGCCGGCTCAGGTTCCGGCGATCGGACTCTTAGAACGGGATGTCGTCATCCGGCCCCTCGAAACCGAAGTCGTCGCCCTGGGGGCGGCTGCTTTGGTTCTGCGGGGGGCGCTGCTGTCCGCCCTGGCTCTGGGGGCGGGGGGGGGGCTGGCTGCCCTGTTGTCCGGCGGATTGGCCGCCGGACTGTCCGCCGCTCGACTGCTTGCCGTCGAGCATCTGCATCTCGTCGGCAATGATTTCGGTGGTGTAGCGGTCTTGGCCGCTCTGGTCCTGCCACTTCCTTGTGGCGAGCTTTCCCTCAACGTAAATCGTGGAGCCCTTGCGTAAGTATTCTCCCACCACCTCGGCAAGGCGGCGGTAAAACACCACCTTGTGCCACTCCGTTTTCTCCTGTTTTTGTCCGTCCTGGCCCTTCCAGGCCTCGGTGGTGGCCAGCGATATGCTGGCCACCGGGATGTTCGATCCCTGGGTGTAGCGGACCTCGGGGTCCTTTCCCAGGTTGCCGATCAGGATGACTTTGTTGACGCCCTTTGACATTTTTCTCTCCTTCGAGAAATCGCCCCTGTTGATTGAAATAACGGGGCATGATGGATACCGCAAACCTGTTTTGTTGATCAGGCGTGCGGCGGTGTTTAAGCCTTTCGGCGGTTTCTGCTGGGTAACTGGCCAGCACCTTGCCTTCCGGCAGAAAATCGGTAAAAACCTCGGAGCAGCCAACCGTTGCGGGCTCTTCGGAGGTTTCTGTGCGAACAGGATAAGGATCTGAATCCGAGACGGATCGCCGAATAACGGCTTTTAGAGGGGGTTTGCGGAAAATTTGGCGTAACGTCGAGACTGGGTGTCCGCGTCGTTACCCTACGCACATGGACGAGCGCAATGGCGGGGCTGCGCCTCAGCTATAAAAATAGATGCCGCAAAACTGCGGACGGGCTTGGTGCCGCTGGGTTGCGGCTGGGTTTCTGCCGGTTCTGTTGGTCGGCGACCAGTGCCCGAGGGCAAGGAACAAGCGCAAGCATGCTGATTGCGCCGTTCCAGAAAAGGCTACAGGTTTTTTTCAGCGCCGGAGCGCCGAATAACGCGAAATAGAGGGTATTTGCGCCGCTCTATGCAGCGCAACCCATGTTTCGAGCAATATGCTTGTCTTGCATCTGGCGTCTTCGCGGATGCGGATCGCGGAGATATTCCGCCAGGCGCTCCTTCGGCTTTGATATGCCAGCGGACAATAGATAGGCCTCGCCATGGCGCAGCAAAAAGTTCCTGGCAGACTCCGCCTCGACAGCACTGCCTGAGCGCACATCGTTAACCGCCTGTAGCAGGATCGCGAAGATAAATCGTCTGTATGACTTAAAATGTTCTGTAGTTTCCATGCTAGAAATTCTGAACCAAAAAAAACGCTGCGGAGCGCCGAATAACGGCTTTTAACGGGGTTTTTCGAAAAAAGCTGGCGTGGATTTGCGGCTAGAATGTGGGGATGGACGGATACCGGCTTTCACTGCGAGGAGTGTTGGCGCCCATCATCTTGGGATGGTGCGTATCGGGCGTGGCCCTGGGAAATCAGTGCCTATTTGCCAAATATCAGCCGGTCATGCGTGAGTTTGGTGCCAGCGGCTCATTGGCGGCGATGGCCCAGGAGCGCAACCGGCGAATTTCGGCTTGTTTTGCGCGTCCGATGGAGTGTCGTCCTTAACGCCTCCTGCTGTTCCCCACGAACCTCCCTGCCATTTCCGCATCGACCGACGCCTTTTCGAGCGCCATGGCCGGCGCAAACCCCCTCGCACACCAGCGCATTGCCGTAGTGGCGTGGCGTGTGTCCGCGAAATGGGACAGTGCCGCATCCAGCCATTCGACGGCATCGGGTCCATGCCGGATCGCGATTGCCTCGTGCGGCATCGGAGTCTGCATGGCGCTGCAGCCGTCTCTCCAGGGACCGCTAACCTGATACGAACGAACGCTGAGATTCTGCTATCGACTTACGCAAGGCACCTTGTCTTTCCGCCGCCGGTCAGCCGCAATCTGGTGGTAGAACATCAGGCTCGTGCCGATACAGAGCCAAGCCAGGTTGGCGATCACTGTTAGCGCGGAAATATAGAAGACAATTTTCTCCCGCAGCAGGGGATAGTAATGCCAGTCGATGGCATAGGTGACGCCTGATTCCGTGCGCCTGATCGCGGCGAATACCTCGTCTTTTCCGGCTGGCAGATTGGTTTTCGACTGTTTGGCCGCGTCGAAGCTGATTATCACTGTCGATACTCCGCTTCCACTGGACATGTCGCGCAATACGGGTTGTACGTGCTTATCGGCGCTTGCGATTTCGTCCGGATTACGCGCGGAATGGCATTCGATGCCAAGCGTGTTGCAGGTTTCCGCAAGACTGGACAGGGGAAGCATGACCGCTTTTTCGAGCAATGCCCTTGATTGCGCCTTGACGTTATTTTGCAGTCCGGTTATCAGGACGTAGTGGAAAACAACCAGGATCAGCACGGATGCGGCTGATACACCGAGAGCGATAATGCGGCTGGGTGTCGCCAATCTGCGCCAGAAAAAGAAGGAGGGGACGGATGCCACCAGCAGAGTAACGTAAACCAGCGGCAGTACATATTCGACGAAGAAGTACAGATGTTCCGTGTACTCGTTGATGATGTAGGCGCTGGCGAAGACGCCAAACAAGAAGATGGCGCTTATCCTGCCTGCCACGAATACGACGATGAAGAGCAGCGCCGTACAGAACAGCAGAAACTGCGCATTCAGCAGCACGTTCTCGGCAATGACGCCGATGTGCTCAGTGGACTCGGGGGTCTGCGATAGGCCAAAAAAGAGCGCGTTCTTGCCCAATACCGCCGACCAAAACTCCCAGGTTCCGGCCAAAATAACAAGCGCAGATCCGAATAAGAGCGCCGCTGAAAACATTGCTTTGGTTTTGGAATTAACGGTCATCTCGATTCCTTGCTGGGGAGATAACAAGCTCGTGGATCATGGCGTGGTGCGCGTTTTTCATAAGGACTCCCTCGACCTGGAAGCCGTGTCTGTCCGCCAGTTCCCTCACTTCGGGAGCGTCGTTATAAGTTATGATGAAGGTGCCCTTGACTCTGGTCATCAGGGAAAATAATTGCTCGTGGTCGATTTCAGCGTGCGTGTACAGCTTGGAGCCGGTCCGCTTGCCGCCTAGCGTGTAAGGAGGATCGACGAAGATGAAAGTGGTGGGGTCGTTGGCGTAACGCCTGACGACATCGAAGGCGTCCCCTCGCTCGAAATTGATTCGATCACGGGTGTCTCGTAGGACCTTAATACGCTTGACCAGGGTCACGGGATACCAGCGAGACAGCAGGCCTTTTCCGTTTTCGCCCGCCTTCAAAAGCCCCGCGCTGGGATGCAAGATTCCACCGCGCGCCATGCGGTTGCGGACGATGGTGCGGAATGCTCGATCCAATACGGAAATCGGCTCACTTCCCAGCACGGACTCCACGGTTTCCTGCGAGACGGAAAATGCCAAGATCCGCTGGCAAAGTTCGGCGGCGGCGGCGTCAGATCCGGTAATCACGACCTCCCACACGGCGGACACATCACGATCCAGCTCGGACAGCAGCACGCGCTCGGCGAGGCCATGGAGGGCAACGCCCAGCCCCACGGAGGCGCCGCCGGCAAACGGTTCGATGAATACCGATGGCGTTGCTTCCCTATTGAGAAGCTGCTGCCGGACATGGGGAAACAGCCAGGACTTGCCGCCGGGGTAGCGAAACGGACTGGGGTGCCTGGAGGGGATGCGGGCTGTCGCCGTACCTGCCGCATACAGAGCTGCGCGGTCGGCTCGACCGGCTGCCCTCCGCGAGAGAGATGGCTGCTCGAAACAGGTGTCAAACATGGCTCTAGCCGTTCCTTGCTGGCATGCCGGGCATGCTGATGCCGGCGCCAGCCCGGTACGTCCACCCCTCTTTCCAGGCTGCGGCTTCAGTTGCCTCGCCGGGATAGGGGCAATCGTCCAGCGTTCGCCCGCTGAAGTGTCCGAAATAGCCTTCCTGGCGATAATGGGCGCGGCCTTTGGGTTGCTGGTTGGATTGCGCCAAATAGGCAAGAACCGCGTCCCTGGCCTCCCCCCAGCTCCGGCACACAATGACCCGGTATCCCTGGCCCGTCAGAAGCTCGCCGAACTCGCGCTGGGGGTCTTGCAGCCTGCCCGTGCTGGACTTCATCTCGACATACATCCCGTGCCATTGTCCTCGCGGTACGGGCAGAAATACGTCTGGCACACCCGGCTTGACGCCCTCCGCTTTTAGCTTGGCTGCCACCGCCGGATGCCTTGCGCCTCCGTTTGGAATGGCGTGCAGCAGCCGCAGTTCTGGTGTGATTGCGGATGCCAGTCCGGCCCATTGGAACAAGGACACCTGCTCTTGGTGTTCGCTCGGCGATTCCCTGGCACTTATTTTTCGTGGCATGTCCCCACCTCGGGCGGTGCCACGGACAAACTGTTCGGATCGATCCCGATGGCGAAGTACCGAAGCCCGCCGGTCTCCAGATCCATCCAGGCATCGCCAGCGAAGCTATCTCCGAAGCGCATTCGTTGGTCATGGTCCGGTGCGCGGACAAAGCGTTCCTGGACGAGTTCGCTGTCGCACACGTCCCGTGCTGAGTGGGTCGCTGCGCATGTCGTAGATGCATCGTTGCGTCCGCTTCGTGAATCTTTCACCATGTACGGCGCATGCCGCCGCGCCAGCCCACACAGCCTGTCCACGCCCGTCATCAAAATTACGGACTTGCGGTGCGCGTCGTTCAACTGCTCAATCAGATCGGCGCCTTCTCCCTGAAACAGCTCAACAAATTCCTGAATCAAAAACTCCAAACGTTGCACGTCGCTACCGAGCAGGAAGCTACTGGTTTCATCATCGCCGGGCAGGCCATCGCACATAATTTTCTTCCTCAGTTGTTTGCAGATTCCGGACATCGAAGTCCGGCACATTGAAATATTGCAGCCTGCCCTTTAGGGGCATGAGCGTCAGTGGCTGGGGGTTGCGCAGCACGGAATAGCGCCTTAACCGCGAGTTGCATCGACCGTCTCCAGATCCAATCCAAATTGCCGAGTGATCCACACCTTGTGCGGCAGTCCGCGTTGGCGCGTCCCCTCGACCATGCCTCCCCGCTCCAGCCGGACCAGCGCATGGCGCACGGCTCTCACGGAGCGATCAGGCGCCACCAAATCGACGGCGCGATAGAAGGTTCGCGCACACATGGCGCTCAATACGCCGTGCTGTTGTTGAAGTACATTCATCGAAACGACCATCCCGCGCCGGCCAATACAAAGGCCGCCAAGATCACCAGAATTTCCCTGGACGATCCCGTGCGCAGCCAGCGCAAACTGGTTCGTTTTCCGAACGGGTTTACCCCCAGTGGGCAGCCCATGCTGGTCATGCTGTCCGTGGCGACGTGAAGCAATCCAGAGGAGGCGAAGCCGGCCATTCCGATTGACGTAGACAGGTTTTGCCCGCCCTGGCGGATTGAAATAACGCTCAGGATCAAGAGCGCGAGCCAAGGCCAAAGCCAATGAGTCAGTGTCCGATGCGGAATCAGTGATTCACGTTGCCGACTCCATTTGTTGAACCGGGCGATTTCCAGCCAGTCCGGAGCGCGAGCACCGAGGACGCACCCCACAACGAAGATCCCTGCCATCGTGTGGGGCAGTGCTGCGGCGACGCCAAGGCCGAGAGCGAAACCGGTCAGGTTGTGAGTGAGCGGTGTCATAAGGCCTCCAGCTCGAACGTCATCTGCGGCGGCGACAATCGCCGCTGGATGAACTGGAGGCCCCTGCCCGTGACCAGCGTTTTGGTATAGAGATGGTTATCGCCGGACTCGCTCTTGTATCGCCGCTCGGTTACGCGGAAATATCCTGAATCGACGTACTGCTGATAAGGCAGGTTGTTGTGCATCAGGATGCGTTCCTCGCGCAGGAACTTGAACAAGCGGTTCTGCCCCGTACCCAAGACCTTGGCGATTTCCTGGATGGACTGGCAATTGACGGCCTCGGCCACCGCGTCGTGAAACTCGACCTTGGGTTTCTGGGCCAGGACGATTTCTTCGAGTGCGAGAACTTTTTCCGTATAGGTCAGCAACAGTCCGCGCATTGCGACGGGATCGTTCAGTATCTGCATCGGATCGAAGGCGGGCTGCGGTTGTGTCGCCATGGCGTCATAGGCGCGGATGACCTTGACCTTGAAGGATGCCGAAATCCACATGGCGTAGTCGTAAACGAGGTCCTTGCAGACAAAGGTTCCCTGCCAACCATCGCCGCCCTTATAGACTTTAAGTGGTTGATTTTGTTCCGATACCGGAATTCCGGTATCGGCTAATTCCTGAACAAGTTCTCTGGTCTGTCTGTTCTCCAGCCATTTTCCCGGCTGATGCCTTGACTCGTTTCCCGCAGCCTTGTGCAGGTCATTGAGGCAATACCGCCCCTCGGCATCCTGGCGGATGCCGATGTCGGCAATGACGAGCGATTTCTGTGTCGGATTTCGTGATGCCAAGGGCCTTCTCCTGGTTGCGTATTTCCAGCATACGGAGGACCGGGAAAATGCAAGCCTCCAGAAGAAAGGCTACAGGTCTGAAATGGGAAAAGGTGTTCAAATAACCGCGTTAAAACGGCTTTTTCGTCCCAAAAAAAGCCCCGTTTCCGGGGCGAAGGTAACAACACGTCTTTTAGTCCCCCTCCCCTCTTGCGGGGGAGGGAGTGCTGTCGCTTACATTTTGATGCGGATGCCGGCAAAGACCTCGTGGGATTTCGCGTCGTTCTTCAAGCCGCCAAAGTCCAGGTCCTTGACGCCAAGGTAACGATACTTGGCTTCGAGCGAAACGGTATCGGTCAGCTCGTACTCGGCGCCTGCGCCGACCTGATAGGCGAGCCCGGTAGCGGTATCGTTCAGGGTATCAACCCCGTCGGTTACACCGTTGGCCTTGACCCGAGCGGCACCGATGCCGGCGGTCACGAAGGGCTTGATGGGGCTGTTGATGCTGAAGGTGTAGTAGCCGTTTACCAGCAGAGTGTCGGTCTTGAAATCGCCTCCGGTCAGATTGAGGGAGCCGCCGGGGAACTTGTACTTGTCGGGGTCGTTCATGCGGCGGGCAAGCTCGGCTTCGAAACGGAACTGGTCCATCTCGAACCCGACGGCACCGCCCAGGGCGAGGCCTCGCTTCATGGTCAATTCATCGTCGATAGTGGGGTCTGCCGGGTCGGTGATGCTGGTGATCGAGGGTGCCGCTGCCCCGATATTGAGGCTGGCGTAGCCCTCGCTAAAGGCGGCAGGAGCGGCGGAGCACAGAGCAAGTCCGATCAGTGCGGGCAGAAGCTTCTTGGTGTTGGTCATGTTTCAAATTCTCCAGAGAATGATTTTGTGTTGTGTTTCAATCCGCGCCCGACCTCGTCTGTCAGGCGAAATCCGTCGGCAGATAGAGGCCGGTCGGATTGACCCCTCCGCGAACGGACGGGTTACATGCCACGTTACATTGCTTTGAAATAATGCAAGTCTCCGAATAACGGCTTTTAACGGGCATTTGCGAAATTTTTTCCGTGCGCTGGTTGGCAATAATTTGGTCCCGTTGCAGGGACCTTTGTTCGGGAAATTCCGAGCCGGAAATGGAGTGGTTGCCAGGTTAGAACGTGTAGGTCACCCCCACCCCTATCGCTTCAAATCGACTCTCGGGCTGGAATACGGAGCCCAGGCTGCTGGTTGTTACGAGGGATTCGCCGAACTTTCCGTTTTCGTACCAGGCCGACAGTCCGAGCCCGCTGGTGGCCTCGGTCATGTCGTAGGCTATATATAAGGTGTTCTTCGGCTCGGGACGGATATTGGCGCCGAACTCTGGCACATTTTCTTTCACTTCCAGCGGGCGCTTCACCCCGGCGGACATCTTGTGGTTCCAGTCGCCGTCGGTCACGAGCCACGCAGCTCCCAGCTTTGCGTAAGGCACGTCGTACTTTTCCACGTATCCCTGGGCGGCATTCCCCAGCGCGTCGCGTCCATCTTTGATATCGCGCTCCCAGTGATCCAGTCCAATGCCGGCCAGCAGGTCCAGTGATTGCTCGCCGTCCTCGATCACTGACAGCGGAAAGCGCCAGCCAAGAGTCGTTTCTGCTTGGTAGCCGTTGTAGTCCGTCTCGGTTTGCACCGGAACGCCTGCCTGGGTGGACCCGTCATAATTCACGGCGCCGGAATACAGTTTGCCGGACGTGCCGTAAACGAAACCGCCCTGATTCCCTTCGAACTTGGCCTTCAGTACGCCGCGCTCACCAGACTCCTTTAGCAGCCGTTCTCCCTGGAAATACTCGGTCCATTCGAAATGCTCGACGCCCGTGCCGACGGTGAAATAAGCCTCGGCCGAGACGGTCGATGCAGCCAGCGTGAGGGCCGCGCAGAGTAGTGTTTTGTGCATGGGTTTCTCCGGGTGGTTATGCCCGCACAAAGTACCGCTTCGGGGATGTCAGCGGCCGCCGAATAACCGCGTTAAAACGGTTTATTCGAAATAATTCGAAATAATTTGAAGAAAATATTTCCGCAGAAAAGATATCCGCACTATTTTTCGAATAACCGCCAAAAAACCGTTTTTTTGGCGGTTGCATTTTTCCGGTCCCGTGGAAAATAGATCCAAAAGGAGATAGCCCATGTTCACGAAAATCAAACACCACTACACCCGCAGCTTGCAGGTGCATCGCTTGCTGCACCTCTCAATGGTTACGCCAAAACTCAATGACAAGCTGGAGGCCCTGCGGCAGGTCAAGGAGGCCCAGTCGGATTACGACGAAGGCGCCCTGCCCCGCTGGGTTGAAAAGACCGTCGAGTGGTACGTCGGCAACGTCGTGCCGGCACTGGTGCCCTTCGGCAATCACCGAGCCAATTTTCTACGCCGGATTGCGCTTGCGTTGCGGGGCCGATGAGGATGCCGAGGACGCTCGCGAGAATCCGTGTGCGAAAAGTCGTCTGTGCCGCCTGTCGTGCGCCGGAAGGGCTGATCGTCTGCGGCGCACGGCATTTCGATCGGGTCATGCTGGGACAGATGGCCTCGGCTGGCGTGAGCGCACGAGAGCTGGAGCAGGGGTTCATTGACCAGGGCGGCGCGTTTCTCACGCGGGAGGACGCCTATCGGGTTGCTGTTGATTCCGGGCAGGTCGGCGCTGGAACGGAGTCTCTGCTGATCAGCGAGGACCTTTATTGATGGCAGCCGATCGAGATGTTTAGGCGGGTCATCTGTCCTGCGATTCGCTTGGCCAATGGACTGGTTGTCTGCGGCGCCAAACATTTCGATTCCTTAATGATGCGAACGGTCTTGGCTGCCGGAATGAACGGTACGGAGCTGGTGGGTTGCGAGTTGGGATATGCCGACCAGGAAGGGGAGCTCCTGACCCGCGAGCAGGCGCGGGAAGTGGGAGAAGAGAGGCGGCGAGCAAGGCTGAGCGCCCGTCAGCGAGCAGAGAACAAAGAGGCGGATTCAGCCCCGCCGGACAAATCCGGGTCCGAGCTGGCTCCGGTTTCAATCATCCAGGAGAACGACACCATGACACCGAAAACCTTCGGGTCCTTCAAAAAGACGAAATACCCGCCCCGCCAATGGGGCCTGGTCGGATTCGCCGGCACGGGAAAATCCACATTTCTGGCCCAGTTGCTCCAGCCCTTGCTGGTCATCGACGCCGACGGACGATTCCACGAGATCGCGGACAAGTGCCGCGACCCGTTGACGCTCAGCGACAACCCCAACGATCACCGTGACGGACTGGCTATCGCTACTGCGTTGCAGGGTGCCGAGCTGTCCGGGATCGGAACCATCGTGCTCGACTCGATCACGCCTATCCTGCGGCTCTCCATCGCCATGGGTATGACGAAGAACGAGCGCGGCGAAGGTCCCAAGAACAAGGTCGCAGCTTTCCAGGACAAGGCGAACCAACTCCGCCTGATCCAGGACTCCATGGTGCGCCCCGGCGTGGATTCGGTCATCGTCTGGCACTACGAGAAGGGCCGCGATGACAAGGGGCAGGAGCAGAAGAACCAAACCATCTCCCGCACCGAAGGAGAGCGTTTGCTGCGCTCCATGAACGCCATCATCGCGCTGGACAAGGACGAAAATACAGGCCAGCGCCTGGCGAAGGTTACTTGGAGCCGGGCTGGACGAAGAGGCATCGTTATCCCCGATACCGAGGGCTTTTGGAGAGGCGTTCCGGAACGGATCGAGGCGGCGCTCTATGACGAGCAGCAGAAGAGCGTCGAGGCTCCCTTGCGGGAGGCTGTGTGAGCTATTGCCGCTTCAGCACCGACAACTTTGGTTGCGACGTGTATTGCTACGTGAACGATGCCGGTGCCTTTGTGACCATTGTTGCCGCTGTGCGTTTTGTAGGGGATTCGCCAATCCCTGTGATTGCTCCCATCGAGGAGTGGGGGCTGGCGGTTTCATTCAACGAGGTTGCGCGGCAGATGGATGAGCGCCAGGCATGGATGGATGGCGCCGAGCGCGCCCCCATCGGGCTTTGGTTCGACGGGGAGGAGTTTGTCGATGCAACCGCAGGCGAGGCCGCCGAACGGCTGGAGATGTTGCGGGCGGCGGGATACCGGGTTCCGCAACGTGCCATCGATGTTCTGCGGGAAGAGGCGGTAGCGGGAGCGGGCGGCGAAGGAGCGGAGGACAAAAGTGCGCCATAGCATCCGCCTCGCCTCCGGTGGCCATTTCGATTTTTCGCGCCCTGAGCGCTCGACATTCAGCATCGTGGACATCGCCCACGCCCTGTCCCAGGTCTGTCGTTACGCTGGACATACGCCGGTCCACTATTCGGTGGCACAGCATTCGGTCCTGGTCTCGCATGCTGTGCCGCCGGAGCATGCGCTGGCCGGTCTGTTGCACGACGCGAGCGAAGCGTTTTTGGGTGATGTGGTGAAGCCGCTGAAGGCGCTGCTGCCCGATTACATGGCAGTTGAGTCGTTGCCTCGCTCCCCCTTCGCACCCGTCCAGGGCGTGTCGGGGTAGCGTGAAGGCCCAATCAGCCTGCCAGGGACTGGCAGACGAGCGCGGGTGAAGCGAAAGCGACTCACCCTGGGGTGCTTCACCAGCTCCCTGCACTGAGGCCATGAGGATGAGGGGCGGATGCAGCTCCAAGCCGAACCAAAATGGCTGAACGACCCCGCGCTCCGGGCGAGGTGACCTTTACCCGATAGGAGAAATCCGATTCGGAGATCGGCGGGTAACTGCCATTTTGAGGTATTTTGGAATGCGACGAGTCTTTGTATTGGACAAAAAACAAAAGCCCTTGATGCCCTGCCAGCCGGCCAGGGCCAGGCACCTGCTGTCATCTGGCAAAGCGGCAGTGTTTCGGCGCGAACCGTTCACGATCATCCTGCAAGAGAGGGAGTACGGGGACACGCAACCACTCGAACTGAAGATCGACCCCGGCAGCAAGACAACCGGCACGGCACTGGTCATTCAAGGCAAAAACGGTTGCAAGGTGTTATGGGCGGGCGAGCTACATCACCGGGGCCTGGAAATCAAAGCATCGCTGCTGGCGCGGAACAAGATCCGCCGGCAACGTCGAAACATCCATTGTCGTTACCGTCCCCAGCGCGGCAAGCGGAAACGGTCCAAGGGGCTGCTGATGCCGAGCTTGCGTCACCGCGTCCTGACCGTCGGAAACTGGGTCAACCGGCTCTGCCGCTGGGCGCCGGTCTCCGGGCTTGCCCTGGAATTGGTCCGCTTTGACACCCAGAAGCTCCAGAATCCCGAGATCGAAGGCGTCGAATACCCGCGAGGGGAACTGTTCGGCTACGAGGTCCGGGAATACCTGCTGGAGAAATGGGGCCGGAAATGCGCCTACTGCGGTGCGGAGCATGTTCCCCTGGAGATCGATCACATCGCCCCCAGAGCCAGAGGCGGTACGGATCGGGTTTCCAATCTGACCCTGGCCTGCCGTCCCTGCAACGAAAGGAAAGGGGCACTACCCGTCGAGGAATTCCTGAAGAACGACCCGGAGCGCCTGAAAGCGATCAAGGCCCAGGCCAAGACCCCGCTCAAGGATGCCGCCGCCGTCAACTCCACGCGCTGGGCCTTGTTCGAGGCGCTGAAAGCCACCGGGCTCCCCATCGAAACCGGCTCGGGTGGGCGCACCAAGTTCAACCGGACCCGTCAGGGCTACCCCAAGGCCCACTGGATCGATGCCGCCTGTGTCGGCGAGAGCGGGGCCGACGTGCAAATCCCGCAGGGACTCCGTGCGCTCACCATCCGAGCCATCGGTCACGGTTCACGGCAAATGTGCCTGATGGATAAATACGGCACGCCTCGCACCAAGCCCAAGAAGGTCAAGCGCGTGCTCGGTTTCCAGTCCGGGGATCTGGTGCGACTGGTTCAGCCCAAAGGGAAACACAAAGGCGTCTACGTCGGCAAGGTGTCCGTCCGTGAGAGAGGAGCCTTCGACATCCAGGACTGCATCAACGGGGAGCGGACCAAGATCACCGCGCCCCATCATCGCTTCACCCTTCTGCAACGCGGAGACGGTTATGTCTACGAACGCCCCAAACCCGCTTGAGCCCCAACGGCAACGACAGACCGTGAGACATGCCGCCGGACGCCCGGCTATCACGGCGCGCGTATTGCGATGCCTGCGCCAATGGCTTGAACCAGCGGGGTCGTTATACGTCCATGAATAACTCCTTGGAAAAGCGGGTGGAGGCGGTCGTGTTGGCGCGTTTTGGCTTGCTTGCCGAGATGTCGCCCGAGGTCAAGCGGGCCGATCTCGTGTTGCTCGCGACCGAGCAGCGGGATCTTTTTGGAAAAGCGGTGTCCGCTGGCATGGCGTTGCCACAACGCATCACGCCGCTACCGGCACGGGATGCAAAGCTGGAGTTTCTAGCGCGATACTCGGAGCTGGCGATAAAATCCGGCGCGGAAATAGTAGTTGACGATCGTCCGTAATTGCCGGAGAATGAATTTCATGATGAAGCCCCGTAGCGAAAAGCTCCGGGGTTTTTTCGTTTCTGTGGTCCGCTCGGGTACAATCCCCCGAGTTGCGGCGGTTTCGCCCAAGCGTCGCCCGCTACACGCCGCTATTGGGCAGCCGCCGCTACTCCTTCTCCAGTCTCAGGCTCTTCCTCTCGCCAGGGTGACGACTGCGATCACCCCGCCCGTAACAAGCCAAAACAAGGCTTGATCCGAGAAACCAAAGACGTTCACTGGCATGCCAACCAGACAGCCTAGCGGTTGACTTCTCCCCACGGCTAAAGCCGGGGGATTCCTGCCGCTCACGCGGCAAGTCTCTCATTACTGAGAGGATTCGAAGCGTCCGCCCAACGGTGGTAGTGCCACCGATGGGTTTCAGGCTTCGGGGCGGCCTCCGCCCTGTCCCGGCTTGGTCCGGGTATGTTTGGAAATTGTGCTGCCGGATTCTGCGTCCGCAGCAGGTTTCGCGACCCGGACTGGTCGCTGTGGGCCTTGAAGCCGCAGTCCCGGCAGGCCAGGACGTGGCGCGGCTTGCGCACCACGTTCTCGCTGTGGCATTCCGGGCAGGTGCTGGAGCTTTTTCCTTCCAGTACCCGGCTGGTTTGAATGCCGGCACGGGCGCAGTGGCGCTCCAGGATCTTGCTCGCCTTGTCGAAGCCCCAGAAGTTGTGGATGCGTCCGTTCCACTTCTTGCCGTAGTTCTTGTCGCGACGAATGTCCTTGGGCCAGCCAATGTAGAGATGCCCGACCTTGTGGTTCCTGAGCTGGGCGACGATGCGGGCGGACAGGGCCTCCCAAGCATGCTCCCAGCGCTTGCCGCGTTGACTGAACATCCGGCGCAGCTTTTTGGAGCTTTGCTGGTTTTTCGGTCGATGGGACAGCTCCGACATGTGTTCGGACAGCTTCCGCCCCCAGTAGTCCCAGTCCTTGAGCAGGTCCCGTCCGAGGAAGTTGAACGACGGGCCTACGCCATTGATGGACAGGCTAACGGCCACGCGAACACCCAGATCAAGGGCCGCTTCGCGGACCCAGGGCTTGGGGCGGTTGTCGTCCCTTTCGACCCGGTACTTTATGTACCAGCGTCCGCGACCGGCATCAAAGAGCAGATCCGCCGATTTCATCGGCCCGACATAGCGGCGCAACCCACGGCAGGGTATTTGGAGCCTTCCCTTCTTGCGAAGGTCGGCTGGCAGGGTGAGCGCCACATGACGGGGTCCGACGGCATAGGCTGCCGTGCTTTTGACGGGAATCCAGTCGTTGGGCCGGGTTCCGTCCTTGTGTTTGCGATAACGCGGCAGTCCGGGCTTGTCCTTCAGCGCACCCGACTGCCATTTCTCACGAAGCGCGAAACAGGATTCCCACGCCTCGATGAGTTTCTTGAGAACCTCCTGCCCCATATGGGTAGGCAGGGCGCGATAGGCTTCGTGTTCCTTGAAGTCCTCGCACAGCTTCGCGTATCCCGGCATCGCCGCGTGGGCTACAAACGCCTGGCGGCGAACGTAGTTGGCGGCATTCCACAGCGCCGAGACGCGATCACCCATAAGGCGAAGGGTCCGCTCCGTGGCTTTGTCCGGGATCAGGCGAAGAATGTTGGTCCTCATGAGTCCCAGAATACAGGCACTTCCCATAATGCAAGCCCCGAAAACGCGCTGATATCCCTATGCCTGAAGGCAGGGGCTTTACGCGCGAATTTGGTAAAGCATCAGCGCGACCGCCAACCCCACCAGGACGCCAAAGGCACTTCTTCCCTGCCAAGCCAACTTCCGGCGAAGCATCTGGCACGGCAGGTCGCGGATCTCCTCCGGCGTCAGTCCGTCCTTTTCGAAAAGCCGGTGACCGCCGTTGCGACCCAGCGTGAAGTGAATAATGGTCGCCGGCACGAAAATGGCGAGCACGAGCCAGAAAAGGAATTCCCCCAAGGTCCAGTGCGTCACCGCAGTAACTCCACAGCCAACCCAACCTGCCGTCGCCCAATATCCCGCCAGATCTCGCCATTGGGCGCCTTCCGATTCCAGGCCATGCCGCTGGTGTGCGGCATGGGGATAACCTTGGGCACCAGCTCGTCCGCAGCGCGGGTCAAGGCAATGTGGCAGCGAAGCAAGTCCAGCCTTGTCCCGTTCGGTATGCGCGATGCCTCGATCGCCTCGAAAAGCGAGCCTTTCCCGAGGAAATAGGACGCCGCCGTACCGCCCACCAACAGCAACACTTTCGGGCGGGTTTCCAGCAGAAATTCCGCGAGGAGCGGCAGGCAGGCATCGGCTTCTTGCCGAGTGGGTTTGCGGTTATCGGGAGGGCGACAGCGGCAAACGTTCGCTCTGCCAAATTCCGGGCTGGGAATGCCGTGTTCGCCGAGCAGTTTCTCCAGGGTCTTTCCTGCCTGGCCAGCAAACCCGTAACCGAGGCGGTCTTCTTCCAGTCCGGGTGCCTCGCCGATGGCGATCAGTCCGCTTGTGGTTGGTGAAGGGAGTACGATTTGACGCCGCGAGGTGCAGAGCGAGGGACAGCAGCGGCAGTGGTTCGTTTCCATGCGGCAAGGATAGCTCAGGCAGCGGGATTGCAAGCACCCAAGATCCCCGCCTCTTCAAGAAACTGCGACGGACCTGCGCTCGCCTTCCAGGACAGATGCAGCTCGTGCCGTGCTCGGGTCATGCCCACATAGCAGAGACGCCGTTCCTCCTCCAGGGGGGAATCCGGATGCGGGAGTACGCCGGTCTCCACGCCGAGCAGCCATACGCGGTCCCACTCCAGTCCCTTGGAGGAGTGCAGGGTCATAAGCGCCACGCCTTCCTGGCTCTTGCGCTTGCGGGGGCGTTGCAGCACCCGTAGTCGTTCGGGCAGAGATCCTCGCATACGCAGCAGCGTTTCCGACAGCCAGTCGCAGATCTGGTGCTCGGGGTGTTGCGGCTGCAAATGGCTGCGCGCCCAAAGGGCAACACCTGCGATAACCAGTGAAGTCCGTCCTTGCGTGAACAGTTCATCCCACTCACGACACAGCCGGGCCAAGCCAATCAGTCTCTCTCGCTCCAAGCTGCCGGCCTTGGCGGCTTTGGCGGGGGGCTCGTTCATATTGGCGATCAATTTCCGGTACAGATTGCTGTTGTCCGACGGCATCAGGGCATCCATTGCCGTGACCCTGGTCCCCGCGAAGTGCAGGGCCGTGACAATGCCCGCATGGCTTTTCTCTGACACCGCTTGCAGCAGGCCCAGGACGGCGGCAGGGGCCTCGCGGTCCCAGAGGGATTTCCCGCCGGTGCGGTAGTAGGGGATGCCGTGCGCCGACAGCTTTAGCTCCACAGCGTCCAACAACTGATTGGTGCGGGCCAGCACAGCGAACTCCTTGTGCCCTTTGAGCGCCTCCTGGATCACGGCATCCGCCTCCGCGATACGGTCCTCGAAAGAGAGTACCCGTACCAATCCAGGCTCGGTGGCCACGCCTTCCACGGCTTTTGGCACGCGCTCTTGGTTGAAGTGGATCAACCGGGCGGCGGACTCAATGATCTGCTTGTCGCACCGGTAGTTCAGCGGCAGGGTTACCAAGCCGGCCTTCATGTTCTGGAGAAATAGCGTCAACCCCTTGTAGCCCATGGCATGGCGCCAGCCGTAAATAGCCTGGTCGTCGTCGGCCACCAGCATGGTTTCTACGCCGGATTTTGAGTGCGCCTCGACCCAGGCCATTTGAACTTCATCCATGTCCTGCGCCTCATCCACCAGCAGCCAGTCGGCCCTGTAAGGCGTAGCGGAGCCGTCGCGCATGGAGAGGACCGCCAACAGCAGCAGGTCGGCAAAGTCGAGCATGCCAGCCTGATCCATGTAACCCTGATACAGGTGATAGGCCTCTGCGCCAGGGCCTGTGTGGGGTGGCGGCGGTGTATCCATGCAGGATTTGATGTGCTCAATGGCACCCACTGCGTCTTCGAGGGAAATCGGTTCGCGGGTGTGCTCGCTGGCCCGGCGCATGAAGAGCGATTGTTCCGCTGGGGAGGCCAGGCGCTTGAACTGTCCGGCGCGCTTCAACTGAGTGAGCGCCAAGGAATGCAGGGTGCCCACGGCGACCCGCTGGCGGGCGGTTTCACCAGCTTGTTCGAGGATGCGTTCTTTCAAGGAGGTAGCGGCATCGCGGGTGAAGGTCACTGCGAGCAGTTTCCCGTTCGGATGCAGTTCCAGCAGGCGCGCCGCCCGAACGGCCAGCACACGGGTCTTGCCCGAGCCGGGACAGGCGGTCACCAGGCAATGCCCCGTGGCAAGGACGGCTTTTTGCTGATGGGGGTTGAGCGAGTTCATCCCGCCCACACCTGCGCCAGATTCCGGCTGATCATGCCGCTGATCTGGCGCGACAAGTCCCCCTCCGTCAGAAAGGCGTCCGCTATGGAATCTGTCCACACCGGTTCCGGATATCCCGTGTGCCAGCCTTGAATGTAGCTCGCGCCCGCGCTCTCGGCGGCAATGCGCGCACTTTGGGTCTCGATGGCCTCGGCCACCACAGGGACCCCGGTCGCGGCCAGGATTTGGATGTCCTTGCACGCGGACTCAATAGGCCGGTTGCGCGAGCAAACCTTGATAAAATCCCAGCAGCCGAGATCGGACCGACGGTAACAAAAGGGGCTCCCTCGGTGATCGTCCATGGCGCACAGCAGCCCCGTGGCGCGGACTCGCTGTGCCAGGGCGGACATTCCGGGATCTGGCAAATCAGTCTCTTCGTCGATCTCGACAACGATCCTTGTTAGGCACTGGTCTTGGGCGCGGCGACAGACCTGCAAGAACGTGTCCGTCGCCCACTCGTACCGGACGACATGGCGCGAGAGATTGACGAAGACGGCTCCCTGCCGTCCCCGTAGGTCTCCGTCCCGGATGTGCGATAACCCGCCAAGATCCAGCGCGAGCCAGCCGGACGCCCTGTCGCCCAGGATTCCGGCTGGTGGCTGTCCATCGAAACGGGCGAGCAGTTCCACGCCGGCTATCTCTCCTGTGCCGGCGTGGACGATGGGCTGCTGAAGATACTCAAGCAGCATCCGCGATGGATTCCGCTTCGGCTTCGCCGGGAGCTGTTTCATCCGCCACTTCATCCGCCACGGCTTCGTCCGCAGCGGGCGCAGCGGGCGCTTTCTTCTTCCTGCCGCGCTTCCCTGCTGCGGGCTCTGCCCCAGAAGCCAGCTCATCGTCATGGCCTTCTGGATCGATGGGGACGGGGGTGATGTCGTGCTCGGTCTCCTGACCCTCTACCGGCTCGCCGTCCTGACCGGACTTGACACGATTGGCGGCCGACACGGCCCGGTTGGCGATTTCGCGGATGCGATTGGAAAGCCGCAGCAGATTGCGCTGCCACAGGTAGCACTCGGCGGAATACTGGGAGTCGCTGCGCACACCCGACAGCCACAGCAGCGAGATCAGTCCGACAACGCGGTCAAGCTGGTTGATCAGTCCGAGATAGCGGTTGATGCGAGGCGTGGAAATCTCGGCATCGATCTCTTGGGGACGGGTGAATGTGGGCGTCGGGTCGATGCCCGAGTCCTCACACATGCGTTCGAGCCGCAGCGCTTCCGCAGTTAGTCTCTCCTGCATCTCATCGAGCTGGACATCTACCATCGCCTCGACTTCGCGGGCCTGGTCATCATGGGCAATGGCGCGAAGCACGATGGATAGCAGGTAAAAGGATCTTGCGGTGGGATCGAAGGAGCGCCGGAAAGTCTGCTGGGCCTGGTACGAACTCAGGGTAATTTTGCGCTGGATGACGGGGCGTGTGGAGCCGCCGGAATTTCGCTTGCTGGTCGTAGTATTCATCATGGTTTTTGTTTCCTTGTCGGAATATGTTTTGTTGTGTTTCGCCTTTCCACCCCGTCATTGCGGGGCAGTGTCATCGTGCAATGGAAAATAGTGTTAGAGACGCTGGAATAACGCGAAATAGAGGGTATTTGCGGTTTTTTTTAGGTATTGGCGGGACGGAATTTCCCGCGCAGATTTGTGCCGGTTGGGCTCTGGTTATTCGGGGGACTTGCATTCTTGGGATGTCCGGTATTCTGGAAATACCAACACCGAAACAAACTAGAGAAAATAAAGCTGCAATACGTGTTGTCGGAATGGAATTCCGTGGTCAGTGCCTCCGGTTCAAGAACCGGCGGCGCGCTGGTGGGCCACGTCACCGCAATGCGTGCTGAGCTGGAGCGGCTGCGTGCTGAGCGAGGGATGGAGTGGCGACGGTCTGATGACTCGCTGCCTGCGACAGAGCCATTAAAGCAGGTCAAGGTCCTGTTTTTCTCGCCCGGCTGGGCGTGCCCTGTGTACGGCATGTACACACACGCGGACGAAGGAAGCGCGTGGTCGGAATACGATCAGCAGAATGATCGGTTTGGCGAGTGTGAAGGGGCCGCGCCGACATATTGGGCGGAGGTGCTGATGCCGGCGCTGTGAGCGATGGAGATTGCCGGTCAGCTCGCAGGAACCACCAAGGAGATGGAACGGCTGCGATGCTGAGTGCGGCGACATTGGTAACTATGTGGATGGGAATTGTGGTCGAAGATGCTGATAGAATTGAATATTTTAGGCTCCACAAATGGCGCGATCGCTGGCACAGACTCTTGCGATCCGGCAGGTACGAATTGCAGTCCGATGTCGATCGGATAGAACGCCGTTGCAGGCTTGCAAACCTGAAGATCGCCAATTGGCTGCGAACTGTGCATGGCGACAACCTGCGGTTTTGACGCCGCAGCCAAGGGGATAACTGCGAATGCCGGCGCGAACTGAATCCAGCTCGCGTCGGTATTGCCTGCCTCCCTACTTCGCGCCTGCGACAGCTTGCTTGAATCCCGCCCCTGCCGAGAACTTCGGCACGGTGGCTGCGGGGATCTGGATCTTCTCCCCGGTCTTGGGATTCTTGCCTTCGCGGGCGGCGCGCTCGGATGCCTTAAAGGTCCCGAAACCTATAATAGCCACTTGATCGCCGCTGGCTACGGCACCGGTTATTTCTTCGATTAGGGCCTCCAGAACGCGCCCGACGGCGACTTTGGCGAGATCGGTCTTGGCGGCTACGGCTTCGATCAGTTCGGATTTGTTCACGAATTTTCTTTCCTATATTGTCGTTCGAATGTTGTTTTTGCTGTGCACACGAGCTTCATAGCAAAAAACATCATACAGTGCAAATATTGTGTATTATGTTTCAAGGATAATCTTTCTATTTTGCGAAAATGGTAACAACGCGGATTGCTCTTGATGGCGCATTGACGATTGCCGGCGCGGATTCCGCGCTGGCGGCTATTATTCGCGCCGACAATACCTACCCCAACCCCGCGTTCCAGGAAGCTCGTCGGCAGGGCCGCTACGCGGAACATCTTCCTTCGACCATCGCTACCTACCGGGAATTCGGCGATACCCTGATTTTACCCAGAGGCTATCTTGGCGATCTGCTGCAAGAACGCCCCGCCCTGCTATCCGCCCTGACTGACCATCGCACGGAGTCCGTTGTCGATTTCCCCGTCCTGGGCGCGGTCCTGCGCGGCTACCAGGAGACAGCCATGGCGTCCGCCATCAAGCGCGAACAGGGCGTTATCCAGGCCCCCACGGGCGCTGGCAAGACCCTTATCGGACTTGAGCTGATCCGCCGCCGGTCTCAGCGCGCTCTGGTCCTGGTTCACAACAATGAGCTTGCGCGGCAATGGTCCGGCGCCATTGAACGATTCATGGGCTTCACGCCCGGCGTGATCGGCGATGGCAAGTGGAAAGAGGGAGACAGAATCACCGTCGCCACGCTGCAAACGCTGCACAGAAACCAGGAAAGGGTCAGTGAGAGCGCGGAGAACTATGGACTGGTTCTGACAGACGAATGTCACCACATTCCCTCAAGGACATTTGCCGATGTCATGCTCGGGCTGCCTTGTAGATATCGTTACGGATTGTCAGCCACGATCCATCGCCGCGATGGGCTGCATCAGCTCATCAACCGTGTGATCGGGCGAACCATCGCCCAGATATCCCCAGAGGAGGTGGAGGATGTCGGCGGTATTGTTCCCGCGCAGATCAAGGTGGTCCCCACGGGATTTGAGCCATGCGACGTGGATGGCTGGACCGAGCTGCTGGATAAGATCGTTCAGAGTCCAGACCGGAATCGAGTAGTTGCGGATTGGGCGTCCCGTGCCGCCGGATACGCGCCGACACTGGTTCTGGTGGACCGGATCGACCATGCCGAGTCTCTGGCCCGGCTGTGTTCTGTCCCGGCATTGGTGGCGCACGGGCAACTGTCCAAAAAGGAACGCAAGCGGGTGTTCGAGGCCATGCCAGATGCACCATTGACTATCGGCACTACCGGTCTCTTGGGCGAAGGGCTCGACATATCACGGTGGTCGGTTCTCGTCCTGGCGACTCCGATTTCGGGGCGAGTGAAGCTGCTACAAGCTATCGGACGGATCATTCGCCCGCATCCCGGCAAGAAGAATGGCCTGGTGATTGACCTAGTGGATCAGCATGCGATCGCGCTTGCCTGCTTTCGCAAGCGCCGCGAAATTTACGTGGAGCGTGGGTACTGGCGGGAGGCTGCTTAGGCAGAAAAACCCGGCAGAGGCGCGCACCCTAGAGACGGGTTTTGCGCGCATGCCGGGCGATGGACGAGAGTCTGGAGGCATGGATCGAGTTCCTCCCGTCCCCCCAGTGCGCCCCCGGTGCCGGAGCGCCATGATTTGGCACAAGTACGGCTATTGCTGGCCGTACTGCTTTTTAAGATCCTGCATCTTCTGCCGAAACTCCTGCCGCCTTGCTTGGCCCGCCTGCATTTCTTCCTTGGTAACGTAGCCGTCGCCGTTGGTGTCCTCTTTTTGGAATCGTTGCGTGGCCATGGCCTGCCGTTCCGCCAGGGAAACGCGACCGTCGCCATCGGTGTCTGCGTGCTGCATCTGTCCGCCGCCTCGCATGCCGGGACCGCCGCCAGGGCCACCGGGGGGTTGGGCCATGGCGAGACTGGAAGATGCCAGCAGGGAAAGGCCAAGAACAAGGTGTTTTTTCAACATGTCGATTCTCCAGGTGTTGTACAAATCCCGTTCCTCGTGCTTGGCACGGTCGAAGCAGAGGAGCGCTGGAGAATGCTATGCCGGAAAGAACGTGCCGGGATCGCCGAATAACGCCAAATGGACGGTGTTTCCGCCGGACTAATCGGATAGGAATTTGGCAATCCGGTCGAGTGCGTCGGACCTGGCTAGGTTAAAGACCGGGATATTCCAGCGGCTGGCCAGTGCGATGGCCTGCCCAGTACCGCCGGTTTCTCGTGTCCGCTCCGCCTCGGATTCAGCGCCGTCCTGGGTCCAGCACACGACAAAATCGGAAGGTGTCCGGAGATCCTGCCCGAGCACTTGGTAGCAGCTTCGGGCCATGAGCCTCTTCACGGAGTCCGGCAGTCGATTGAACGCCGGATGCACAGCGGCGGCCACGCCCATGGCTTCCTGGCTGATCTCGTTCAGTGATGAACAATTTTCCCGCGCATTCCCCTTCCTTGGCGCTGTGCGCCAGGAGGGGGTCAAGCGGGCTTGTTGCGCTCTGTGGTGCCCTGGCTCTCGACATAGGCACGGACCGTCTCCAGCGAGGCGCCGCCCACGGAGCCGACGTAATACGCCCGGTGCCAGAAGTGGGGTTTCCCGTAAAACCTTGCCAAATGCTCGGCGAATCGATTCCTGGCCCTGCGTGCGCTGGCGGTCTTGAGATTATTGATCAGGGTCGAGAGGTTCAGCGCGGGGTGGATGTCGATCAGCAAGTGGACGTGATCCGCCTCGCCGCCGAATTCGAGGAGCTTGCAGCGCCAGTCTTTCAGGATTTTGCCGAAGGCCTCCTCCAGGTAGCCCAGCAGCCCGGGCGTCAGTGTCTTGCGGCGGTATTTCGTGACGAAGACGACGTGCAGCTTGAGGCTGTAAACGGCATGGGAACTGGATTTATTGGGCGTCATGTTTTGTGCGGCCTAATGGATTTGTGCTAGTATAAGCGGTATGCAGGACGGATTTCGCTTTCGCTGTTATCCCGACAAGGCGCATCAGAAGAAGCTGATGCCTTGGATCGGACATCAGCGATTCATCTATAACGCCAAGATCTCCGAAGACCGCTATTTCCAGCGTTTCAAGAACCGCTTCCGGGAGGAAATCGAAGAAGAGGTTCCTATTGATCAGCAGTACAGCCACTTCATCACCGAGCTGACGCCCTGGTTGCGGGACGTTCCTTCCCAGGTGCTGCGCAATGGCGTCGTGCGCTGGATGCAGGCGTATCGACGCTTCTTCAAGAAGCTAGGCGGGCGGCCCACGTTCCAAAAGGCAAACCGGAAACAATCGGTCTGGCTGACCTCGGAACTCTTCTCGATCTGTCGGCGCAATGACCGCTGGTTCATCCGGATTGGCACGAAGAAATTCAAGATCGGGGAGTTCGAGTTCGTTCCCCATCGCGAGTTTTCCAGGCTGCCGGCCTCAGTGGTTTTGTCCGTCGAAGGCGGTCACTGGTATCTCGGCTTTTCCAACGAGGACGATCAGTACGAACCTACGCGGGACGAGATCGGCGAATACCTGGAGACCTTCACCTGCGAGGACCTGCTCGAAAGAACGATCGGCATCGACCGTAATACCCCGGCGGGGAAGCAGGTCGCTGTATCCAGCGGACAGGCCTTCGCCTACGGCGAAACTCAGAAAGAGCGGATGGAAAAGAAGGAGCGCCACAACAAGCGCTATCAGAAGCGCCTGTCCCTGCAAACAAAGGGCTCCAACGGCTGGCGCAAGACCCGCAAGCGTATCGCCAACAACAACCGCTATACCAGGAACATCCGCCGGGACGTGATGCACAAGGCCAGCCGGGAACTGGTGGATAACCCCCGCGTTTACGTGCTGGCCTTCGAGGACCTGCGCATCCAGAACATGACGAAAAGTCCCGACCCCAAGCAAGGCCCGGAAACCGGGAAGTGGCTGGAAAACGGCGCCGCCGCAAAGGCGGGCCTGAACAAAGCCATCCTCCATTCGGGGTGGGGACTGTTGTACACATTCACGAGATACAAGGCGCAACGCGCCGGAAAGCTGGTCGTACAAGTACCGGCCCCCGGCAGCTCGCAGGAGTGCCGCTTATGCGGTTTTACTCACCCGGACAATCGGAAAAGCCAGTCCGATTTCGTCTGTCAGCGCTGCGAGCATACGGAGAACGCCGACTTCAATGCTTCCGGGGTCATCAAGACACGGGGCGTCAAAGTCGTGCTCAGTGGTCAATGGCGGGAGAAGCCGCCCCAAAAGACCCTGCGCCTCAAAAAGCGCCAGGTAGGGCCGGAAGGGTCCGAACCCGGACAGTCAACTGTCCGATCGCCGGTGGAGACCAGGGGTAAGCCGAGGGGGCGGAAACGTCTCAACGCTCCCGTCGAGGAAACCGGAAACCCCCACTACAACGCCAGCGGCGTTTAGTGGTGGGAGACTTCATTCGCGTCCATTGAAGCCGGGCTGCGGCAGGAATATCTCCTTCCGTTTGCAGCCTTCCTCGAAGGCGGTATCGGCGCCATCGGCTCCACCCGAGCGAAGCGTGTAGCCGCGCACTTCCAGTCGCTCCGCGACTCGCCGCATCTTGGAAAGGATGTGGACTGGCGTCTTGCGCGATCCGATCCCGGCATAGCTCATCAAGAGCGGGAACAGAGGGTGCCGCCAGGGCGAGGGGAAGCTGCACCTCAATAACGGCGCGCGCCGGAACAGCGGGGCGATGTCCGCGTCCTTGTGTCCGGCGAGCCCGCAACCCACTCGGGTCAAGAAGAAGCGCAGATCCAGGTGCTGGTGGGCGAACTCAGCAAACGCGGACACATGGCTTTCGATCTCGTCCAGCGGCAGCGTGGCGATCTTCTCGTTCTTGGTCGGAACGGCGAAACAGTGTCTTGGCGCGACGCCCTGGTATCCCCGCTCCTGCCCGGGAATGGCGCCAAAGTGCTCCTTTGCCTCGAAGGCGGCCCCGGCGCCATGGCGCCCGGACAGATTCGAGCCGAAAACAAAAACCGCACCGTCGCGTGGCGTTGTGCCGTCATCATGGAAAGCGGGGCGCGGGCGGATGCCGCCTTGTGCCTCGATCTCCTGCCAGACGGCGGCAATCTGCTCAGCGTGGCAAGGACGTGGCGCGCAGGAGCAAACGAGCTTCGAGTCCGCGTGCAGTCCTGCCATTGCGGTCAGGATCACGGGGTCGCGGTCGGCTACCTGTCTGCGCAGCCAGTCGCCATAGGCGGCGATTACCTCCTCTCGGGTACCGTTCTCGCCGATAGCGAAGGGATTGCCGAGAGGAGTGCCGCGCCCGACGTAGAGGGAGCCGTCGGGCCAGGGGCCGTTGATGTTGTTGCGGTTCAGGATTTCCATGTCCCTCATGGTACCAGGGCGCATGGATATGCAAGCGGAACCGTGGCACGAAAAAACCGGTCGCCTCGCGACGCCCGGTCGTGCTGGCGGTTAGCCTCTGCTGGCTCTGGCGATGACGCGAATGTAGTCCGGCAACACCCGGTAGCCTTTTCCGCTGCAAGGACTGGCACCGGTCCATCCCTCGCCCGTCATGGGAATTCCCCTCAGCGACCCGCTGAGAGATGGCGTAACTCTAGCCGATCCGGCCTTTTGATGGCTGCGATACGGCGCGCGCCGACCCCTCGTAGGCCAGCTTTAACCACGGGGAAGTTCGGTCTTTTGGAACGCTCGAAGGAATGGACAAGTTAATTTGGGAGCGTACAATGCGTTCCCTGCTAAGATATCAAACGATATCCATATACTTTGGAGCGACCTGTTTCGCTTGTTCGTGCAGTACTGCACGTATGAGGATTTCAGGCCGCTTGAGTTGTTTGTCCAAGGAAACCTGAACGAGCGTTTCTTAGTGACCGAATTAAACAGCTTCAACATGCATAATCAGCGCCAGTCGATTATCTGCTCAGTGTGCCGCCAGCAAAAGGCTCTGGCGGCGGCAGATTATCGTTTTGGACTGGGAGAGTTCCCATGGATCACCTTGTAGAATACGAAAGGCTAATCGAGCGTCTTGCCGCAGAGCGGACCAAGCAACGAGTCCCAAATGGTCTGCCGGAGCATGCGGCTGTCTTATTGAAAACAATGTTCACCTACGCGAATTCCGAGATACGAGTCTACTCGGGCGATCTAAGCGAAATTGTTTTTGGTAATCCGCCGTTGCTAGAAGCTGTTTCCAGCTTCATAAGCCGCGCCAATAGTAAGCTGCGGATTCTGTTACAGAACGCAAAGGATGATGCTTGGTTAGACTCTCACCCTTTAACCGTCCGGATGCGTAAACTCGCCCAATCTGGCGTTATTCACGGCTCCTTTGATATACGGAATGCTTCTGGTTCTTATGCTGATGCTGATGCGCATCACTTCACTGTTATGGATCAGGATGGATACAGATTTGAATTGGAACATGAGCACACGAAGGCCATCGCTAATTTCAACGAACCCAAGGTCGCCCGTAATCTGATCAAAGCATTTGACGAGGCCTTTGAGATTGCCGGCGAAGGCAAAAGACTGTATTCGTTTTAAGTTCTGAGGGACTTGCTCATGGAGATGGGCCATCTTGATTCGCTTGTTCAGTTGGCCGCTGGATTTAACATGGCATTCGGATCATTGCAGAGTGTCCGTGATGTGTTCAGTAAGCTTTTTCCGGGGAGCCTTTGATCTCGTGAATTCGCGACAGGACATCCGAGTCGACTCTCGCGGACGCGATCTTCGGCTACTCGTGAGGCCCCGGCTGCCCTGCGTCCACTGCGTTCCCACAAATGGCGCTACGGCGTATCGGGATGCGCTTTGCATAGCGCCTGGCGGCGGCCACGCTCGCGCCCCGCGCCTACCGGGGGCTATCCGCCTCGCGCTTCGCACTTCCTTGGCGGACAGCGTACGCCAGCGTTTTAACGGAAATAAACAATGCGAACCTGCAACCGACAAATCCAAGGGATGAATCCAGCGCAAGTGGTGCTGGCGGGCGCTAGGGCCATAACCTGAGCAGAATTACACTCGAACGCCGAGGGCAAGCACGGATAAGTCGATCGATGACGCGCCCAGCGATCGACCAATTTCGGTCAGCGATTTGTATTGATCACCAGCACCTCTGCGGCTGCATCTTTCAGCGGTGCCTTTAACGTGCCCTTGCGGGCATTGCATGGTCCGCAAGCCAGAGCCAGATTCGAGACCCTATCAGTCCCGCCTGACGCCTTTGGACACGGAGTCTTTTGGCCATGGGCGTTTTCGACATGATCAGGACCTCCGTTCCCTCCGGTACTCCCAGGGCGGAATCGAGCCGGGATCGGCCCACAGCCCTTTCCTTGCCGCCTTGGCCTCATCCTCGATCCGCCTCAGATCCGGGTCCGTCGCGTACTGGGTATAGACCCATGCGAGTCCCGAGCGGATCATTTCCTTGTTCGCGTCCAGGCCATTGACCCATACGGTCCCTACCGTTCTGCCGTAACGGTCGGTGTCCCTTACCTCGACCTTGACCTGCTTCGAAAAGACCAGCGCGGAAAGCCGCGCCTTTGCTGCGGCACCGAACGCCTGGCTCTTTTCCGGCGCGTCGATCTGGGCGAGCCTGACTTTGTGCTGGGTGTTGTTCTGATCCAGCACGGTGAGGGTGTCGCCGTCAGCAATGCCGACAACTCGACCCTCAATCGTGTCCGGAATATCGATTCTCATCATGCCCGCATCCACCCATCTCGCCGTCGATGCCAGGATTACGCCTGTAACGAACAGTACCCAGGTAAACGGAACTCTTTGTGCTCTCTGTCTCACGAAATTAGCCCTCAATTGAAAGCCCCGTCATGCGGGGGACAATTCCAGGCTACCGGGATTTTCAGAAATGCAAGGGGGGCTATTAGGCGCTATGCGACAAATATTGGCGGCGAATAAAGCGAATTGGCGGTCTTTTGCGGCGAGTGTTTTCGGCAAAGCTGCGTTGCGACGCATGGAGAAAAGATGGAGAAAAGCCGTCCGGCAACCGGGCACTGTCTCAGTGCCAGATCTGCTCTTTCGCGAATCCCGTGTTTGGCAAAAGCCGCACTCCGGTCAGGCCAGTTCTTCGCGCAGCCGCTCGATAGCAATTCGTTCTTGTAAGGTGCGTTCCCCGAAATAGCGGCGGGGATTACCGCACATCCAGCAGCTACAGGAGCAGGGCGCGTCTATGGACTGGCCGAGAGCTTTTGGCTCCTGGCGGAGATCTCTTCCCCAGTGGAAGCGGCGATTGGCCTTCAGGCGGGCGCGGTGATGGCGGCGAAGAGAGCGGCTTATCATTTTTTTAGTTCCAAGAGCTGATCCAAAAAACCAATCAGCAGAGCCCAGTTTTCGTCGTAGCCGGAATCCACTGCGCAGCGCGCCAGGGTCTCGGCGGTTTTGCGCGCCACATCGGATCTGCCGTTGCCTTTTCTGAGATCTTCCAGCGCACTGCGTGCGAGACGGACGCCGTCAGACATTGAAGCCGCAAGAACCTGGTATCTTTCCTGTGGCAACGCCTGGTCCGCCGTGCGCGTCCTTTCTGCCCACCACCGGTCGGCTTGCTGCCGCCTGCCTGCATCAGGTTCCGAAACAATCTCGCCCGAAAGTTTTATTTTGCGCGCGAATGCAATCGCCTGTTCCGTGCCGCTGATCGCCACGGGGTTGCTGGGGAATTGGATCTTGAAGTTTGTTTCGGTGGTTTTGCCGAGCATTTCCGGTCTGGATTTCCGTTCATCGTCCGTTGCAGCGAGCGATTCCATTCGCTTCTCCATCCGCGACAATTGAGCGCGGATCTCTGCGAATGCCGCAGCACTATCACAGTGGCATGGGCGCGTGTCGGCTCGTGCAGCCATGTTCGCGCCTGGTTTTTGTTCTTCCGCTTCAGTGAATCTTTTGAGCAGACCTCTCATCGTCACCGGATCGTTAAGCAGCGTTGGACTGGGGGACGGGGACACGGACGTTCTCCTGTTTGAAATCGCGATGAACCGCGCTACAAGCAAGTTACCGCTTTACTGAATGGAAAAGCGGCGGAATAACCCCGTTAAAACGCGATATTCCGCCGCATAGACACATTAACCCCCGCTCGCGCGGGGAAGCCCGTTTCTGTGTCCTATTTTCACCGAAGTCTCCGTGAAGCCCCCGCCTTCAGGCGCGGGGAGGTAAGGAGACGATCCGGGGAGCCTTTGATCTCGTGAATTCGCGACAGGACATCCGAGTCAACTCTCGCGGACTCGATCTTCGGCTACTCGTGAAGCCCCGGCTGCCCTGCGTCCACTGCGTTCCCACAAATGGCGCTACGGCTTACCGGGATGCGCTTTGCATAGCGCCTGGCGGCGGCCACGCTCGCGCCCTGCGCCTACCGGGGGCTATCCGCCTCGCGCTTCGCACTTCCTTGGCGGACAGCGGATGCGCGACGGCAGAGCTACGAACTGGAAAGCATTCGTAGGTGCCATGACCTTCTAAACGTAGATTGCCTAGCTGCCTAGGCTTTCTGAGGCTGGTCATGAGCAGGGCTTTTACAAGCCCCCGGTTTTAACCGTGGGGTCATGACTGCCGTTTTCGCGTCGCGCATTTACACCGCGTCGAGACGCGGCAATTAACCGCCGGACGGCACCAACACCCATCAGTACGGGGGTGCGGAGTTGGATCTCGACGAGAAAAGGGGTGGCGAAATCTGATGTCAGGTTACCCGTGGCGAATGGGCTTGTGCGTCGAAATACCGGCTATGGAGCCCGTTATTTGGCGCTCCACAGTCCGTGTTTTCGTGGTATCATTTGCGGTTGCTTGTCGCGCTGCGTTTTTTTGGTTGGTCCGCTTGGAGCAGCGTGCGCAATCGAGCCACCCCTTTTGGGGTAAGCAGCGCTCTCCCAGACACCCGCTCCCGCCCGCTGCTATCGACGGACAGGGGCGCCCTGTGCGCCAACCATCCGGCTCGAATTCTGTCCTGATACGCCAGGATCTCTTCCGGCCCATCGCCCGATTTCGCCGGAATCCAGCGCAAAGCGATCAGCCGTCTGCGTAGCGCCGTCGTGGTCATGCGGAGTTCGGCTGCGGCCTCCCTTATTTCCAGGAGGTCCCATGTCGCGGTGATTTCCGCGCCGGCTCCCGATTTTTCCCCGAGCACGCCCGCTTCGCTTTCTAGTTGATCCCCTTCCAGCTCGGATGCCATGGCCATTTTCAAGATATCCAGTCGCGATAGCTCCGGCGCACCGGACGACATCGCGCCGGGGCGCGGCAAACGGGAGCGCTCCAGAGCATCATCCAGGCGCTGCAGAAAAGCGGGCGAAATCCAGGAGGCGTACTCGCGAGCCAGGTCTGTGCGGGCGTAGGTGCCGCCTCCCGCCATAGCTGATGCGCGTTTTACCGTAAGCGGGGCTTGTTTTACGCCGGAATGCCTGTCCTGTTCGAGGATGCGGGCAAGCGCGCGCTGAGCCTGGTCGGTCTGGACCCATTGCTGCGGGTGGTGGCGTGGATCATTTCCGCTGGCTTGATGCAGGGCATCCAGATACAGGCGACCCTTGGGGTCTATGGCGATTTCCAGTCTGGAAATCGTCAATGGCTGGGGCGTGGGGATCATGCGGCCTCCCGCTTCAGCAGCAGGCCTAGGTTGGCCAGGCCCTTGGGGGTGAGCAGGATTTTGCCAGTCCACCTCATCGCGGGATCGAACTTGGACAGGGTCTCGCGGGTATGGAAAAATCCCTCGTCGATTTTGTCCTGCGCGGGGTGTAACGGTCCGCTGATGGAGCGGTGTCCAATCCAGCCTTTCTCCTGGAGCCGTGCCGTAAATTTGCTCGGACCCTGTTGCAGGATCTTGGCTGCGCTTTGCAGCGTGAATGCGCCCTCGGCCGCTTCGAGTCGATCAAAGAGCCCCGCCGTGAGTCTCAGGTCATCGACCCTTTTCTGGAGGGTTATGCGCCGCTCCTCGGCGTCGATAGCAAGCTGCAACAGGTCTTTCCGGGAGAGGTTGTCGGGGTCAAAGACGGGCGCAACGATCTGCGCCTCCAGCTCCTGCCAGCGGTCGACGATTTTGGCGCGCAGCGACACGCTGTACCCGGACACCAAAACCAGTGTTTCGCGCTTCGGCAGTCGAAAGATGGGGTAGCTCTGTCCGTTTTGCGGGTTCGTGTGGGTATCCTCAAAATTGAGGCCACCCCCTTCGCCGTGCAGTTCAGCCAGCATTTTACGAGTGTCGCGCATCACGTTGTCGTGTCGCTTACCGGCCAGGTCGGCGATTTCAACGCTGCTCATGGTCAAATTCTGCGCTGGGGATGAATCGAGAGGCTTCTGACCGACGTTGAGCGAAATGTTGAGCGAAATTTGGCTCGGATCGTCTACTTGCATGGAATGTTCTCCTGGGTGATGTTCTTTCAGAATAAGGACGTTCTGAAAAACGGGCTAATTGCATTCTAAGGTTGAAATCTTGTTTGCTGGGTCGGTTTATGCAGAAAACGCAATACATGCCTTTGGTTGGAAAAGGCGTTGGATTGTGTCTTCGCCGGATGATCATCTTGGTTGAAAATCGACCTCATCACAAAAGTGCCTTCGAGTGTTACCGGCTACCAAGAAATGCGGATAGAAGGCGCGTCCAGATGGCGGAGAGTAGTTGAGTATTTTGGTGGACGAAGAATGTGCCGGTAACGGCCCCTTGGTTTTGGAAAGGCAGGCGAAGATCAAAACGGCGGTTCGCGGGGCCTCGCTTGGGGGGCAATACAGTTTCCTCCAAATAATCCCTATTGAAATCGGTGGCATTTGCCTCCACATGCTGGCTTTAGGCAACAGACGATCTTGCGGCGAGAAGCCAAGGCATGTATAACAAATCCGATCCTTCACTGGCCTCGCATTCCGGCGATCTCCGCAGTTCGCCTCATCTTAATGATGAGGCGCTGGCTACCTGGCTTGCCGAACGCAACCGCGCCAAACACCAGGTCGGATATTTTCACGGTGATTACCTTTGCAAGGTAGTCAATCTCAGTGAGGCCGACGGGGTGCTGCATGCCGCCACCCCTGAGAGGAAGTCCAGAAAGGCACTCAAGAACCTCGTCAATGCCGGTCTCCTGCTCCACTTGGAGGTGCCATCGTCCACGCTAACTAACACCCACACCCTTGATCAGTCCTGGAAACTCACGTCAGTTGAATCACCTAAAGAAATCGAGGCGCTTGTAGACGCCCTCTTGGTGTCGTGCGGGCTGGACGAAGGCCGCGGGAAGGCAATCTCGGTCAAGACAGCACAGAAGGTCTGGGCAGATGCTGGCGGACGCTGCATGTTTGAGGGGTGCGGCGACGATCTCACGGAAATCCCACTGTACAGCAAGTTGACAAGGGTCGGTTATCTCGCCCATATCGTAGCTTCCGATCCAAGAGGACCCCGCGGATCAGAGGAGCTTTCGCACAAACTTGCCAATGAGCCTTCCAACATTATGCTGATGTGCGACAAGCACCACCGGCTCATCGATTGCCATGCTCGTGACCAGTTTTTGGAGGAGCGTTTGCGTGCAATGCGCCAGAGACACCACGATATGGTCAGGCGCTGCCTGGAAAGCCTCAAATATCCCCGAGTTAGAGCGGTAACGCTGCTCGGCAATCTAGCAAATACTCCCACCCACTTCCCTGAGAATGTTTTCTTGGAGGCCATACTGGATTCAGGGAAGGCTATGGCCGGCACCATCGAGTATCTCCGGCGTACCAACCTGCGCGACGAACGAAATTCGCCAGGCTTTTGGGCAAACTATCTGCGGGAGCACGAGAACCAAATCCGCCAGTTGGTTACTGACTTCAATAATGGTGCCGCCCTTACGGAAGAACTGGCTGTCTTTCCTCTCCACCACATACCTATGATGGTTCTTGCCGGACGCATCATGGGGGAGGCATGCATTGCCGATGTGTTCCAGTACCACCGGGAGCGGCGCAATTGGGCATGGGACAAGTCCGCCTCACCGAAGCCACCTGACACCTTCACCATTGATGGATTGATCACGGATCATGCCGAGGAGGTATTCGTCAGCTTCGAACTTACGGCCTCCCTGGACGTATCGGCATTGCCGTCGGAGATCGCCCCAGGTCGTGTACCCTGGGTTCGCATCACAACCTCGCAACCGAGCTTTGATTGCATTGCGCACCCACAGGATCTTGAACAGTTCACGCGGGCTGCCCGAACAGTCATCAACCATGTTCAGGACAGGATGCGCGCATCTTGGGTGCATTTTATCGCCATCAGCCCTGCTAGTACGGTATTCCGTTTTGGCCAGATGCTACAGGCGGGACATCACCCTAAGTATGTGCTCTATGATCGTGCCGACCGCAATACCCCATTCGCTCCAGCCATGGTGATTAGTGGCCAGGAAGTGAGCACAGCGGACGATCAAAATCATTCTATTCGCATTTCCATTAGGTAAAAGGAGCCACCATGCCAATATCCCCCTACGCCTCCCTTGTCATCGATGCTGAACGCCGTCGAAAACGGGTTCCCTCTCAGTCCATAGCCGCATTACGCGAAAGCCTCTCCATTGATGATAATGTGCAACGCTTACTGCGAACCTACGCCCCTTGGGCTCAGGAACTGGAGGCGGTGAATGACCACATTACAGTCAGGTATAATGAGATCGACGAGGCGATTACTGCTTACGAAGAAGTTGCCCAGCACCTACGGAAACAACTTGACTGGCCCGAAGAGGCAACCCACGTATTTCCACAGGGCTCCGCCAGCACCAGGACGCTGATCCGCTCACCCATCGCCAACGAGAAATTTGACATTGATGCGGTCTGCCAAGTGGATATCAACCACATTGACGCCTATAACCCGATCGATTTTTTCGACAAGGTTGGTGAGGCGTTGCGCCGTTATGAGCCGAAACGCAAGAATCGTTGTTGGAATATCAACTTTGCGAGTAACCCTTTCTACCTCGAACTTACCCCCTCCGTTCCGTTGGATACGGTTCCCATAAATATCCGAGCATCTATTACCGAGACTCTCAGGCCTGTCGAGAACTACCGCGACACAGCCCTTGCCGTGGTCGATAATGACACCCAACAGTGGAAAACCTCTAACCCGGCTGGGATCAGTCGCTGGGTAAATGACATCGCCAAGCGACAATTGCTGAGCCAGCAAGCATTTGTTGCCCTGACATCCTTGCGTGAAACCGCCAGTGTTGAGTCAGTGCCGGATCAGGATGTTGATATTACCGATACTCTTCGCATCTCAATTCGCCTCTTTAAGCGTCACCGGGATATTTGTGCCCGGCGGGGGCGCATTGACAAAGAAGTCCAGCCGATCTCGATCATACTGGTTACATTGCTCACCAGTTGTTACGCTGGTTTGCATGATCTCGGACGTCCCTACCAACACCCAGTGGAGCTACTGGTTGACCTGTCCGAGCTATTACCGGGCATGACCGAGTTCCGTAACGGAAAGCATTGGGTCGCCAATCCAACAGTGGAGGGTGAAAACTTTGCCGAAAAGTGGAACCAAGACGATGGCGTCCGTTCCACTGCTTTCAAGACCTGGTGCGATATCCTTGCCGCAGACTTGCGCACCATCCTAGCTACCACGGACCCGAAGGAGATCCGCGAGACAGTGGGCGATGTCTTTGGTATCACGGGTAGCACAAACCCATCTACCGGACTGTTCGCCAGCGCAGGTCTCATCGGTACGCCAGCAACACGCCGCCCTCCACCACCCCCTCCAAAAACCCGAGGGCTTGCGTGAGGGCGGGCAGGGATGCCTCTCGAACTGGCCTGCCTCCAGAAGGACTTTCCAGACCTGATCCCAGAAACCATCCTTGGGAGACATGGTGAAACAGCCTACAGGCTAAGGCTTCCCCGGTTCAACCTGGGACGTGAGTTTGGCTGGGCCGAGGTGCGGATACCGCGAGGCTTTCCAGAGGATGGAGTGGCTAGAATCGCCCTTTCACCGGACGCCATTCTTCGCATCCCGCATGTGGAGGAAGGCGGATATCTTTGCATTTCTGGCGACCCTGGCCCTGCCAGCGGTCTTTCTGCCAATGACCGCCTCCTCACTCTTTTGATTGCCTATCAAGAGCAATTTCTGGAGCCCTGGCAACAGGGGGAGCTGGATGACGATTTCCGCAAAGAGCCGTTGAACTACTGGGCGATATTTTGTGAGCGGGCTAAGTCCAGTAATAACCCTGCCGCTGGTGTTTGGACCGTCGACTCATCCCCGGATCATCCGCGAATTCATAACGGAATTTTAGTGTTTCCAAAGCGGATCGTCATCGCCGGGGACAGCTCCGTTCCGCTGGTAGATCGTATGATCCGCTCACTGGGCAACCAAGCGAAACAACAGTGCTACGTTCTGATTGCCGAGATCCCGATCAACGATCCGTTGACACCGCGAACATGGCCAAGCACATACGATGATCTTATGCGGCTGTTGCAGAGCTATTTCACCCCACTGGAGCATGATCGTTTCTATACTACGCAAGGCCGCCGTGGTCGTTCTCCTCACCGAATCGCCTTGTTACGCAATCAGTCCTACGCAATCGCCTACCTGCTACCCGGCGGGCCTCCGACCCGAATCGATGATGGAGATCGAGCCAAAACCTATCCGTCCCGTACAACCTTGCTGCCATTGCCTGTATTCCGTATCGATCCCGCCTGGATGGTGGGACGTGATCAGCACCGCGAAGTCGAATCACGCCAGGGCCGACATGTACTCATACTCGGCGCCGGAGCATTAGGCAGCCAAGGGGTTGAGCACCTTGCCAAGGCGGGTGTCGGCAAGATCACTCTCGTCGATGACGATACATTGGTCCCGGCCAATCTGGGCCGCCACTTGTTGGGCGCAGAATCTATCGGTATGAAAAAGGCCGAGTCTGTCGCTAAGCGTGTGAATCTCGCGCATCCGTCCGCCGTGGTCACCCCGTTCGTCATGAAGGCGGAAAAATGGCTCAAAGGGAATTCGCTTGCTTCCGTTGATCTGGTACTGGATCTGACAGGAGAACCCGACGTTCGCTGGCTAGTAGACCAGGCCAGAAGGCTGCATCCTTGCCCTTGCTTGATAGGCTGGATGGAGCCGTTCGTGGCCGCCGCGCATGTCTGTCGTCTTCCTCCTGGCACTCTGTGGCTACAAGATGATGGAGACGCAATGACGGAGCTTGAAGCTGTCGATTGGCCGGACGAAGTGATCCGCCAGGAACCAGGCTGCAGCAGCCGTTTCCAGAGCTATACCGCAGTAGCAGCAGCTTATACCGTGGCTATGGTGGCGGAAAGCGCGCTCCTAATGCTTGATACTGGTAGCGCCAATGCTCAGGTGGCCAGTTGGGTCCGGGGCCAGCAATACCTGGATGCGCATTGGCCCGGATTAAGCCTGCGCGACTGGGCTCGCCCGGCCGCACCCCATAATGGGATTCTGATCGAGCGGCCTTTCCCGTGAACCGATTGTTTTTCTATCCCGATTATCGGCGTTATGTCCTATTCACGACACCTGCGCTCAACCACATTTACAGCAGACTCCAGCGTTGGGTTTGGCAGAAAGAGTCGGGAGGTGAACTCTTTGCTGTCGATCCAGCCTCACACGGACTTATCATCACCATCGCCAAGGGACCCGCGAGGGAGGATTGTCGCGCACGTCATGCTTTCAATCCCGACATTGTGGCCGCCCACCGAGAAAGGCTACTTCAATACGATTTGGGTCTGCATGCCATCGGGCTATGGCATACTCACCCGGAGAGGTACCCCAGGCCTTCTGGGCTGGATCAACGGACGACCGAGGCATACCTGGAGGCGTTCATGGGGGACCGGACGCGATATCTCATGGTCATTCTCGGCAACCACGGTGCCCCACCCAACATGCAAGTTTGGTCCGTTAGTAGATCGGAACAATCCAAGTGGATCGCGCTGCTGGAAGTTGCCCAAACACTTCGCTATCCAATACCAGCAATGACAAGATTCTGAATGGTCGTGGGCGCCAACCGACGAGCAGTAATATCTGAAGGACCGTTTCAAAACTCAATTGCTCACGCCGATCACTCCAGTCCGCCCGATTCTGAGGTCTCAACCAGGGTAGGAATATGTGGTCCGTACTCGACAGTCTGTGGGCTGCCATTGATTTCCGCTACCCGGACACCACTGCCAACCCTACGCGCATGCTTCGCATACAACGTCTTAGCCCGAATGATTTCGTAACTGTACCCGCGCCCCATCCTGTTCGATAGCTTGATCAGTCCATTCAGGCATTCCGTATAGGCATTGGTAATCCGTTCGGG
>Ga0208863_1000502_pt1 | contig 37107 bp, 35 predicted proteins | sample RifOxyD3_FD_184040 | JGI IMG/M metagenome (GOLD analysis project Ga0208863, IMG submission 184040) | Soil microbial communities from Rifle, Colorado - Rifle Oxygen_injection D3 (SPAdes) | ecosystem: Environmental > Terrestrial > Deep subsurface > Rock core/Sediment | place: Rifle, Colorado...
AGTCAGCTGGTCGCCGTATTCCTTCATCGACTTATTGGTCGAGTGGATCAGTGCATCCAGTTGGTTGCGTGCGGTAACCAGTTCCAGCGCCTTCTTGTCATCTTCCGCATGCGCTTCTGCATCGCGAACCATGCTTTCGATTTCAGCTTCAGACAGACCGGAGCTCGCCTTGATGGTGATGTTGGCTTCCTTGTTAGTTGCCTTATCTTTCGCAGCAACGTGCAGAATACCGTTGGCGTCGATGTTGAAAGTCACTTCGATCTGAGGCATGCCGCGCGGTGCTGGTGGAATATCCGATAAATTAAACTGACCCAGGCTCTTGTTGCCGGATGAGATTTCGCGCTCACCTTGCAATACATGGATGGTCACGGCAGACTGGTTGTCGTCGGCTGTCGAGAATACTTGCGATGCCTTGGTAGGAATCGTGGTGTTCTTCTTGATCAGCTTGGTCATCACGCCGCCCATGGTTTCAATACCCAAAGACAATGGCGTTACATCCAGCAGTAATACGTCTTTAACTTCACCTTGCAACACGCCGCCCTGGATACAAGCGCCGACAGCAACGGCTTCATCCGGGTTTACGTCCTTGCGTGGTTCACGGCCGAAGAATTCTTCGACTTTCTTCTGAACCATAGGCATACGTGTCTGACCACCGACCAGAATTACGTCAGCGATGTCAGAGATGGAGATGCCGGCATCCTTCATGGCGATCTTGCATGGCTCGATGGTGCGGGCAACCAGATCTTCTACGATGCTCTCCAGCTTGGCGCGGGTGATCTTTACAGCCAGATGCTTAGGACCGGTTGCGTCTGCAGTGATGTAAGGCAGATTGACTTCGGTTTGTTGAGCAGAGGACAGTTCGATTTTGGCTTTTTCAGCCGCGTCTTTCAGACGTTGCAGTGCCAGCATGTCTTTCTTCAGGTCGATGCCGGAATCTTTCTTGAATTCTTCAACCAAAAATTCGATGACGCGCATGTCGAAATCTTCGCCGCCCAGGAAGGTGTCGCCATTTGTCGACATAACTTCGAACTGGTGTTCGCCGTCGATTTCTGCGATATCGATGATAGAGATATCGAATGTACCGCCACCCAAGTCATAAACGGCGATCTTACGGTCGCCTTCCTGCTTGTCCATACCGAAAGCCAATGCGGCAGCGGTAGGTTCATTGATGATGCGCTTAACATCCAGACCCGCGATACGACCGGCATCCTTGGTAGCTTGACGCTGTGCATCGTTAAAATAGGCAGGAACGGTGATAACCGCTTCAGTGACAGACTCGCCTAAGTAATCTTCGGCGGTCTTTTTCATCTTCATCAGGATTTGTGCGGAGATCTCAGGAGCTGAAAACTCTTTATCGCGTACCTTGATCCATGCGTCGCCGTTTTTGGCTTTAACGATGGTGAAAGGAACCATGTCGATGTCTTTTTGTACCATCTTCTCATCGAAGCGGCGACCGATCAGGCGCTTTACGCCGTACAGGGTGTTCTTTGGGTTGGTAACAGCCTGGCGCTTAGCGGCTGCGCCGACCAGTACTTCACCGTCTTCCATGTAGGCGATGATTGAAGGAGTGGTGCGCGTACCTTCCGCGTTCTCAATGACTTTGGTCTTGCCGTTTTCCATTACAGCGACGCAAGAGTTAGTTGTACCCAGGTCAATACCAATAATTTTACCCATGTTGCAATCCTTTCGAAGTTTGTTGTTTACGATGACGCCCTAGATGGGGCGGCTAATTCATTTTTCAAGTGTTTAAAGCAGAATCTTGCTACAAGCTACAAGCTGGCATTATTGTCCTTGCGATACCAGTACCAGCGCCGGGCGCAGTACACGGTCATTCAGGGCGTAACCCTTTTGCATTACGCTGACCACGGTATTGGCGGGCAACTCGTTCGGTACCATGCTGATCGCCTGATGTTTGTGCGGATCCAGTTTTTCGCCTACCGGATTGATTTCGGTGATGTGGAATTTATCGAATACGCTGGAGAGTTGTTTGAGTGTCAGTTCCATACCGCTCTTGAAGCTTTCGACGGAGGCGGTTTCGACCGCGAGTCCGGCTTCCAGACTGTCTTTGACGGCCAGCATTTCATTGGAAAAACGTTCGACGGCGAATTTTTGCGCCTTGCTCACATCTTCAGCGGAGCGACGGCGGATGTTCTCAGTTTCGGCCTTGGCGTACATCCAGGCGTCATAGTGTTCCTGTGCTTTGCGTTCGGCGGCCTGCAGCAACTCTTCTGCGCTGGGCATGACCTCGCCGGCTTGGGTTGCCGGTTCAGTTTGTGTGACTTCGTCTTGCAGGTCGACTTGCGGGTTGTTTTGTTCCATATTGTTCTCCTGAATTTATGCTCAGCACTAAGTTGGGCTGAATTTCCTGTTTTCAAGAGGTATAATGAATTTAGTTGATTGTTTGTCAACTTTCTCGACATCATGTGCGTCAGTTGGCAGTTCCGGTGGTCCAAAAACTCGATTTTCCGGTAATTTTTATATAAAAACTCTTATGCGTCTTTCTTCTTCTCAAACAGCGACGATTCCAGTGCGGCGGAGTCATGTTCTGATTGTGGACGATACACCCGATGATCTGCGTTTACTGGTGCAGATGCTCAAAGCCAGGGGGTATCAGTTGAGTATTGCCCGTGACGGGCATGACGGTTATCAGCGCGCAGCGGCAAATCTGCCGGACTTAATTTTACTTGACGTCCATATGCCCAAGGCAGATGGCTTTGCTGCCTGTCGTTTACTCAAGACCGATGCAAATACGCGCTCGATACCAGTGATTTTTTTGACGGCTGCTAACGATTTGGATGCACGCTTAAAAGGCTTTTCGCTCGGCGCGGTTGATTACATCTGCAAACCTTATGTAGAGGATGAGGTGCTGGCGCGCGTCAGTCTGCATATTGATCTGGCTCAGCGCTTACGCCGGCTGTCCGCGCCTGATGTCAGCAGCCCACCTGTAGCTCACTCGGGTGCGGGTGAAGTGCTGCTCAATGCGGCGATGACTTTGCTCTCCGAGCGTATGGCGGATAAATTATCCATGAGTGAACTTGTCGGTGAACTGGGTACGAACGAGCGGTATCTGAATGAAGTCTTTCGCCAGCACACCGATATGACCGTGTTTGTCTGGTTGCGCGAACAGCGCTTGAGTCAGGCGCGCAGATTGCTTGTCGAGACCGGGCTTGATATGGCCAGCATTGCAGAGCAACTGGGTTATCACTCGCAGAGCCATTTTTCCAACGCTTTCCACGAGCGTTCAGGCATCAGTCCGCGCGAGTACCGGGCTATACAACAGGCTGGTTGATTTTGAAGGTGAGCGTCAGCGTGTTGCGCCCGTTTTCATAACGGTAAGCGGTATCGGCGAAATGTTCGATCAGTGAGACTCCCCAACCGCCGGGTGCGATGGATAAGCGGTCTTTGGGTAGGGTAAACGGGTTGAAGGCGGGCGCTTTGTCCCGGTAGACGAGGCGCAACGCGCAGCCGTCGTGCCTGGCAGAAATCCATACCGGCTTGTCGCTGTCTTGTTGATAACCGTGCGCCACGGTATTGCTGAACAGCTCTTCGACCACCAGTGCAACACTGGCTCTTTGATCGCCTGTCATACCTGCCAGAAGGCAAATTGCGTCCACATGAGTGAGCACATCGCCCAGTGCGCTCATTCGTGCAGAAAACTCCTTAAGCGCCGCGTTCATCAGTGAATGCTAAAGTTATGGCATACTTCGACATGTATGTGGTCTGAATGGATCGCATGGGCGTGATGGTCTGTATGCACTTCAAGGTGGGAAAATCATACGCGCATTTAATCAGCGCATAGGGAGTCGTGTCAATGTGGGTTATTAAGCTTATCGTGTTGTTGCTTGTTTCAGGTGCCGTTTATGCCGGCGATGACGCAGGCCTGGTTAAAAACCTCAGCGGGGTGGCGACGATCATACGCGGGGAGCAGCAAATGCCGGCCGTGGTCGGTGCTCATGTGCTGGTGTCCGATATCGTTAAAACGGGTGCCAACAGTTCACTCGGCATTACCCTCAACGATGGCACGCTGCTCTCCGCCGGGCCGGGTTCGACACTTGTTATCAATAAATTCGTGTTTGACAGCAACGCCCATACCGGCGAGCTCGATGTCTCGTTGAAAAAAGGGACGCTGGCCGTTGTGTCGGGAAAACTGGCCAAGACCTCGCCCAAAGCGGTGATTTTCCGTACGCCGACGACCTTGTTGGGGGTACGCGGTACCGAATTTGTGTTGGAGACGGCAGGTGAGTGATTGCCGTGGAGATGGCAGCTTTTGCGGGAATTCTATGAAAATATATAGTGGAAAAATAATTGCCAACGTATTGATGCTGGGGTTGCTGGCAGGGTGTGCACAGGATAAGGTTGTGTTGCTGCCGAATGCGGATGGCAGTCGCAGCGCGGTGGTATTGAAAACCGCGGCCGGTGAACAGGTGCTGGATCAGGCATATGAGGGGGCTAGCATTAGCTCAAGCGGCAAAGTGACTGCAAGTCAGCAAACGGCTGAGTCGGTGCAAACTCGTTATGGTCAGACACTGGCAGCCCAGCCGAAACGTCCTGCCTCATACATGGTTTATTTTTCTAGTGGAAACAATGAGATAACCACAGAGTCAGCGGCTGCTATCGAGCAGATGAAGACGGATATGAAGTCGCGCAGCGCGCCGCAAATCACCGTTATCGGCCACACGGACCGGGTGGGCTCAGTGGAAGCCAATGACGCGCTTTCATTGAAACGCGCTCAACTGATGAGGGACATGCTGATTGCCGGGGGGATTCCTGAGGCTCAGATTGACGCATCCGGTAGCGGAGAGCGGGAACCGCTGGTGTCAACGGAAGATGAAGTGGCCGAACCCATGAATCGCCGTGTTGAAATCAATGTGCGTTGATTTAACTATTTGATTAATTTATATATTTTTTAATCGCAGCGCGAGCAGGGTTAAATCGTCGGATGCTTCTGTCATCCCTACAAAGCGTCTAACATCGTCGCGCAGTGCCGTGATCAGCGCTGCCGGGTGAGGGTCGCTTGTCTGGAGTATTTCGTTCACGCGCCCCATGCCGTACTGTTCGGCGTCGGCATTCATGGCTTCGGTGACGCCATCGGTGAGCAGCAACAGGCTGTCGCCGGTGTTCAGTTGCAGGTGTTGCGTCGGGTAGTCAAAATCTTCCAGCATGCACAGCGGCGGTCCGCCTGCGCCGTTGATTCTTGAGATGGTGTGGTCGCTTGCTATGAGCCACGGCGCATCGTGCCCCGCGTTGACCAGTTCGAGTGCGCCGCTCTCCACATTCAGTATGCCGGCTATCGCCGTGACGAACAGCATCTGTGGGTTTTCCCGCGCCATCTCCAGGTTCGCCAGTGTGATGATTTCACCTATATTTTTGCCGCCGCGCAGCGCACCGTTTTTTGTCAGCGCCTTGGTGACGACCATGAACAGGCTGGCGGGGAGACCCTTGCCAGCCACGTCGCCGATAACGAAAAACAAGCGCTGTTCATCGATCATGAAAAAATCATACAGATCTCCGCCCACTTGACGTGCGGATTCGAGCACGGCGGCGATTTCAAAACGGGTTTCGCCGGGAAATGCAAGGGCTGCCACCGGCAAGGTGCCTAGTTGTATGCGGCGTGCGGCATCGAGTTCACCGGCCAGTTGCGCGGCCTCCAGGCGCTGATTTTGCAGTGCCTTTTCCGCGTTATTGCGTTGCCGGCCGGTTTCAATAAAGACGCTGGCAAGCAAGCTGGCAAAAATGCAAAAGAGCGCAATAAACAGGCTGGCGGCATCGAATAACAGTCCGGATTTTACAAACAGGACTAGCCCGCTGCCGAACAGTGAAACGAATAGCAGGAGGGCGATGAGTGCGGCAGATTTAGGCGCTATACCGGGCTGGCGTTCCTGCCGGCGCCGTTCAGTCGCGAGATTGATCTGGTGCATGTTGGAAATCAGATAGATGAGCAACAGTCCGACAGCGGTCAGCACCCCTAATTCCAGCCATGGCATCCACCACGGGCGGGTTAAAAAATGGCCGTCTTCGATACTTTCCAAGAGTTGCGCGTGGATTTCAACCCCGTGTCGCAGATCGCCCAGCGGAGTGGATATAAAGTCCTGCAAACCCAGTCCCGTCAGTCCGATCAGCACCATCTTGCCTTTGATTTGTTCAGCCGAAATTTCTCCTTTGAGCAGGCTCAGTGCCGAGATAAAGCGCTGTTCTGAGAAGCGGCTGTAGTGTACCCATGCTTCGCCATTGCCCTGTAAGGGAATTTGCTGTGCGCCGATCTGTACTGAATTAACCCCGTGTTGATTGGCATAGACCCGGATGTGGGGGATGTTGTGAGCGATGCGCAGCATTTCCAGTGTCAGCCCGGGGGTGAGGGTGTTGTTCAGGTTGGCGAGCATCGCCGCCCGTCGCACAATGCCTTTTTCAGGGTCGCCAGATAACAGCCCCTGACCTTTTGCTGCGGCTTGAAATTCCGGCAGGCTGACCAGAACATAGGGATAGGCGTTCAGTTGCGGCATGTCACCCTGCAATTCGACGGGTGTGGTGCGTAATCCATCACGGGTGGTGGAGGTTTTGAATTTGAAACCTGCAGCACCCAGCACGATGGGTGTTTGCGCCAGACTGTTCGCCAGTTGATGGTCGTTCGAGCGGGTAGATGCCAGGATGTTTCGGACTTCAAGCGACAAATCAGGGCGGGATTCGGCAACCGCCCCGGGCGAAGTCCGGTCGGCTTCCGGCAGAATCAGGTCGAGTCCGATGGCGGCGGGCTGTGCGGCGGCGATGGTATCGATGAGCATCGCGAGATAATTGCGCGGCCAGGGCCATTGACCTAATGCCGCCAGGGCTTCCTCATCAATGGCGACAATCACCACCGATTGCGAGCGGGACTCGCGCGGCGAGAAGTTTTGATACTGATCGAATAGCGCGAGTCGAACGAAGTTGAATGCAGTCGGGGCGAATGTCAGCAATAGCGCAAAGGCGGCCAGCAGCGCGTAGCCGATGCTGCGACTGGTGAGCTTAGCTGCGAATGCGCGCGGCTTATTCAACGGCAAAGTTGGCCAGCGCCGCATCCACGCTGTCAAACAGGCTCAATACCAGATTGAAACGGCAGACTTCAAACACTTCCCCGACCAGCGGTGTCGGCGCCGCGATGGCGATTTTTCCGCCCTGCGTCTTGACCTGGCGGGCTGCCAGCATCAGGGCGCGCAGTCCGACGCTGCTGACATATTCAACTTCGCTAAAATCAAGAATCAGCAGATTTCCTCCCGATTGGCAATCCGCGAGATAGGGCGTCAGCGCCACTGAAAATGCCTCTGCAGCGGCGTGGTCTATGCGCCCTTTCGGCGTGAGTATCAGTGTGTTTCTCTGATGGGTTGAAGTGACTTTCATAAGCCCTGACAATTTTTCGTGGTTTGGACGTGACAGATTGTATTATGCCAACGAGGATACGTCATAAAGTCTTTGATTGGCGAGGCGTGAAGCGAGCGCGTTGCGTTAGTGTAATATATTGATTGTTTTTAGATTTAATTTGTTAGGTGTGACTATGAGGGTGGTTTTTGCAGGATTGTTACAGGAAAACGCGATATTTTTTGAGGCGATCATGCAGGATTTGCCGGACTGTGACGGCGTGTTTTGCGCCGATCTGGCTGCCGCCTGGCATGAGTGTCTGGAAAGCGAGCCGGATTTAATGCTGGTGGACGCACTGACTCCGTCTGGCCTGGCGCTGGTAGAAAAATTTCATGCTCATTACGCAGATATTCCTGTGCTGATGATAATCGGACAGGAAGACAGGCTGTTGAAACTTCAAGCCTTGAAGTCCGGTGCCAGTGATTTTCTGTCCAGTCCGCCGGAGGAACTTGAGTGTCTGGTGCGCATCAGGAATTTGCTGGCATTGCGGAAAAGTCGTCATGAACTGGTCAAGCGCACGGCCTGGCTGGCGGATGAGGTGAATGAGGCGTATCAGGCGATGGCGCTGAATGCGACCCAGGCTCAGGAGATCAGTGAAATTGCCGAAGCTAATCTTCAGCTCGAACAGGCCAATCGCAACAAGAACGATACGCTGGCGCATATCAGTCATGATTTAAGAGCACCGTTGACCACAATTTTGGGTTACACCGAACTGCTGTCTACAGATGAGCCGCTGGTGTCGCATACGCGCGATGTGATCAGTCGCAATGCGCATCATGTGTTGGGCTTGATAGATGAATTGCTGGAATTTGCACGCAATACGATAGGTCACAGACAGAGCCAGCCCGAAACCGTCAATTTGCAGGCATTGATCGAACACGTGATACAGCAGGTCAGGGTGTGTGCATACGGTAATTGCGTAACGCAGGAGCTGATCGGGCGCTTACCTCAAGCGCTGGTGATTGATGGTATGGCGGTCAAACGTGTGCTGTCCAATTTGTTGGGCAATGCCGCAAAATTCACCCGCAACGGAACGGTCACGCTGAGGGTAAGTTCGCAGGGCGATGATCTCCGGCAGCAGACGGTGTTGTTTGAGGTGATAGACAGCGGTGCGGGTATTGCAGCCGAGGCGCTGGCGCATATCTTTGAGCCGTTTTATCGTGCCGCGCCTATGTCGGTGTCGGGTGCAGGGCTGGGGTTGGCGATTTGCAGGCAGCTGGCTGCGGCGATGGGTGCTCGTATTACGGTGGAAAGTGCGCCCGGCAAAGGGAGTTGTTTTTCGCTGCAACTGACTTGTCCAGTGGTCTATGAGGAAGTTCCTGTGGCGGTGGGGGCGGAATCCGGGGAGATCGACGGAGCCGGACGATTGATTATGCTGGTGGAGGATCAGGATGAGGTTCGTCACTATTTGACAGCGAAGTTTAATCGTGCAGGTTTCAGGATCATCTCCGCCGAAAATGGGCGCGCAGCTCTGGATGCACTGGCGACCTGTCAGGAAATGCCGGTTGCTGTGGTTACCGATCAGGCGATGCCGGAAATGGATGGCTGGGCGCTGCTGAAAGTTTTGCGTGCGCAATATGGAGCGGGACTGCCTGTGCTTCTGCATTCATCTGCTGCACCTTATCCGCCCGACAATTGGAATGATCAGCTAAGGTTTGACGCAGTCCTGCTCAGGTCGGCTGACCCGGGTGCGTTGTTGAATGTGTTGTGTCGTCAGTTGAGTCAGTCCGCAGCGGATTTGGAGGGCTTTGCGGATATTGCGGCACCCGATGAGGAACAGTTGATAAAATTTGACTATTGGGCCGGGCAAGGGGCGCTCTCCATGCTGGAGGTTCAGGCGCAAAAACTCGCCGAAGTATGCCCGGAATATGCCGGTTTTGCAGATTTTGTACTCGCGCGTTGTGCTGCGTTGGACGTTGAGGGGGTGACTGGCTTTTGCCGGGCGCAACGATTGCGTCAGAGGCGGTTGTAGAATTATTCGGTGTTTTGCAAAAAATTACACGAAACTTACAAATTACTTGAGTTAGTTGCGTTATTATAAGAAAAAACTGATGGATGAGTGTGGCGGATGTTTAATGTCAGGATGACGGGTCGGTGACTTTGTTTGAATCTTGGTGTTAAAATTCCACGAGCTGTCTGCTCTAAAATTGGTTTAGGAATAATGAATTGAACGCGCGATAATATTCTCCCGGCAAAATCGTTGTTAGTTGAGCCGACTGTGATATTTTGCCACCATAGCTTTGAGAGGAATTGTGATGAGCGTTTTAGAAGAGAACCTGGGGTATTTTGCCAGGCAGCAATGTTCAGCCCAGTGGCGTGCATTTTTAACCGCATTTGCCGTTGAATTTGGCCAGCAGATTCCCGTGGCTGAATTGCGTGTATTGATGGCGCGTCTCGGTACGTCGATGGCGCAGGGTATGCGCACGCCGACAGGCAATACAATTACAGAGCTGGAGGGTTCTATCAATGCCATCTGGCTTGAGATGAATTGGGGTTGGGCAAATTTGACCGAAAAGGCTGACGGATTATTTATCGAGCATCATGTCGCGCCCTTGCAGGCTGCGTTTGGTGAACAGGCATTGACCTGGTCTCCTGCTATTCTTGAGGGTGTCTATGCGCACTGGTTCTCTGTGATCAGTGCAAGTTCCGCATTGCAGCTGGTTCAGGTCGATACCGCTAACCCCGATGCTTTTCTGATTACCTTCCGTTTTGGAAGGGCTGTGTGAGCGTTTATAGTCTATTCGCGAGGATGCTATGAATCAGGATGCCAATGCTGATATCCGTAATCTTTTCAAAAAGTTTGGCGGCGAAACAGCAAACTATCAGGAAATTCAGCAGACCTATGTCGTGGAAAAGGCTGAGCATAGCTGGCCTATCGTCGAAGCGATGGAGAGAAGCCGCCCGGCGGCGCCCATACGCAAGGCTGTTTCGGCCCGATTGTCAGCCGCAGCGCCGGTTGGCACGGGGCTTTTTACCGCATCGTCGGTACCTGTGAGTGAGCTACTTTTTCAGTCCGCTCCCGTCTCGCCGCTGGCAGCCAAGCCTGAACCCGTCGCGGTTAAGTCCGCAGGGCTGTTCTCTCATCTGCTGCCAGAGGCCTTGCCGGTCACGCCTCCTGCCCCGCAGGCGGTTGTAAAAGCAGCCTCTTCACCGCTGCACTCCCTGTTTGGTGCATTGAAATTGGCGGTGGATGAGCCTCCAGCCCAGATGCCTCAAGTCGTTCAAAATGCATCGCTCGATGCTGTTTTTTCACGTTTGCTCAATCCGAACCAACCCGTTGCACCCAGTGTACCGGATAACAGTTTGCGCGGATTATTCGGTTTTCTGAAAAAATAATGCCGATTATCGCCGTCATATCGCCCAAGGGGGGCGTGGGAAAAACAACTGTATCCGTCAACCTGGCTTGTGCGCTGGCCGACAGCGGCAGGGCGGTCAGGCTGGTTGATCTGGACCCGCAAAATGCGATGCGGCTGCATCTGGGTGCAGATCCGGGTGAGGAGGATGGACTCATTCATCAGACGCTGCAGCAGAGCAGTTGGTATTATGCCGAATATGACAGCGCGTATGGGGTGAGTTTTATTCCCTATGGTAAGGCCTCAGAAATCGAGCGCATTACCTTTGAGGCGTATTTGACGCAAACGCCGCACTGGCTGCGCGATAATCTGGGAACCTTGGAACAAGAACCGGGGGTGCTGACACTCATTGATACGCCGCCGGGACCTTCGGTATATGTGCAGCAGGTGTTGGCCATTGCCAATCTGGTGCTGGTGGTAATGATCCCGGATGCGGGTTCATATGCGACGCTCAATTCCATAGAAGGTTTGCTTGATTATTACTGCGCCAACCGGACTGATTTTTATGGTTCATATTATATTTTGAACCAGTTTGATGCCGGATTGCCGCTCAATCGGGATATACAATCTGTGATGCAAAATACGCTGGGCGAACGTCTTGCGCCTTATGCGATACATCGCGATGAAGCGTTGGGCGAGGCGCTCGCCTTTCAGCAGCCGGTACGTGAATATGCGCCTCACAGCCAGGCTTACGATGATCTGAGGGAATTGTCGGTCTGGCTGAAAAATTTAATTGACCGGATTCCCAAATGAGCAGCCGTTCTCCTTCCGGCGCCGCAGCAGACGTCACCGCGCTTGAGGGAGAAGGCGGGGACGATAAGACCCTCCTTCTGCCGGTTCGATATAAATTCGGCAGGCTCAATGAGCTGGTCATCGCCCTGCGTGAATGGCATGGCTGGGAGCACACCTACTGGCGTGCGGCGGCCGTTGCCGTTGCGGTGTCTTTTTATCTGGTTACCATGTCGGCTCCTATGAGCCTGATGTCTCAAGCCATCTTTGGTGCACTGGTTTTTGGCATCTCGCTGATCATCCGGCGTTACAGCGGCACGCTGTTTACCCTGATCATGATCGTGTTCTCGATCAATGCATCCAGCCGGTATTTGTACTGGCGCATCACAGAAACCATCGTGCTGAACAACTGGCTGGACGGTGCGTTCGCCATTATATTGCTGCTGGCGGAAATCTACGCCTGGTTTGTATTGGTGCTGGGTTATGCGCAGACTATCTGGCCCTTGCGCCGCAAGCCGGAACCCATGCCGGAAGATACTGCGCTGTGGCCTACGGTGGATGTGTACATCCCGACTTACAATGAATCGATGAAAGTGGTGCGCCCGACGGTGCTGGCGGCAATGGCGATCGACTGGCCGCGCGACAAGCTCAATATCTATATTCTCGACGATGGCAGCCGGGAAGAATTTCGTGAATTCGCTGAAAGTGTCGGCGTAGGTCATCTGACCCGTATCGAGCACAATCACGCCAAGGCTGGCAACATCAATGCAGCGCTGAAGAAGACCAACGGCGAATTCATCGCAATTTTTGACTGCGACCATATCGCCGCGCGTTCCTTTTTGCAGATGACCATGGGGTGGTTCTTGCGTGATCCCAAACTGGGCATGGTGCAGACGCCGCACCATTTTCTCTCTCCCGATCCGTTTGAACGCAATCTGGGTACTTTTCGCCGTGTGCCCAACGAGGGGGAGTTGTTCTACGGCCTGATTCAGGACGGCAACGACCTTTGGAATGCCACTTTTTTCTGCGGTTCCTGTGCGGTGACGCGCCGCTCGATATTGCTGGAAGTGGGCGGCGTGGCAGTTGAGACCGTCACCGAAGATGCGCACACCGCTTTAAAGATGCACCGTCTGGGCTACAACACCGCCTATATTTCCATTCCGCAGGCAGCGGGGCTGGCGACCGAGAGTCTGTCTATTCATGTGGGACAGCGTATTCGCTGGGCGCGCGGCATGGCACAGATTTTCCGCGTGGACAATCCGTTTTCCGGTAAAGGCTTAAGTTTTATGCAGCGCGTGTGCTACTCAAATGCCATGCTGCATTTTTTCTACGGCTTCCCGCGCATGGTCTTTTTGCTCTCGCCCTTGTCCTATTTATTTTTTCAGGCGCACATCATACACGCCGAGGCGCTGGCCATTGCCGCATATGCCTTGCCGCATCTGGCTCACGCCAATGTGACCAATTCGCGTATGCAGGGCGAGTTTCGCCACTCCTTCTGGGCGGAGCTATATGAGTCCGTGCTGGCCTGGTATATTTTCCGGCCTACGCTGGTTGCACTGATCAGCCCCAAACTGGGTAAATTCAACGTGACCTCCAAGGGCGGTCTGGTGGCCGAGGAATATTTCGACTGGGACATCAGCGAGCCTTATCTGGTCATGCTGGGGTTGAATATCGCCGGATTGCTAGTCGGGATAGTGCGGCTGTTCTGGTGGAATACCTTTGAATCCGATACGGTGATACTCAATTTGTTGTGGACAGTCTATAACCTGGTGATACTCGGCGCTTCCATTGCGGTTGCCACAGAATCGCGGCAGGTGCGCAACAACCACCGCGTGGAGTGTAATCAGCGGGCGATCATCAAGACCAGCGAGGGGCGCAGTATGGTGTGCCATGCCAATGATTACTCTGAAGGCGGTCTGGGGTTGGTGATGCCGGCTGTCGGGCTGGTAGGGTTAGGTGCGGAAGTGCACGTTTCACTCTTCACGGGGCACCGGGAATGCGTGTTCCCGGCCCGGGTGGTCTTTGTCAGGGATGCCAGCGTGGGGATAGAATTCGAACCGCTCGATATGCAACAGCAAATGGATTTGGTGCAGTGTACCCTGGCGCGTGCTGACGCCTGGCTGGACTGGTCAAATGACCGAGATCCGGATCATCCGTTAAAGGGTTTGCAGGAAATTTTGTATCACAGCATGCGTGGTTTCGAGCATTTGGGACATTATTTGTCAAAACGCGTGACGGGACATTTTCACGGTCATCCTGAAAATGTTGAGTTAGGTCTGTTCGCTCAACAGTCGTCAAAACCCTCCGCGATCTCCGGACGGATGGGCGGGTTGATTCGTTTCGGACGCGCACTGATGTTGCGGCAGCACGCTAACGACACGCTGCACGGCGTTCAGGATATGAAAGAGACTGTGTCGCGCAAATTGGCCGGGTTGGCCAGCGCCGGACGTGGTCTGTTGCTCAAGCCCGGGGCAATGCTCAGGGCGCGCACGACCAGGCATTGAGGTGCCCGGGTGTGGCCGGATTGTCTCGATACTGAATAATATAACAGTGAGTGGAACATGATCGAATTCAATAATATAACGAACGTCAAGCGTAAATTTAAAATAAATCGCCTGCACAAGGCGTTGTTCGGCATGCTGGTGGTTGTCTATACAGCAGCGCCGGACGAGGTTTATGCCAAGAAGCATCGTCAGTCTGCACCGCCGGCCGCATCAACGCCGGCCGCCGATGAACCTGTGGTGGCGGAGAATCCGGATGAGATCAGTCATTACTCCTATACCCTGGAGGAAATGGGTGAGTTAAGGCCGTTGGAATTGCGCAGCGTCAACGGGCAGCGCAGCGTGACCTTCGCGGTGCGCAACGATGAGGTGATCACGGCGGCTAAACTGAAACTGGCTTACGCATGGTCGCCCTCACTGATCCCCGAATTGTCGCATCTTAAGGTTAAACTCAATGACGAGTTGATGTCGTCCCTGCCGCTGAACAAGGAGAACAGTAACGGGCAGCAGAGCGATGTCAGGCTTGATCCTAATCTTTTTATTGATTTCAACAAGCTCACGCTGGAAATGATCGCTCACTACACGAGGGAGTGCGAAGACCCGATGCATTCGACATTGTGGTCCAATATCAGCAACCAAAGCCGGCTTGATTTGACTGTGCGTCATCTCAAGCTGCCTAATGATCTGTCATTTTTACCGGCTCCCTTCTTCGATAAACTGGACAACCGTAAGCTGGTGTTGCCTATCATTTTTGCCGCAGAGCCAGGCAATGAGGTGCTGCGTGTGGCGGGTGTCGTTGCCTCCTGGTTTGGTCATCTGGCCAGTTATCGCGGATCAGAGTTTCCCGTGCTGCACAATACGCTGCCCAAGGGCAACGGGGTGTTGATGGTGGCAGGCAGCGCTGCACCCGCAGGACTCAATCTGCCGATGATCAATGGTGCCAGTCTGGCAGTTGTCACTAATCCGCTCAATGCCACGGCTAAACTGCTGGTGATTATGGGGCGCGATGCCAAGGAGCTTGAACTGGCCGCCCAAGCACTGGTGCTGGGCAAACCTACGCTCAATGGCGGTTTTGTCAACGTGACTCAGGTCGCCGATATCCCCTTGCGCAAGCCTTACGATGCGCCTAACTGGCTGCCGACCGATCGCCCGGTGCACATCGGTGAAGTCGCCAAGCATCCCGAGTTGCAAGTAGAGGGTGTGACACCTGATCTGATTCGGGTTAACTTCAACTTGCCGCCCGATTTGTTCCCCTGGCGCAGTGCGGGTGTCCCGCTGAATTTGCGCTATCGCTACACTATACGTCCGGTGCAGGACAGATCTTCTCTGAATATCAATATTAACGGCCAGTTTATCCGTTCGCTGCCGCTGCAGAGTTTGCCCGGCAAACTGGACAAGAAAATCAAATTGCCGTTTATGGAAGATGGCAAGGCGATAGGCAACGAAGTGGTGCTATTGCCGCACGACAAGGTGTTTGGACAAAACCAGATGCAGTTTCACTACTTCTTCGACTACATCAAGCAAGGTGCCTGTAAGGATGTATTCCTGAATAACGAGCGCGGGGCGATCGACACCGATTCCACGATTGATTTCTCCTCATTCCCGCATTACACGGCCATGCCGAATCTGGGTTTCTTTGCCAACGACGGATTTCCTTACACCCGCATGGCTGATTTATCCGAAACCGCAGTGGTCATGCCTGACAAGGTCTCCACGCCGGAGATGGAGACCTATCTGGCAGTGATGGGGCGCATGGGGCGGGTAACCGGTTATCCTGTTATCCGCCATGCGTTGATTTCGGCGGCCAATGTCGAGGCGAATGCCAATAAGGATCTGATTTTGATCGGTTCAGCAGGCAATCAGCCGCTGTTGGAACGCTGGGCGAATAAGATGCATCCCCTGCTCGCGGATGGCTCGCATACGCTCAAGTTGCCGGGGCCTTTTGAACGTTTGCGCTCGCGCTGGGAAAATCGCGATCTGGAAGATGCCATGCATCGCGCAGGGGACCTGATCACCAAAGGGGATGGTGGCTTAGGTGCGCTGGTGGGGTTTGAATCGCCGCTGAAAAGCGGCCGCAGTGTAGTGGTATTTACCGGTGACAATCCACAGCAGATCGCTGCGTTGGCCACCTCGATGGGCGACCCGAAAAAACTGCCTCTCTTTCACGGCGATCTGGTGATGCAAAGCGGAAAGCGTATTGAGGGTTTCCAGCTAGGGCCGACTTATTTTACCGGGAAACTGCCTTGGTGGACTGCGCTGAACTGGTATCTGTCTAAGCAGCCATTAGCCCTGCTCGTGCTGATCGGTCTGGCGGCTTTGCTGGTGGCGGTCATCTCTTTCCGATATCTGCGTAATCTGGCCGCGCAGCGACTGGCAAAGTAATTGATGAGTGTGCAATTCCGTCGCGGCCTGCTATGCCTGTTGTTTATGTTGTCGCCCTGGCTGGCGACGGCGGAGGAGTGCGCAGAGTGGGCTAGATGGCAGGCCTTCAGCAGCCGATTTATCCAGACGGACGGCCGGGTGCTGGCCGACGAGAGTGAGCAACACTACAGTACCTCGGAGGGACAGGCTTATGCCCTGTTCTTTGCCCTGGTGGCGAATGACCGCAAGACTTTTGAGCGGGTGCTGTTTTGGACAAGCGCCAATTTGGCTGCCGGTGATTTGAGTGCCAGGCTTCCAGCCTGGCAGTGGGGTAAGCGTCAGGATGGAAGCTGGGGGGTGGTGGATGCAAACTCTGCCTCGGATGCCGATACCTGGCTGGCATATACCTTGCTGGAAGCCGGACGTTTGTGGCATGAACCGCGCTATTCTGCCTATGGCAATCTGATGCTGGCCAATATTCGTCTGCATTTGATTCGTGATTTTCCGGGCTTGGGGGCGATGCTGCTGCCGGGTGCTGTCGGTTTCAATCTGAATGATGGTGGTGCGCGCTTTAATCTCAGTTATTATCCTGTGCAATTATTGCGCGTATTCGCAAAAGCTGAGCCGACAGGCCCCTGGAATGAGCTGATTGTGAATAGTCTTAAACTGATGCGTGCGGCAACGCCCAAAGGTTTTGCGCCCGACTGGCAAGCTTACGTTCCTGGCACGGGTTTCATCAAGGACCCTGTACTGGGTGCGAACGGAAGTCACGATGCGATACGCGTGTATTTGTGGTGGGGAATGCTGGCTAAACAGGATGCGGCGGCATCCGGCTTAAAAGAGATGCTCTATGGCATGAATAAATTAATTTCAAATCAAGAGGTTACTCCACCGTTAAACGTAGATGCACAAACCGCTGCTTATTCCGGGAATAGTCCGCCCGGTTTTTCGGCGGCGTTGCTGCCTTATCTGGCAACGATGAAAAATAAGCGTGCGCTGAGTTTGCAAAATGACCGCCTGATTGCAAACGAGACGGCAGGCTTGATCGGTGAGGAGGCGCGTTATTACGATCAGGTGCTGACCTTGTTTGGACAGGGCTGGATGGAGCGCCGTTTTAGCTTTTCCCCACAAGGTCAACTCCTCGCGCAGTGGAATCCGTCATGTTCAGCAAAAAAATAATCTGGCTGTTCGTCTCGCAGTTTGCGGTGTTCAGTGTGCAAGCCGTGCCGGTTCAAGAACAGTGGGTGCCGGCTCAGGATGAACCCTTTGTTGCGAAACGACCGCCACTTAAGTCGCTAGAAGGCAAACAGAGTGAGGAGAGTCCCGTCCCCAAGCTGTCTTCAGCTGCATTGCCGACCGTAAACGCATCAGATTCGGAACAGCAATATTGGACCAAACGAGGCCGGCTTGACATCGTCGATCGATTGCGTAAAGCGCAACGCGATACGACGCCGCAGCCAGCCAGTGTGCGCAAGTTGCCGGCGGAGCCGTCTGCCGGATCTGTCGCGCTCGTGCCGGTAGCACCGCTTAAAACTGAGTCAACTGAACCGCTCAAGGCAGAACCTGCAAGGCTAGCACAGGTCAAGGCTGAACCTGTAAAGCCTGTGCCGCTCAAGACAGAGCCAGTCAAGCCTGAACCGGTCAAGGCAGCGCTCGCAAAGCCCATCGTACCGTTGAAGGTTGCCGATACTAAGCCGGAAATGGCCGCTGAATTAATTATGGTGCAGCCACTCACGCCCACACGGGAAGAACAGTCACGCTATTGGTCTGCGCGAGGACGCGGCGATCTGGCGGCGAAAATCGCTGCGCCGTTAGACGCGCATTCTGAGAGCGGAAATGCCAATGGCGACAGGCCTGTTACGATTGACAGGGTGCGCGCACGTCCGGCACAGACCGCTGCTTCTTCGGTCGGAAAGCTTGCTTCAGATGAAAAAAATACAATAATATCAGTACCTTATATTGATTCTGCGGGGCAGGATACGCGCGTGCCGTCGAAGCTTACACCGGAGGAGCTAGCTAAATACTGGGCTGCGCGGGGGCGGGATGATTTGGCTGAACAGGCGCAAAATATGAGTCACCCTCTCCCAGCGGGCGAGGAGTACGGTTCGTCGCTACGCGAGTTTCATGTTAAACAGTCGGTGCGTGAGGATAAAGTCATCGTGCGCGGTGCTGAACAGCCGGCACGTTCTGAGCAACTCACACCCAACAAGCAGGAATTGGCTGACAGTGCAGAGTACTGGTCGTCGCGGGGCTGCACTGACCTTGCCGAAGCTTTGCAATCGCGACTGGAAGTGCCGGCGGCAAGACGAGGTTCGGTTCGTGTCGTGCCCGTAGCGCAAGCGGCAATGCACGAAAAACCGATCAAGGGGGATAATAAATCCGCGCTCGAAGATGTGCTGCTGAAAAGTCCAACAAGCATCAAGGCGCGTCTGGATTTGGCCGATATTTACCGGCAGGCAGGGGAGCTGGGACGGGCTGCTGTGCTGATCGACAGTGTACTGGCAGGTCATCCGGATTTGGCGGAGGCGCTTTTTGCCAGAGCCCGCTTGTATGCGGAACAAAGTCTGTGGCGTGAAGTATTGGGGGTGCTGGAAAAAGTATCTCCTTCGGCTCGCAATGCCGAGATGGCCAGGCTGCAAAAAACCGCCTGGGCTCATGTGCAGATAGATAGAGCCGATGCGCTGCTCAGGCAGGGGAATCAACTTGAGGCACAAGTGCTGCTGCGTCAGGTGGCGAGAGAACTTGCGCTCAATGAACAACAACGGGTGGTGCAACCCGAGTCGCCCTCGCTTTGGAAAAATGCGGCCGGGAGCCGGGGTGCGCATTAGCATCAGGTTTTTCTGGACAGGGTTGAAAATCGTGCTTATCCTTAACACCGTGTCAGTTACTTTAGAAGGATGAAAAAATGAGTCTACTACTCGCAGGAATGACGGTTTTGATGATCGGTGACAGCCATATGGCGACTAAAGGCTATCTGATCAGCAGTTTGCATGATGAGTTGATGCAGCAAGGTGCCAGGGTTTACTCCTACGGCGCGTGTGGTACCCAGTCCGGTGACTGGATGAGAACGATACAGCCGCCTTGCGGTGGAGCGTTCCGTCTGAACGATAAACCCATACGTATACGCGCGGGCGAAGCGGCATTTACCACGCCGCTGCCCGATCTGGTTCGTGAACATCATCCCGATCTGATCGTGGTCATCAACGGCGACACTATGGCGGGTTACAAGAGCGCGGTGTTGCCACGCCCCTGGATCTCACGGGAAATAAGCATGTTGACACACGGGGTTAAAGCCAGCGGGGTCCGTTGCGTGTGGGTCGGACCTGCTTGGGGTAACGAGGGCGGCAAGAACGGCAAGAATTTTCCGCGCGTGAAGGAAATGTCAGATTTTCTGGCGGAAAATGTTGCACCCTGCACCTATATCAATTCTCTGACTATGTCCAAACCGGGCGAATGGGGGACGTTGCCTGATGACGGTCAGCACTTTACCGATGCCGGCTATCAGTCGTGGGGCAGCGCAATCGCCAAACAGATACTCTCGTCCGATATCTTGCAAAAAATCAAGCACTAAGGCCAGGCATGAAAATGTATCGCATTGTCAAAGTGTCCGTTTTGTTCGCAGCCCTGTCGGGCGTTGTCTGGGCGGAACCGCAGCTGTATGAAACCGGGCCGGCAGAAGAGTCTAGCTATGTGCGTTTTGTCAATGCAACCGATAAGGATATCAGCGTGCTGTCTTCGACGGGTGCGGCAAAGATTGCCCTGAACTCGAAGGCGGAGGGGCGCGTGTCGCGGTTTTATCCGGTCAAAGCCGGCACGAAATTATCAGCAACCATACAGCGCGGGGATAAAAAAGAACCGGTTGAAGTAACCGGCAAGCCGTGGGAATACATTACCATCGCGGTTCTGCCCGGAAGTGGCGCGCAGATGGAAACGAAAATTGTCAGAGAAACACCCACTGACTTTAACGCGATGAAATCGTCCGTCGCGCTGTTCAATCTGGATGCCAAGTGCCCGGAAGCGGTGATGCAGGGTGGCGCCAAGGCCGTCACCATACTGGAAAATGTCAAATCATTTAGCGTGGCGCGACGTCTGGTGAATCCGGTGAAGTTGACGGCGACGGTAAACTGCGGTGCGGCAGGCAGCAGTATCGATTTGTCGCAGTTACAGGCAGGGGAGCGTTACAGCGTCTTTATGTTCAGTCTGAAAAATGCCCGTCGGGTGTTTTTCTCGCGTGACGTTAATTAACACCTGATGTAAATATCAATGGTGTAAAGCCGGGCGGGTCGTCGCAGTCTGTGTGAGGCATGCCCGGAATTATTAGAGGTTATCTATGGTTTTTGCGTCCCTGGAGTTTCTGACGCTGTTTCTGCCGGTTTTCTTCGCATTTTATTTTTTGACACCGCAGCGATACCGCAATCACACCCTGTTGTTCGGAAGTTGGCTTTTTTATGCATGGTGGACGCCTAAGTTTTTGATTTTAATTATATTTTTGACGATAGTGAGCTGGCTGGCCGCGATACTGATAGATAAGTCAGCGTGTGAAAAATACAAGACGCGCATCATGGCGGCGGCGATCATCGTCAATCTGGCAAGTTTAGCCTGGTACAAGTACGCCAATGTAGTGGTTCGCTCGCTCAATGACTTGTTTGGCAGCGCAGATCATCCGTTGATCGTCTGGGAGACGGTGTTCTTGCCGATTGCCCTGTCCTTTACCGTGCTGCACGCCACCTCCTATCTGGTCGATGTGAGACGCGGTGTGGTGCAGGCGCAATACCGCTTTACCTTTTTCAGCGCCTATATCGCCATGTTCCCGCATCTGATCGCAGGGCCCATCGTGCGTTACCGGGTGATCGAAAAGGAACTCAAGGAGCGCTTCTTCTCGGCGGAGGAGTTTGCCACCGGTGTGCGCCGCTTTATGATCGGTTTTGCCATGAAGGTGCTGATCGCCGATCCCCTGTCTCCCATGGTTGATCTGGTTTTTAAACAGACTGCGCCCAGCTTGATCGATGCGTGGGTAGGGTGCGGTGCCTATACCATACAGCTGTATTTTGATTTCGCCGGTTACAGTCTGATGGCGATCGGTCTGGGCTTGATGCTGGGCTTTAAGTTCGAACCTAACTTCAATAATCCCTATCTGGCTCTGTCGATACAGGACTTCTGGCGGCGCTGGCATCTGACGCTGTCTTCCTGGTTGCGCGATTATCTGTATATTTCCCTGCTGGGCGGCAATCGCGACGGACAGACGCGCACCTACGTCAATTTGATGCTGACCATGTCCATCGGCGGCTTGTGGCACGGCGGGGAGAGCTGGAATTTTCTGATCTGGGGCATCATACACGGCTCGGCGCTGTGTATCGCGCGCGCCTATAACCATGCGGGTTATCGCATACCGGATCTCGCCTCACGCGTGCTGACGCTGCTGGTGGTGATGCTGGCCTGGACGGTATTTCGAGCGACTGACTTTCATGCGGCGCTCGCCATGTGGGGAGGTCAGTTCGGCCTGAACGGCGTGGCAATGGGCGATGCAGTATCGCTGGCCCTGAGACCGACCGTTTATGCGTCCTTTGCGGCGGGCATACTCTGCATCGTTTATCCGGCGACGCGTTATGCGGCAACGGGTTGGTGGATATTCGGCAGCCGCAGCTGGCGGGCGATCTGGCCTGCGCTGGCCTTTGCCTATGCGCTGATCGTACTCACCGGACAGCAGTCGCCACCGTTTTTGTATTTCCAGTTTTAACGGTGAATTGAACTATGCCTATTAAATCTAAAAACCTGATGCTGTTGCCGGTGATTGCCTTTGTGCTCTTGTTGCTTGCCGGTCTGGTCGTTTCGGTATTGTCGCTCAAAGCAGTTGGCGAAGCCGAGTGGCGTGAACTCAAAGATCCGCAAAAGATACTGAGCGGCGAATCCACCCGTCAGTTCACCAGGTTGCTCAATCAGCATTTCGTGTTAGGGACGACTTTTAACCAGATCGAGCGCGGCATCCAGTGGAATTTAACCGGGGACTACGGCCCCTCCGTGCGTGCAGGATGTCCTGGCTGGTTGTTTCTGGCCGATGAACTGACGGTGCATGCTGAGCGTGCCCGGTCTGCGCAGTTCAGGGCGGAGCTGGCTGTGCGACTCAATGCACGACTGAAAGCGCGCGGGATTAAGTTGCTGATGGTGGTGGTGCCGGATAAGACGCGCATCGAGGCTGCTCATTTGTGCGGTTTGAATCGCCCTGCGTTGTTTGAATCTCGGGTGTTGAACTGGCAGGAAGCGCTCAGGCGGCAAGGCATAGACACGCTGGATTTGACCGCGACGCTGGCGGGCACGCCGGATGAGCGTTATTACCGCACGGATACCCACTGGAATGAAACAGGGGCTCATTCGTCAGCGAAAGCAGTCGCTGCAACGCTGGCAGGATTGGGTTGGGCGGTCATGCAGCCGGAGATTGCCCTGAATTCGGCGCAGGTCGCACGTCCCGGCGATCTGGTACATCTGGCAGGACTCGATGGCTTGCCTGCGTTTTTGCGCCCGCCTGTCGAACAAGCTCAGGTCACGGTGGTGCCTGCCGTCGAGGTGGTCAGCGATGATCTGTTCGGCGATGCAGGTATGCCTAGTGTTGCGCTGATCGGGACATCCTATTCGCGTAACAGTAATTTTGTGCCGTTTCTGGCGCGCAGCCTGGGTGAGCCGGTGGCCAATTTGGCCAAAGACGGCGGTGATTTTTCGGGTGCGGCTACCGCCTATTTTTCAGGGACCACCTTCCGGGATAACCCGCCCAAAGTGGTCGTCTGGGAGATCCCCGAGCGTGTGATTGAGATGCCGGTTAAACAGGCTGAACAACAGTGGCTCGATACGCTGGCCAAGGGCGCGCTTTAGTGGCTGCATAAAATGGCGAATTGAGATTTGACGCAGGATTCAGATGTAAAAAAGGACACCCTTGGGTGTCCTTTTTTTGATGAGCGTCTATTCGACTATTCGACTTTAGCTGTTGCGCGCAGGTCGGCAACCGTCTTTTGGATGGCTTGCTGTTGCAGACGTTGCTGCAATTGCGGCTTCAACTGGTCGAATGCAGGCACTTGGAGGGGGCGGATATCGTCAAGCCTGATCACGTGCCAGCCGAACTGTGAATGTACCGGATCCCTGGTGTATTCACCTTTTTTCAGGCCGAGCAGGGCGTTGGCGAAAGGTTCAACCATATTGCCAGGCACTGTCCAGCCCAGTGAACCGCCATGGGTGGCCGAAGCGGTATCTTTGGATTTTTCAGCCAGCTTGTCAAAATTGCCGGCATTGCCCTTTTTGTCCTTCTTGCCCAGTTGAGCGATGATCTCTTTCGCTTCGGCTTCCGACTCTACCAGAATATGGCGTGCGTTGTATTCCTTGTCGCCCATCTTGGTCTTGAGTGTTTCGTATGCTTGCTTGATTTGTGCGTCGGAGATCGGATTCTTCTTCAGGTTATCCTGAATAAAGGCATTGATCATCGCATTTTGTTTGGCTTGTTCGATTTGTTGCAGCACTTCCGGTGCTTTGTCCAGGCCAGCTTTGAGCGCCTCTTGCGTGATCACTTCGCGGTTGATCAGGTCATCGCGGATAACCTTGCGCAGTTCTGGCGTGTCTGCCTGTCCCTGATCCATAGCATTTTTCACACTCGCCTCAACGCGTTCCTGAGGAATGATCTTGCCATTCACCGTGGCGGCGGATTTTTCTTCGGCGAACGCCGGGTTAATCGCCAGGGCGGTCAAAATAGCCAGTACTTTAAATTTGTTTGTTTTCAACACGTTAAATCCCTTAGTAAAAATAAAAAAATTTCAAAATAAGTTAATCAAACTTCGTTTGGCGTAGTCGCCTGTATATTGAGGGCGTGAATTTCACGTTGCATCATTTCCCCGAGTGCGGAATATATCATACGGTGGCGTGAAATCGTAGTCTTGCCGGCAAACTCAGATGTGACAATTTGTAACAGATAATGGCCGGCTCCGTCACGAGCGCCTGCGTGCCCCGCGTGTTTATGGCTTTCATCGATGATATTGATTGAAACCGGATTGAGCACCGCGAGAAGTGCATACATGCGTTCGATGCGGCTCATGCGGGCAGGGTCTTGCGAAACGGTTTGACGGTGACTTTTTCGTATACGCCGTAATTCAAATAAGGTTCTGCATCGGCCCAGTCTTGTGCATCGGTCAAGGAGGCAAATTCAGCGACGATCAGGCTGCCGGTGTAACCTGCAGCGCCCGGATCTTCCGCATCTACAGCCGGAAAGGGGCCCGCTAACAAAAGTCTGCCTTCTGCTTGCAGGGCTTGCAGGCGCGCTATATGTGCGGGACGAGTCGCCAGCCGTTTTTCCAGACTGTCGGGTGTGTCCTGACCAATAAATACGTAAAACATCAGTTTTCTTCTTTCTTTTCGTCGATATATTTGGCCAGCCAGGCGCTTTGCGCGATGATGAACGCGAGCATCATGCCGGTGAAGCCGAATAGTTTGAAATTAACCCAGACGTCGGTGGAGTAGTTAAACGCCACATACAGATTGATGAAGCCCAGCACCAGAAAAAACAGGCTCCAACTTAAATTCAACCGGTTCCACACGCGGGCGGGCAGCGCCATTTTTTCGGCAAGCATGGCGCGTATCAGATTTTTCTTGAAGAAGGCATTGGAGACTAGCAGGATCACTGAAAACAGCCAGTACAGCACGCTGGGTTTGAATTTGATAAAGGTTTCGTCGTGCAGAAACAGGGTGGCGCCGCCGAATACGCCGATGATGGCAAAACTCACCCAGAGCATGGTATCCACCTTGCCGTGACGATATTTAGTCCAGATGATCTGGGCGACCGTTGCGACGATGGCGATGGCGGTGGCGACGAAGATGCCTTTGACTTTAAAGGCGATAAAAAACAGGATGACGGGGAATAGATCGAACAGCAGTTTCATGTTTTAAGTTTTGCTAAGAGTCAAAGAGGCGGAGTTGATGCAGTAACGCAATCCGGTGGGTTCAGGTCCGTCGGTAAAGACATGTCCCAGATGTGCGCCGCAAGACGCGCAGTTTACTTCATCTCGACGCATGCCGTGACTGGTATCGGTGCGGATGGACAGGCTATCGGCCTGCTGCGGCTGCCAGAAACTGGGCCAGCCGCTGTCCGAATCAAATTTGTGAGCGGCGTCAAACAGGGGATGCTCACAGCAGACACAGCGATAAACGCCGTTTTCGTGGCAATTCCAGTATGCGCCGGTAAAGGGCGGTTCGGTGCCGCACTGGCGGCAGACCTGATATTGCTCGGGTGTCAGTTCTGCGCGCCATTCGGCATCGGTCTTTTTAACGATTTGATTCATTTATAAAACTTCGCCAGCGTGATCTGCCAGGCGTGAACGTTCGCCTCTGAGCAGGGTGATGTGACCGCCGTGCTCCCAACCCTTGAACCGGTCTACTACATAGGTCAGGCCCGAACTGCCTTCGGTCAGATAGGGCGTGTCGATCTGCGCGATGTTGCCCATGCACACGACTTTGGTGCCGGGGCCAGCACGGGTGACCAGTGTCTTCATCTGTTTGGGCGTCAGGTTTTGCGCCTCATCGATGATGATGTATTTATTCAGGAAAGTGCGCCCCCTCATGAAGTTTAGCGATTTTATTTTGATGCGCGAGCGGATTAGATCGCGGGTGGCGGCGCGCCCCCAGTCACCGGCTTCCTCGTCGTTCTTGTTGAGCACATCCAGATTGTCTTCCAGCGCGCCCATCCAGGGGGTCATTTTCTCCTCTTCGGTGCCCGGCAGGAAGCCGATATCCTCACCCACGGGAACAGTCACGCGGGTGATGATTATTTCTGTATATCGTTTATTTTCAAGCGTCTGCATTAACCCCGCCGCAACGGTCAGCAGCGTCTTACCGGTTCCCGCCTGTCCCAAGAGGGTGACAAAATCAATCTCCGGATCCATCAACAGATTCAGCACGAAATTCTGTTCGCGGTTGCGCGCCACGATGCCCCAGACATTGTTTTTCGTGTGAGTGTAGTCGGTCAGGGTGCGCAGCAGGGCGGTACCCTCGCTTTGTTCCAGAACCAGCGCATAAAACGGGGTGTCGTCGTCTTCCTTGTAGACAAACTGATTGACGTAAAACGCGCCGCACAGCGGGCCGTGTACCTGATAATAGGTGTGGCCGTCTTTTTGCCAGGACTTCAGATTTTTGTCGTGTGTCTCCCAGAAGTCCACCGGCAGTTCCAGCACGCCGCTGTATAAAAGGTCGGTGTCTTCGAGTACCTTGTCGTTGAAGTAGTCCTGTGCTTCTAACCCCAGCGCGCGCGCCTTGATGCGCATGTTGATGTCTTTGCTGACCAGTATCACCGCACGTTTCGGGTGCTGGTGTTGCAGACCGATCACCACGCCCAGTATGGCGTTGTCCGCCTTGCCCAACTCCAGATTGTGCGGCAGTTCCTGTTTGATGAAACTGGTTTGCAAATACAGACGTCCGCTACAGTTTTTGTGTGCCGCAGAGTGCAGGGCGATGCCTTCTTCGATATTGCGAGGCGCATCATCGACGATTTCATCCAGGAAACGGCTAACCTGACGTGCATTGCGCGCCACCTCGGTCATGCCTTTTTTCTTATTATCCAGTTCTTCGAGGACCAACATCGGCAGACAGATGTCGTGTTCTTCGAAGCGGTACAAACTGGTCGGGTCGTGCAGCAGCACGTTGGTGTCTAAAACAAACAACTTGGTATCAGCTACGGCGCGCTTGGGCATGATATTCCTTTAACGTGAAACTCGCGTAGCGATTCGTTTGCCCTTTCCCCTGCTTGCCTGCCTGTGCGTTGCACGCAGACAGGCGGGGGAATGTTGAAAAGAGGGAAACAGGCATGGCGAGTTTTATTATCAGGGGTGGCATTATTGCCATGCCCGTTAGTTTAGCGTTGTGACGAAATCCAGTACTTCCTGTGCGTGTCCATCGGCCTTGAGTTTACGCCATTCATGGCGCAGCGCGCCAGTGCGATCAAAAACAAAGGTGCTGCGTTCTATGCCGCGCACCAGCTTGCCATACATGTTCTTCTGTTTGATGACACCAAACAGATTGCAGACGGTTTCGCCGGTGTCCGATAGCAGTTCGAAGGGGAGGGCGAATTTGGCTTTGAAATTTTCATGCGACTTGAGGCCGTCACGTGAAATGCCGAAAACTTGGCAACCGGCCAGCAAAAACTGTTCGTGCAAATCGCGGAATTGCTGCGCCTCGGTGGTGCATCCGGGCGTGTTGTCTTTAGGGTAAAAAAACAGCACCAGATGGCGGCCCTGATGAGCCGAGCGCATAAAGGTCTGGCCGCCTGTAGCGGGCAGGGAGAAATCGGCAATATTATTCTCTGTCATGGTCGGCTTTCAACAAATGCGGCTATTCTTGACAAAAACTGCGGCAAAGGCAAGCCTTGTGGTTGCAGGATGATTTTGTTGTTATGTCATTGTTGTGTGTTAGGTTCTAGCGCATGCCCATTTTGCTGATGAGTTGTTCTATTACCTGTATCAGGTGTGTTGTGAATGGTTGCTGTAATGCTGCCAGTTCTCGCTCATCCATGCTCGGTACGGGATTCGAGTTCGATCCCCAGTTGGAATCACCACCTGACTTCAACTTGGCTGTAATCGGCCAATGTTCAAACTCGCTGCTCGAACCCACGGACTTATTTGCAGTTAAGTCAAACAACTGGATAGTCACACCGACATGGGCTTGAGTGGGGGGTTCCAAACCCATAAATGAGCGTTGTGCGATACCCAAACCCTGAAAAGTCTGGTTTGAGCCATATATCGGATCCCCCCCGTTGAAGTGTCCAATCAGCAGTAAGAAATCGGCCTTCGTGCCTTTGGGTAGTTTGGGTACTGCGTCACCGAGCTGACTGATGCCGGTGAGTGCCGTTACTGTTACATAGCGTTGGCTTGCCAAAAGTGCGGTACTCATTGCTTTGGTAGCCTGTTCGTCTATCTTCCAGGCAGGAACGGCGATCTCTCCCTTCTCATTGTTGAAGATGGTCGTTCCCACCCATTGGAGATTCAGATTTGATCCGAGCTCTGATGCCACTGCGATGGTTTTGCCGTGTGTTTGAGTTTGTACAGCTTTAGGATCCAGAGTGTTGCAACCAGTGGCGGTAAGCACGGTCAAGGCTAAGGCAAAGCGTCGAAGGCGATGCGCTAGTTGCATAAACATGAGGGGCTTCCTTATGGGGGATAAAAAAATAGTAAGGTAAAAATATTTTTTTGTAATATATTGATTAATAAAATATTTTGTTGGAATTGCTGAGTCAGTGCTGTATCGCTTCAAAAATAAGCGCCAGGATCAGATGCAATCCGGAGGTTTCAACGCCGACTTTCCTTCGTTCTTTGCCCTGGATGCTGAGGGCAATCGTATGCAGGGTGTGATTTAACGCGATGCAGTTTTTGCTCCCGGGCGGAAACAGGCTGAAATCGAAACATCCGGGGAGTTTCTTGTCCAGTTCTTCCAGCAAGGTACCGCGCCCAAGGCTGGTGTAAATATCAGCGAAGGATACGGTTTCAGCGTGACCGCTGGCGATGGCCGAATTGACGTACAGGCCGAGAAATGCCAAAGAACTCATGCAGGCTTTATTGACGGTCAAGTGTAAAACTCCTGAGTAAAAGGAAATCTGCCGTGCGTTTGCGCAGCGGAATCTGTTGTGGTGTAAATGACGGTAGCCGGATCATGCCGTATTATTTTACTGTCTGTGGCGGTGTATCCTGGCGGCGTTAATGTAATGCCGGGCCTTCAAAAAAGCAACATCCCTATTATCGACATGGAATTGCTGCGCTTTGCTTCCCGCTGCGTATTATATCTGTTGAATCTTACACTACGCTTACAACAGACCATCTGGCGGCCAGTCGTGTATTGAAATTTTTATCCGGATTCCGACTCGGTTTAAAACCCCGGCCTTCAGGCCGGAACGCGCACCACCCCGCCCTGAAGGGCCGGGTTTGAGGGGGCGTAGTGGAGGAGATGCAAACTCCTCCACGCCTCAATCCACCGGCCTCAAGACCGGTGACAAATTGGTTTTAAATGATGAGTTCGCAGCCCTCACGGGCGAGGCGGATGTCCAGAGCGGTCTGGCTATTGTGTGCCAGGGCTTCGGCAAACACCAGTTCCAGTTCGTCATCACTGCGTGTGGGTTCGTGGTGGGTGCAATAGAGGATTTTAGCGTTTGCATCCACCGCCAGTTGGATGCAACTGTCAAATGTGCCGTGCCCCCAGCCTTTTTTGCTCAGATATTCATCACGGGTATAGGAAGCGTCTGCTATCACGATATCCACGCCGCGTATCGCGTCTATGATGGCGCGGCGTTGTTCTTCAATCAAAGCCTGATATTCCTCATAGCCTTCATCGCCGCAGTTGTAGATGTTGAAATACGGTTCATGATCACCGGTAAAAAAAATGGATTTTCCGTTGCAGTCTATGCGATAGCCCATGTTTATCACGGGGTGATTGAGCATGACAGGGGTGATGGTTGCTGAACCGATTTTCACCGGCTGGTGCGGGGTCAGTGCAATGTAATCGAAATGCGATTTCATTTCGACTTCGCGCACCGGAAAGTAGCTGTATTGCAGTTGCACATTCATGATGTGTTCGGGACCTGCGCCTGCGATCGGGTCATAGGCACCGTAGAGCCGGATAGTGTTGCCGGGGATGAAAAGCGGGATGAAAAAGGGGAGTCCCTGGATGTGATCCCAATGACTGTGTGTATTGAAAATGTGTGCTGTCACCGGCAGTTCTTTGAGCAGTGTTTGTGCCAGCGGGAAAATGCCTGTCCCGCCGTCCAGAATGATGAGGTCGTTATCATCGCTGCGGATCTCGATGCAGGTCGTGTTGCCGCCGTAGCGCACGGTCTTTTCGCCGGGTGAGGCAATGGAGCCGCGTACCCCCCAGAATTTTAATTTCATGGCGCGTCTCCCTTGCTGATTTTGGCAAAGACCTGTACCTCGTTCATCAGACTGGAAATGTCGCCCAGGCTATCGATAATTTGTTGTAGATCACCGCCGAAATAGTCCACTAATACCGCTGGTAAATTCTCCACCACCGGATTGCCGCTGCTGCCCAGAGCCAGTTGTTTGCTGATCTGATTGGCTACGTAGAGGCAGCAAAGTACGGTATCGTCGGGCGTGATGTCACTGTGGTGACGGCGTATCGTGTCGCTGAGCTGTGCGGGGAATTGCCACCTTGCTGTCAGCATGCCGCCCACCACGGTGTGATCGGTACCTATGATCTGTTGTTCGGCCTGATGCAGCGGAATGGCTTGTTCCAGGCTGTACGCCATAGCCTGCTTGAATTCTGTGGCCAGAAATTGCGCGAACACCACTTTGCCAAAATCATGCAGCAGGCCGGCGATATAACAGTCAGCCGGTTCCGTGTCATCTTTGCCGTACTTATGGCAGAGCAGGCGGGCAAGACTGGCAGTCGCCAGCGAATGCAGCAGATAGCGTTGCATATCAAATCCTGCCGCGTTCTGTTGCGGCAATGAGCCCATGGCTGCAAAGGATAAAGCCAGATTCTTGACGGTATTGAGCCCCAGACAAACCACGGACTGATTGACCGAGGTGATTTGTTTGGAAAAGCTGTAATAAGCCGAGTTGAGGATGCGCAACAATTTCATGGTCAGCACGGGGTCGGTCTCAATTACCGTGACCAGTTCTTTAGGCGGGCAATTGATGTCGCGCGTTAATTCCAGAATGCGTTGCACGCTCTTCGGAAACGCAGGCATTTTTTCCACCGCAGTAGCTAATTTTTTGCTGAGTTCTATAGAAAGCTGAGTCATCATTTTCCGTATGATGTAAATGGGTGACAAGCCAAGGCTGAGCGGCCGGTTTCCGTTCTGCTCCACATTCTTGTCAATATTCACGGCAAGTGCAAGCACTATCGGTTTGCGGCCTGATATCGCGGCCAATGCCGTGCGGATCAAACATGGTTTACCCACAATATCTGTTGATAACGCTGTGGGTAAGGTAGGGGATGAACGCACCAACACATTGAAGGATAAAGGGTATTTTCATATTGCCTGTTTTTTTGCCGTTTAAATAGTTTTTAAAAATTAATTGGTTGCAAATTTTGCGATTTCGGTTCCGGTAGTCGCCATGCAATTGCATGAATATCATCGTTATGACCCTGTATTTGAAAAGGGGGAACGGGCATAGCGAGCTTCATTATCAGGTGGCATCATTGCCATGCCCGTTAGCCGGGGTTAAACTTGGCGCCGAAGCTAAGCTAAAAACGTCGATTAAACAGAAAGATATGCAATTCAAAAATAAACATGTAAAAAATCTGGCCCGTGCAATGCAGCACAAAGTCGAGCGGATGTTTGCCTGGACGGATGATCTCAAATCCGGTGACGGCAAACCCTATTTAACCGAGCGGGACGGGATTCTTGCCTTGAATTTCGACGGGATGTCCGTGCAAAGCGAGATGAACCTGGATAACCCGGATGAACTGGTGATCGGTTATACCCGGGCGATGATGAGTTTTTTGCTGTTAGAACCCGCGCCGCGCCATGTCGCGATGATCGGTCTGGGCGGCGGTTCACTTGCCAAATATTGCTATCGTTATTTGCCCGATACGGAAATTACCGTGGTCGAGATCAACCCGGATGTCATTGCCTTGCGGAGCGAATTCGCCATTCCAGAAGATGGCAAGCGATTTCGGGTGCAATTAGGCGATGGTGCAGAGTGGGTCGCGGCGACCCAGGTTTTGCCTGATGTGCTGATCGTCGATGGTTTTGATTCGGGCGGATTGCCAGCCCCCCTGTGCAGTCAGTCGTTTTACGATGATTGCTACGATGCGCTGTCGGACGAGGGGATTCTGGTGGTCAACCTGTGGGGCGGTTACCCGCATTTCGACGATGCTCTGGCACGTATACACCGCAGTTTTTCCGACCGGGTGGCGATGGTCGGGACGGAGGAGAGCGTCAATATCATTGTTCTCGCGGTCAAAGGCGGCGAGTTTCCGCCGGATCACGCCACAATACGCAAACATGCGGCTAGGCTTATTCAGTCGCATCCCCTGAATTTTCAGGCTAAATCCAAGAAATTGATCCGTTCCTTGACCGAAGGCGTGAGTTGAACGGTGAAAGACAAGTGTGTCGCTTTAAGGGTTGGTTAGAATACGCACCATGAGTCCATCTATCGATTTAAATAAAGAAGCACTGTTGTGCTCAATGTTGTTCGCGCCCCTGCACCCCGTCATCTTACGCCTTCAATCTGCAGGCTTCCCGGCTCTCGACGAGTTGAACGCAGAGCTACATCAAACGGATATCGCGGTGCAATCCGGTCGCCGGCTGCGTTTTGTCGAGCAGGGTATAGGCAAACAGGCATTCGAGGCGCAATACGAGCCGCGCTGCTATCTGACCGGAGAGGTGCAAACCCGGCAAAACAACTGGCATGATTTACTCAATGCGCTGGTTTGGTTGACCTTTCCCAAAACTAAGGCGGTCATCAACACGCGTCATTATCATGCCTTGACGTCGGTTAGCGGATTTCAAGCCGGCAGCCAGCGCGGTGCGGTGCGTGACACCAATACGCTGTTTGATGAGTCTGGCGTGATCATCGCATGCGCCTGTCCGGAGCTTGCCGGACTGTTGCGCGGCTTTCAGTGGAAAACCCTGTTCTGGGATCGCCGTGAACAGGTTCAGTCCAGCATGGGTTTTTATCTGTTCGGTCACGGCTTGTATGAGAAGGCGCTTAATCCCTACATCGGTATGACAGGTCAGGGTTTGCTGCTGTTTGTCGCGCCGGAGTTTTTCAGCTGGTCGCAACAGAGGCAGTTGGTGCATCTGGATGAGCGACTGGCGGAATATCTGGCTGATCCGGCGCATTGCGTCAGTACCCGTGAATTGTCACCGGTGCCCCTGCTTGGGATACCCGGATGGACGACGGATAATCAATCTGAGATGTATTACGATAATGCCGCTTATTTTCGCCCCGGTCGACGCGCATAACCCTGCCGGGGCATGAGTCCTCTCATTCACCTGATTGTTGTTGTTTTCGACAAGGCTGTGCTGCGCAGGGTTAATGAGGGTTTTGTCAGCTTGGTGTAAGTATTTCTTTTGATTGAAATAAGATTTTTTCTGTAATATTTACTGTGAAACTCGCGCAGCGACGAGCCGTACCCTGTCTGCGTGGCACGCAAACAGGGTGAGGAGGGACGGGGGAGCGGGCCTGCCTGTCGGCAGACAGGCCAGGCATGGCAAGTTTCATTATCTGGGGTGGTCACATTGCCATGCCCGTTAGTCGATTTTTACGTTTGGCTTTTCAGGTATTGAAACCGTTGTATTGGGAGATTTTCATGTATTTTGAGATGAAAAAAATCCGTTTGATCGTTTTGTGTGTAGCAACAGGTGTCATTCCTGTGGCTCATGGAGAGTCACTTGGCGGACTGGATTTTACGGGGTCAGGTTTTCTTTCGGTGGGTGCGGGTGCCATGCTGGACGGTACGAATGGCGGTGTTGCCGGACGAAATTGTCCCTGCTTTATAACCGATTATGCACACTCTTCTGTTTACGACGGGAGAGGTGGCTTGCAGTGGAAGCCAGAGTCCAAGTTGGGGTTGCAGGGAACCGTTGCTTTGCAGGATAGTCGTTTTTCAGTGACGGCGCAGGCGGTTGCACGCAGTGCAAAAAGCGGAAATATCAATCTCGAATGGCTGTATGGAACCTACCAGCTCACGGATAGCACTTCAATTCAGGTCGGACGCAAGCGCCTGCCGATGTTTTATTACTCCGATATTCAAGATGTGGGTTTTACGCTGCCCTGGACTCATCTGCCTCCGCAGTTCTACGGCTGGGAAGCCGTCAATTACAACGGGGTGAATCTGCGCCATCAAACCCGTTTAGGCGAGTGGGATACGACGCTCAATATGCTTGCCGGGAGCGAGAGTATCAACGACAGCGGCTACTGGAAAATATATAACGGGCCGCAGAGTCATACCCGCGTTAAGTGGAAAAACATCCTTGGCGGAGATTTGACGCTGGTCAACGACTGGTTCGAAACCCGCTTGGCTTATATTCAGTCGGGTACGGAGAGGCAGAGCGAGACGGTTTGGAATAATGCCTCGCAGGGCTATGTTGCGGCCACTGATACGCGCCTGACAGGCCAGGGTTCACGACAAAATATCTACACGTTGGCGGTTAATATGGATCCGGGTAACTGGCTGCTGCGCAGTGAATTTCTCTATATTCATCGCCCCGGTGCCACATATAACGATACCGCTCAGCTCGCTGGCGTCGGATATAAATATGGCGACTGGCAGGTGATGGCTACCGTATCGCGCTATCGGGCGGTGGCGGCTAACGGGGGAGACATCCAAGGGCAGGAAGGCCATGTCAGTCGGGCGCTGACCGGACGCTACAATCTGACACAAAAAAGCGCGATCAAGGCGCAGTTCGATCGTCAGAAAGAGCACGGCGGGGCTAACTGGGCACCGCGATACGGCGATGCCCGGTTGTTCACTTTCAGTTACGACGTGGTGTTCTGATCATGTTACGTCGATTCTTTCTCGTTTGTTATTTCGTCGCCTTTTCTTCGGTTGCCGTGGCCGCTGACGATGTGGTCGTGATTGTGAATCAGAAAATCGGTGTAAACAAAATGACGCGCGATGAAGTCATCAATGTGTTTTTGGGGCGAAATCGCCAGTTGGCTTCCGGGGTGACGGCCTTGCCGCTGGATTTGCCGGGATCGTCTGTTGAAAGAGAGCGATTTTATCTGCAGCTAACGGGTAAGAGCATGAATGAGATCAACGCCTACTGGGCCAGATTGATCTTTTCAGGTAAAGCCTCTCCACCTGCGCAGGTCAGGAATCAGGAGGAAGCAGTGCAAATGGTGATCGATAATCGCAGTGCCGTCGCCTACGTCGCCAGAAATAAAGTATCGTCATCGGCAACCATCGTCTATGAGTTGAATGCAAAATGATCAATCCTTTCCGAAAAGGGATTCTGTTTGGTACGGTGTTCAGTATCGTGGGGACGGCTCTGGTGGTCAGCGCAATTTTTATCGCGATTGTTGCGATGAATACGGCGGCAGATACACGCGTGGCGTTTTCTAAACACACGGAAGCATTGCTTGATACGGTTGAGAGCGCGGCCAGCATTGCCTGTTTTGTCGGTGATCAGCAGCTCGCAACGGAAGTTGTGTCGGGCTTGCTGAAGAGCCATGAGGTGGCTCGTGTCGTGATCCGTTCGGGCGATAAGGAACTGGCGCGTGGAGATCGTGCGGGGTTGTCCTATCAGGACGGGCAGATGATCAAGGGGATTTCTAGAAAAATTGTTTCCCCCTTCAATAAAGGCGAGTTCATCGGTGAAATCAACGTCGAGCCCGATGTCTATGCGATCAATAAGCTGGTAAGAGAAAAGGTTTACTTCACGATTTCAATGCTGGTGTTGCAGCTGTTTTTCGTGGTGGTTGCAGTCGTGCTGATTGTCTATTACGTGGTGGTCAGGCCGATCAGGTCGTTATCGAACGATCTGCACAATATTGATGCCGCAGCCGGTGAAAAACTGCTGGCACCTGCCGGGTATGAAGAAAATGAAATAGCAAGATTAATATGTGATATCAATAAGTTATCTGAAACGCTGGTGGCTGCGCTGGTCAATGAGCAAGTGCTGCGCTTGCAGCGTGAAATCGATGCAGAGAAGTATCGCAGTATTTTTGATAATGCGGGATCCGGTATTTTTATCGCAGATATTGAAGGGCATATTTCTTCTTATAATCGCTCTTTTGTGACATTGACGGCGTGTCAGTTCAACGCGCATGCGCAGCCGCCGAGGCTAGCTTATGTGCCTTGGAGTGACGTTGACAAACTGATGCAGGCAATCAATGTTTGTCTGAGCAGCGGCGTTAATCAGTCCGTCGATCTGGAGTTGGAAACAAATGAGCATCGCTGGTTGAACGTGAATCTGACGGCGATCGAAGGTATGCTGGTGCAGGGGGTGGTCAGCGATGTCAGTCAGGTCAAGCAATCGGAAGCCACTGCCTTGCAAAGAGTCATTATGGATGATTTGACCGGTTTGCCGAATCGCGCCGGACTGGAGTGTTATCTGCCGGAAACGATCCGGCAGGGTCATGCCGAGCCCTTTGCCTTGATGTTGGTCGATGTTAAGGGTTTCAAGAAAATCAACGGCGACATGGGCATGGCAGCGGGTGATCTGATGCTCAGGGTGGCGGCCTCCAGATTGAAAGGGTGCCTGAAGAATACCGACTGGCTGGGGCGTCTGGGGGGGGACGAGTTTACCGTTGTATTGCCCGGCATCTCCAAGCGAGGAGCCGCAGAGAGTGTAGCGAACCGCATGGCCGGTGTATTCCGTAAAACCATAGAAATCAATGACACGCTGATTACGCCAGGTTGTGATATCGGCATCGCCTTTTATCCTGCTGATGGGGACGATTTGGCTTCGCTGTTGCGCAGTGCCGAGTTTGCCCTGTCTTATGCCAAGAGGGAAGAAGGGCAGGATTATCAGTTTTTCACGTTGGAGATGGCCGCGACAGCCGAACAGCACTGCAAGCTGGAAACTGAGTTGCATCAAGCGATACGGCGCAATGAGTTGCGTTTGTATTATCAACCTATTGTGGATTTGCAAGCCGGTTGTATAGTCGGTGCGGAAGCGTTGATACGCTGGCAACATCCGACTCGCGGACTGGTTCCTCCGGACGTGTTTATTTTCCACCCTAAGGTTAAAACCACCGGCTTTAGCCGGTTAGCTTTAGCTGCGATAATGCGCTTTCTGAACGGAGGCGAGCATGGACTACAGGCACGGAAGCCATACGGTTTTTCAAATTGAA
>Ga0208863_1000503_pt1 | contig 37080 bp, 30 predicted proteins | sample RifOxyD3_FD_184040 | JGI IMG/M metagenome (GOLD analysis project Ga0208863, IMG submission 184040) | Soil microbial communities from Rifle, Colorado - Rifle Oxygen_injection D3 (SPAdes) | ecosystem: Environmental > Terrestrial > Deep subsurface > Rock core/Sediment | place: Rifle, Colorado...
CGACGCCGCGGGTGGATCAGATGGCCTCGCCGGCCTCCAGCCCGATGGCCGCTCCGGCGCGGCCGCCGGCCGGCGGTTCTCTCTGGACCACCCGCCGGGGCAGCCTGTTTTATGACGTCAAGGCACGGGAGACCGGCGACCTCGTAACCGTCGCCATTTACGAGAAAGCCAGCGCCAGCAAGCAGGCGACCACCGCCACCGGCCGCGACAGCGACATCTCCGCCGGCATCACCAAATTCATCGGCCTGGAAAAGGATCTCGCCAATGCCAATCGGTCCATTGACCCGACCGCGCTGCTTGGCGCGCAATACAAAAACGACTTCAAGGGTTCCGGCTCGACCTCCCGCAAGGAAGATTTGATCGCCACTCTCACCACCAGGGTGCTGGAGGTTCTGCCGAACGGCAACCTGCGCATCGAGGGCGGCAAGACCGTGCGGGTCAACAATGAGGACCAGATCATCCGCCTCTCCGGCATCGTGCGGCCCGAGGACATCACCCCGCAAAACGTCGTCGACTCCAAATACGTGCTGGATGCCAATATCGTCTATACCGGCAACGGGGTGGTGAGCGATAAGCAGAAACCGGGTTGGGCAACGCGCATTCTCGATAATATCTGGCCATTTTAAAGGACCACACCATGGTTGAAAGACTTTCGAAAATCGTGACGTTCGTCATCCTGGCCCTGTTCTGCATGCCGACCATCTCTCAGGGGGCGCGGATCAAGGATATCGCCCAGATGGAAGGGGTGCGCAATAATCAACTGATCGGCTACGGCCTGGTGGTCGGACTCAACGGTACCGGCGACAGCAACGGCACCGAGTTTACCATCCAGTCCCTGGTCAACATGATGGAGCGACTGGGGATCAAAGTTGACCCGAACCAGGTGAAGGTGAACAACGTGGCCGCCGCCATGGTGACCGCCGATCTGCCGCCCTTTGCCAAAATCGGCAGCGGCATTGACGTGCAGGTCTCCTCGGTCGGCGACGCCAAGAGCCTCACCGGCGGCACATTGCTCATGACGCCGCTCAAGGGACCGGACGGCCAGGTCTATGCCGTGGCCCAGGGTCCGCTCGTGATCGGCGCCTTGGCCTTCGGCGGCAAAGCAGCCACCGTCCAGAAAAACCACCCGACCGTGGGCCGTATCCCTGGCGGCGCGCTGATCGAGCAGGAGGTGCCCTTTGCCCTTAACACGCAAAACGGCCTCACCTACCGGCTGCAGCAGGCCGACTTCACCACTGTCTCCCGGATGACCGCTGTGATCAACAGCCACTTCGGCGAACGAATCGCCAACGCCATCGACAGCGGCAGCCTGCACATCGACATCCCCATGACCTTCCAGAACGCCACCATCGGCTTCATCGCCACCCTCGAAGGCCTGGAGGTCAACCCGGATTCCGTGGCCCGCATTGTGGTCAACGAAAAGACCGGCACGATCGTCATGGGCAGCGACGTCCGCCTGGCAACCGTGGCGGTGTCGCACGCCAACCTCAGCCTGGTCATCACCGAATCCGCCAATGTCTCGCAGCCGAATCCGCTGGCTCAGGGTCAGACCGTTGTCGTTCCCCAGACCGCCATCGATGTTAAAGAGGCGGAAAGCAATCTGGTTGTGCTCAAGATGGGGGTCAGCATCGGCGATGTAGCCACTGCCTTAAACGCCATCGGCGCCTCACCCCGCGATCTGATCGCCATCTTCCAGGCAATCAAGGCGTCCGGTGCCCTGCACGCCGAACTGGTTGTTCTCTAAGTAAGCGTCAGCAGCACCACATCTTAGGGACTCGGAAAATACTAATATACCATCACGCATCCCGTCTTAGGGCCACCTTTGGCCGCGCCTCAATCGCAAAATCCTTGTCGTAGCGCTGCTACGCCTACGGTTTTGCTCAATCGGCCCAGCCAAATCTGACCCCAATCCGGGCGCGATCCAGGTATATTAGTATTTTCCGAGTCCCTTAGTACCTTAGAAATAATATTCTGCGCGTTTTTGGCAGAAAATTATTTCGTGAAGGTACTTATCCCGTTTATCGGGGTTAGGAGTTTATCCCACCTCGCGGGGGATCATCGGCCTGCTCACATAGGCGGGCTATAGCTCGCAGGCCTCTGGAGTTTATGCCCTTCAGGGTGCGCATCGCGGCACTGCTGAACGCTTATCGTTCGAAGGTAACTGCTTCTCTAACTCGACCTCCCGCACCTCTCTCCACCCTCTAAAGCTTTTCTTCCTTGCTGCCGATAAGAAGTAATGAGTAAGGAAAAAATAATTCCGAATTCTGAATCCTGACTCCTAACTTCTGCCTTCTGCCTTCTGCCTTCTAGCTATGGAAACTTACATCGATCCAAAATCCTTGATGAGTCAGGCTCCGCTCGGTTCGCCCAGCCAGCCCGGCAACAAAAACAGTCCTGAAAATATGCGCAAGGTCTGCCAGCAGTTCGAGGCGATCTTTATTCAGACCCTTTTCAAGGGAATGCGGGCCACCGTCCCGGACGGCGGCCTTCTCGAAAAGGATATCAGCTCGGAAATATTTCAGGAGATGATGGACCAGGAAGTGGCCCGAATGCAATCCCAAAGCCAGGGCGTCGGGATTGCCGATGCCCTGTACCGGCAGCTGCAGAAAAATCCCCGCTAACCGCGGAGATAGGATAGAAGGCAAAAAAAATATCGAATATCGAACAAGGAATAATGAATGACGAAGGGACACAGGGAGTTCGATATTGAGGAACGGTTGATTGATTTTGCCGTTCGTATAATTTCGAACCGCCGAGACCGCCCCGGAGAGAAAAACTTCATGATTCGAAATTCCTTGTTCGATATTCGATATTCTCTTTAATATCTGAGCAGTTCTAACAGCCTACCGTCTAACTAACCGCGCAGTTGAAAAAAAATATAAAGTATTGCCTGCCGCCCGTCGATAGGAAGGATAAGAGGAAGATGTTTCAAGGGATTGGAACGCGGGACAAATGGCGCAACATCTTGAAATAAAATAGATTAGCCACGACACCGCAACGGCAAAACACAAGGGAAGGTAACCGCCATGACAGTAAAAATCTATGGAGGCCCACAGCCAGGGCCGATCAACGAGCCGAAAAAAGCCGAGGCGCCACGCGCCGCCAAACAGGCGGACAAGGCACAGATGAAGGACCATGTGGATTTTTCCTCTGTTCTGCAGGATGTGAGCAAGGCCAAGGCGACCGCCGCCGCTGCTGATCCCGAGCGGACAGAAAAGGTTCAGGCCCTGAAAGAACAGATCGCGGACGGCTCCTACCAGCCCGATCTGCAGAAGGTGGCGGCCAGCCTCCTGCGCTTCCTGGTTGAGGAACGATAACCATGGCAGCGCCCTCGACGCATGCCCAGCTCACCCAGCTGCATTCGATCATCCTCAAGGAACGTGAATGCGCCAGGGCGTTAGACATTGGCGAGCTGCAGACGGTCATGCAGGAAAAGGAGGAACTCCTGCGAGCCATGGGCCCGCTGCGGAACCTCCCGGCCCGCGACCTGTCTCTCGCCCGGGAAATCCAGGCGGAAAACCGGCGCAACGCCTATCTGTTCTGGTCGGCGCTCAACTGGATTCGAGAAACCATGGAATTCTTCGGCCGGCAGATAACACCGGCCGTCTACAGCCAGACCGGCGGCGTTGTCAAAACCCACGCCGGCGGCAGACTTCTCTCGGGCAAGATCTGACATGGGCGGCATACTCACAGCGTTGAACTCCGGCAAGACAGGCCTCTTCGCCAGCCAGAAGGCTATCGAAGTCACCGGCAACAACATCAACAACGTCAACACCGAAGGCTATTCCCGCCAGAAAATCGAGCTTTCCCCTTATCCCGCCCTTGACCTGAACGGCTTCTTCATCGGCCACGGCGTCAAGGTTTCCGGCATTGTCCGCGAACACGACGCCTTTCTGACCAGTCAGCTGCAGACAAAAAACGTCTCCCTTGGCGAGGAAACCGGCAAGGCCGACTCGCTGACCGAACTGGAACGGGTTTTCAATATCGGCGAGCAGAATCTGGCCACGGTAATCGACCGTTTTTTTGCTGCCTGGCAGACGCTGGCCGCCAACCCCGGCAGTACTGTCGAAAGAAACATGGTGATTCAACAGGGCGGCATCCTCGCCAACGCCTTCCATTCCACCAGCGCCGAACTCGATTCCATCCGTAGCGACACCATCGACAGCATTGTGGCCAAGACCGCCGATATCAACCGGAAGCTCCAGACGATTGCCGATCTGAACCAGCAAATTTCCGGCATCGCAGCTACCGGTCTGCAGGCCAACTCCCTGCTTGACCAGCGCGACCTGCTCTTGAACGAGCTTGCCTATTCGCTTGGCGTCCGGAGCTACGATGAAGGCAATAACATGGTTTCGGTCCAGCTGCCCGGCGGTCTCTCCCTGGTGCAGGGCGGCAGTGCCTTGACCCTGAAGGCTACCCAGGCAGGCAATGACATCCAGTTGACCCTCACCTCCGGTGCCACCACCCTGAATCTGAAGAGCAGTGATCTGGGCGGCGAATTCAAGGGCATGCTCTACATGACCGATGAATACATCCCGGCCCTGCTCGACAACCTCGACAAGCTGGCCTATACCATCAGTAACAGCGTCAACACGCAGCATCAGGCCGGCGTCGGCCTCGACAACATCGGAGCTCGCGACTTTTTCACGCCGCTGGCCCTCCAGCAGAATGCCAGCCGCAACATCTCGGTCGACATCACCGACAGCAATCAAATTGCCGCCGGGGCCAGCAGCGCGTCGGGCGACAACACCAATGCCATGCTCCTTACTGCCCTGGGCGCTGCCAAACTCATCGACGGCACCGACACCTTTACCGGATTCTACGGCAGGATGGCCGCCGACCTGGGCATTGACGCCAGCCAGAACAAACTGACCCTGAGCGGCACGGAAGATTCCATCCTGCAACTGCAGAACCTGCGCGACAGCCGAGTAGGCGTCTCCCTTGAGGAAGAAATGATCAACCTCATCCGCTACCAGAAGTCCTTCGAGGCATCGGCCAAACTGCTGTCAACGGTGGAAGAGATGATGACCACCATTCTGATGATCAAAGGGTAAACGAACGACTCAGGTTGTTTAGCCTGTAGTCTTTTAGACTGTTAGCCAAAACAACCTACAGACTAAACACCTACAGACTCTCCACCGAAGTAGTTACAAGGGGTAAAACCATGCGCGCCACCCAAGCCACCACATACCGAACCCTGCAGTACCAGATCCAGCAGATAAGCAGCCGGCTGCTTGACATGCGCAACATCGCCACGACCGGCAAGAGGGTAAACCGCCCATCGGATGATCCGACCGCCATCAAGCCGATCCTGAACGCTCGCTCGAGAATCCGCGCCAATGACCGGTTTATGAACACCACGGACTTGGGCCTGGACAAGCTGCAGACCGCCGACGGGTTTCTGGAACACGTCGAAAACATCTTGATCAATGCCAAGGAAAAGGCAATCCAGGGTTCGAACGCCACGATGAACGCCGAAGACATGAACATCCTGGCAGACAGCATCAAACATATAAAAGACGAACTGCTGCAGACCGCCAACGCGCAGGTCGAGGGCAAGTACCTCTTTGCCGGCTTCATGGAAAACACCAGGCCGTTTACGGAAAATCCGGCCTACGATCCTTTAACCTATGATCCGGCCGACCGGACCACCTGGCCGGTGCTCTACAACGGCGATGCGAACGCCACCACCCTGGAATTCGCGCCGGGCGAAACCATCGCGGTGAGCGCCACCGGCAACGCCCTGTTTGTGGGCGACGCCGATAACGACGGCGCCGTCGATGCCGGCGGAACAGACATCTTCGCGGTACTCACCCAGATCGAAGCGGCCATGCGGGCCAATGACCCGGCCGCGGTCGGTGCCTTACTCGGCAACCTGGACCAGGCATCGGATCAGATATACCGGCAGCGGGCCGGCCTGGGCAACAATGCGGCCCAGCTCGATAATGCCCGCTCACTCATGGCGGACGTCCAGATCGATCTGCAGCAGATTCTCTCCCGCTACGAAGACGCCGACATCATCAAGGCCATCACTGACATCAGCCAGCAGGAGACAGCCCTGCAGGCGGCCTTAAGCATTACCGCCAAGGTCTCGCAGTTGTCGATCCTTAATTATCTGTAAAGGATAGGCTGTAGACTGTTAGACTGTAGACTGTTAGCAAAACCTACAGACTAAACACCTACAGACTAATAGCCTATTAGTCTAAACAACCTAATTCTCCGGCGGAGCCGGAAATACTGCCAGGGAGGGCGAAAATTATGCTGGTACTGACCAGAAAAAACGGTGAAGGCATTGTTATCGGCGACGATATCAAAATCACGGTCATCGAGATAAAAGGCGGCGGTATCAGAATCGGCATCGACGCCCCGCCGGAAAAGAAAATATACCGACAGGAAATCTACGAGAGAATCTGTCTGGAAAACAAGGAGGCAACCCAGTGGAACCTTGCCGATCTGGATGTGCTGAGCAACACCACCGTCACGACCAGGAAATAACCCATATGCATACCGAGACCTCGACCGCCCCCAAAAAGATCATCCACACCCGCTTCGGCGAGCTGGAGTACGATCCGGACAAGACCCTGCTTTTCCCGGAAGGACTGCTCGGCTTTGCAGCGCTGCGTCATTTCGTGGTCATGCCGAACCAAAAGAACGGACCGCTCTTCTGGATCCAGAGCACCGAGGATCCGGAGGTCGCCTTTGTCCTGACCGACCCAACCAACTTCTTCCCGACCTACCAGGTGGCGCCCGACAAGAAAGACTGCCAGAAGCTCGACATCAAGCCCGGCGGCGAATGCTTTACCCTGGCCGTGGTAACGGTGCATGCCGACCGCCAGGTGACCCTCAACCTGCAGGCCCCGATTCTCTACGCGCCTTCAGCCAACCGGGCGCTACAGGTAGTTTTGGAAAATTCAACCTACCAGGTGCGGACGCCGTTGCCGGAAGGGAAAAAATAGGCTGTAGGTGTTTAGGCTATCGGCTGGTAACTGCTCAGGTATTCAGAATTCAGGAGTCAGAATTCAGAATGGCCTTGGCATAAGCCTCCAGCAGCTTGCTGACCTCGGAAAGCAACGAACGAAGTTCAACAACATCGCCGGACTCAAGAGCTCTCATTCTGGCTCCTGAATTCTGACTCCTGAATACCTGGGTAGTTACAAAAAACCTTGAAAACACCGGCGGTATGACATAATGTAATATCGGAGGTGACGTATGAGTACTGCAAAGATCGCCATCACAATTGAGGAAGAAACGCTGGGCAAGTTGGACAGATTGGTTTCGGCCAAGGTCTTCCCTAATAGAAGCAAGGCCATTCAGGAAGCCATCAAAGAAAAGCTCTCGCGAGTCAACAGGAGTCGTTTGGCACGAGAGTGCGCCAAACTCGATCCGGCGGTTGAAAAGGCCATCGCCGAGGAAGGGTTCTCTCGGGAAATCGAAGAATGGCCAGAATACTGAGGGGCGAGGTCTACTGGGCAAACCTCGATCCGACAAAAGGGCATGAACAATCCGGGCTACGACCCGTACTCGTCTTAAGCCAAGATGTGTTCAATGATCGGTCCGGTGTCGTTATCGCCGTAGCCCTCACCAGCCAACCACAAAAGGCAGGATTCCCGCTTACCCTCCCACTCTCCTCTTCTGCTCTCCCAAAGCAATCGTGGGTCAAGATCAGCCAGATACGCACCCTCTCACAGGAACGTCTCGGTAAGCGAATTGCGAAAATCTCACCTGAAGAACTCGATCTCGTCATTGAGGGGCTAAATGAAATCATCGGCGGCTAACGGCAGGTGGTTAGCTTATTAGTCTGTAGCCTACTGTCTAAACATAAGGGTAAGCGGTGGCGGCCAATGAACTTCGATTGAAATTCCGGACTTGTCCCGCTGTCCGCTTTAACCTATTTGGCGATTTTTGTAATTTTATGCATGTCTTTTTTCTCCCCGTGAACATGCAGTTTGAATCCCAGTGCGTGAGTCACCTTCAAAATCGTCGCAAAGCTCGGATTTCCCTCGCCGGAAAGTGCTTTGTACAGGCTCTCGCGGCCCAACCCGGTGTCCTTGGCAAGTTGGCTCATACCACGGGCGCGGGCGATGGTGCCAAGCGCTTTGGCGATGAAGGCCGCATCGTCGCCAGCCTCTTCCATGCAGGCCTCAAGATACAGGGCCATGTCTTCCTCGGTTTTGAGATATTCGACGCTATCCCATTTGCGCAACTTCAATGTCATGTCGTCCTCCTACAATTTACCCGCCAGGTAAGGACTCCGTTGCCGGAGGGGGAAAAATAGGGGCGGAGTTGAGTTGAAGGGTTATTGTTTCGATTAAACCAAGGCTACATGAATATGCCGACCAACCGCTTTGGCAAATTTTTCAAGGGTAGATAAACGGATATCAATCGCATGGTTCTCCATTCTGGAAATTACAGATTTGGTAGTATGGAGTTCGTGGGCGATCTGCTCCTGGGTCATCCCTGCCTCCACGCGAGCCTGTTTCAAGAGTACTCCAAGCTTGAATGTTTCAAAACGCTCGTTGTAATTCCGCCAGAATTCAGGATCTTCCTTCATTCGTTTATTTTTATATTTCTGCAAGTCGCTCATGACAACCTCCTTTTTGTGTTTGTGGAATAGTCCTTTTTTCTTCGTTCGGCTGTTTTAATTTCTTTGTCGGGTGTTTTTTGAGTTTTTTTCGTGAAAGCATGATTCAGGACTATCAGGTCATTACCATCAAAAAAACCAAGTAAACGAAAAATGTCATTTCCATACTGGATCCGGACTTCCCAAATATCGTCAGTCGCTCCAAGTTTTTTGAAAAATTTACTGGGAACAAGATCAAAATTTTCAATTAGATCGAGAACAAAGAAAACCTTCTCCACCTGTTTACTGGAAAGGGAATCAAGAAAATTCCGAACTGGGCATTCGCCATTTTCAAGGCAATAGAAAATTATTTTTCGCATGGTTCCAGGTTAGCGTTTTAGCGAACAAATGGCAAGCAAAAATGCACCCTCCAACAACACGCGGGAATGAATAACAAGGAGTCAGGAATTCTAAATTCTAAATTCTGCATTCTGCATTTAAAAAAAACCTAAACTTTCCACCCGGCCCGGCCGACAAGTAAGTTGTAAAACCCCAACAACCCAAAACAGAAGGAGGTGCAAAGGAGACAAACCGAATCTGAGAACAACCGTCAACAAGCAACAATCCCCTGCAAAACCAACCAACTGGGCAAGGATGCCCGAAACAACTTCACGGAGGATTTCACCATGGCATTAATCATCAATACCAACATCGGCGCCCTGAATGCCCAGCGCAATCTCGGCAATTCCCAGAACGTACTTGCCAAATCCATGGCGCGTCTCTCGTCCGGTCTGCGCATCAACAGCGCCAAGGACGACGCCGCTGGTCTGGCCATTGCCAACCGGATGACCTCGCAGATCAGGGGCATCAACCAGGCGGCCCGGAACGCCAGCGACGCCATCTCCATGGCGCAGACCGCTGAAAGTTCAATGCAGGAAATGACCAACAACCTGCACCGTATGCGCGAACTGGCGGTCCAGTCACGGAACGCCACCAACACGTCGAGCGACCGGGAATCCCTGGACGCCGAGTTCCAGCAACTGCTCTCTGAAATCGACCGCTTGGCCGCGAACACTGCGTTCAACGGCCGCAAGGTGCTGGACGGCACGCTGGGCACCTCGGTATTCCAGGTCGGTGCCAACGTCGGCGAGACCATTTCCGTCGACGTCAGCTCCAGCATGCGGACCAACGTCATCGGTAAGGGTACGGCAACCGCTACCTACACCATGGCCTCGGTGACGGATAACAATGCAGACGCGACCATGATGACGGCGGACGACCTCGTTATGGACGCGGGTGAACTGATAATCAATGGCGAAAACATCGGCGCGACCGAGGCCGGTGATGAAGATGGCCAGACCGTTGGCAGCGCATTTGCGATTGCCGCCGCCATCAACCTGACCACCGAGGATCACGGAGTGACCGCCACGGCCCAGGCAACCACCAAAACCTTCGACGCTGTCGGCGACTTCGCATTCACGGGTACAACGGCCGCCCTGGCATATACCGTCTCGATCAACGGCACCGAGGTGATCGCTAGTGCTGATCAAGGGCTTGCCGACCCCACACTGACCATGGACGAACTGGTTGAAGCCATCAATGCTGTACAAGGTGATACCGGCGTTGTCGCCACCATCGATGACGACGGCGCCCTGCTCCTGACCGCGGCCGACGGCCGGAATATCGAACTCACGGAAAAACTCGTTGGTGCCGGTACTGCCACCGAGCAAGTGGTGAGTTACTTCGGCACTACCCTGATCGGCATAGATGGAACTACCGCCACTGCCAACAATGTAAACACCTACAAGGGCAGCGTCGTCCTGACCTCGGCCGATGACTTTACCGTTTCCTGGGACGATGGCGACGACGTCGACATCTTTGCCGAATTGGCTGATGGCGCCGAAGTGGAAACCCTTGCCCCCACCCTCGCCGATGCCAACATCCTGGACGAAACTGGGGCTGATGATGCCATCAACAGCATTGACCAGGCCATTACCGATGTGGACACTCTGCGCGGCACCTTCGGCGCCATCCAGAGCCGGTTCGAGTCCACCATCGCCAGCCTCCAGGCCACGGCCGAGAACGTGACCGCGGCCCGCTCGCGAATCATGGACGCCGACATCGCCGCGGAAACCGCGGAGATGACCAAGGCCAACATCCTGCAGCAGGCTGGCGTTGCCATCCTGGCGCAGGCCAACCAGACCCCGCAGCTCGCCCTGTCGCTGCTCAGATAAGCGAGGTAGTTGGCAGGATATGTTATCATAAAAACCAACCGGCGGCGGGGAACCAGGTTCCCCGCCGCCGCCCCGGGTGGCCAACGGTAAAGGAAGACCGTTGACAGAAAGCGACGCGGGGCTACGGCAAACCCGTACGGAACACGAATTGACCCATCAGGGAGGATACCATGAAGATCGAAGCTGCATCATTGACGGGCATCAAATTGCGCCCGGAAGCCTCCGGCACCGCGAGTGCCGAGCGACAACCGGCACCACCCGTTCTGACTCTGGCTGAACCGAGTCGGGATGAAAAAAGGGTGGCACCAGAGGAAGTGCTTAGCAAGATAAAGGACTTAACCGAGAACGGCACCTACAGTGTCCGTTTCGAGATGAACAGGGACGTGAACGAGCTGGTCATCAAGGTGGTTGACAAGGACTCCGGCGAGGTGATCCGGCAGATCCCCTCGGAGGAGCTGCTCAATCTTTCCAAAAGGCTGCAGGACTACCGCGGCCTCATCGTCAACACCGAGAGTTGAATGAGAACGGCATTCGACGCAAGACGGACGAGGATACGATAATGGCAATCAGTTTCGGCGGTCTGAGCACAGGACTGGATACGAGCGCGCTCATCAAATCTCTCATGGAGATCGAGCGGCAGCCCGTCACCCGGCTGCAGAGAGACAAGACATACTACGACGCCCGATTCAAGGCCTACTCGGATTTCAATGCCAAGCTCGCCTCTCTTTTAAGCAGCGTCAGGGATATGGACAGCGGTGTTGAGCTGCGACCGCAGAAGACCACGCTCAGCAAGGAGGGCTTTTTCGGGGCCACCGCCTCCAGCGCCGCTTCATCCGGCACCTATGAGCTGAAGGCTTACTCGCTTGCCAAGGTTGAAAAACTGATCAGCAACGCCGGCCAGTTCGCCGATAAAAGCACCACCACCTATAAAACCGGGGTGCTGCAACTGACGGTCGGGGGTTCGGTTACCAACATCACGATCAACGACACTAACAATACCCTCTCCGGTATTATGTCCGCGATCAACAATTCGGACGCCGCCGTTACCGCGACCATCATCAACGATGGCGATGCCGCCAACCCCTACCGGCTGGTGCTGACCGCCGATGCAGTGGCCACGACCATCCCGGATTATGACGGGGCGGACAACGAAGCCGGCAACGAGGACGACGAGCGCTCCATCAGCCTGGACGTTTCCGGGCTCACCAACGGCAGCGGCAGTTCCTTTGCCCCGACGTTCACGGTGGCCCAGCAGGCCAGCAAGTCCCACATATCCGTCGACAACACCGACATCTACGGCACGACCAACAGCTTTTCCGAGGCCATCCACGGAATGACCATCACCCTTGACGATGCCGATGAGGGCGCGACTACGACAGTTCTTTCCGTCCGGCTTGACGAGGCCGGCATAACCGCCAAGATCCAGAAATTCGTCACCGCCTACAACGACATGCTCTCCTTCATCGCCAGCCAGAGCAAGACGGACGAACACGCAGCCGGCATTTTAAACGGCGACACCACCCTCGCCAACATCAAGCGCCGGGTGCAGGGCCTGCTCACTACGAAAGTCGGCGGCAGCGGCTCCATACAAAGCTTCTCGGAACTGGGTATCGCCACCCAGAAGGACGGCACCCTGAAGCTCGACAGCGGCAAGCTCAGCGACATCATCAAGAACAACTCCGCCGACCTGGTAAAACTGCTGGCCGGGGAACACACGGACAACAGCAACCTTACCGGTATTGCCTCGCAATTCACGAACTATCTTGCCGAACTCACCAATTCAGCCGACGGCTTCCTGGCCGGCAGAAAAAAAACCGCCAACAGTCTGATTTCTCGGATCGACAAGGACATTGCAAGCCTGGAACTTCGAGTGAGCAAGCGGGAAGAGACCCTGACGAAACAGTTCAGCGCCCTTGAACAACTGGTTAGCTCGATGAACAGCCAGAGCGACTACCTCGCCAAGCAGATGAACGTACTCAACAACCTCTGGAGTTACAAATAATGAACGCCTATTTGAGCCACTATCAGAACACCCAGGTTTCCACCGCCAGCCCGGAGCAGGTTCTCATCCTGCTGTATGACGGCGCCATCCGCTTCCTCTGCCAGGCCCAGCAGGCCATCGAGACCGGCGACATCCCCATGAGGGCGGAAAAGATCAACAAGGTGGTCGCCATTGTCACGGAGCTGGACAACTCCCTGGACCATGAGATAGGCGGTGAGATCGCCCAACATCTCGACGCCCTCTACAACTTCATGATCAGGGAACTGCTCACGGCCAATCTGCGCAACGACGCAAAACGGCTGAAGGTGGTCGAGGCCCTGCTCACTGATCTGCGCCGCACCTGGATGCAGGCCATCGAGATCAACCGCCAACAGACAGCGGAGCAGAAGGAAGCCGCCATCAAGGCCGAACCGGCGAGAGTAACCGAGTACCGGCAGCTGAACGCGGCCCTGTGACAGGTTTATCCGCCATGGAAACCCTGACCCAACTGCTGCGCCAGTCCATTGCCCAGTACAGTGAAATCCTGGGGCACATCCGGTTGCTGCCCCGCATCCTGGCGCATTCGCAGCCCCGGGAACTTGAGGCATACCGCCTGGAAATGCAGGTGCTGCAGGAAAAGGCGGAACGGACGGACGAACAGCTCGCCGCCCTGCCCAAGGACACGGCCGTTTCGAATGAAGACAAAACCCTGCTCCAGCAGCGTCAGGTTCTGCTGCAGGAAATCACCACGCACAACGATTTGCATTTTCCGAAAATAACTGGCAAAATGACGGTCATTGCGGCCGATCTCTCCCAGATGCGGGACAACATCACAGCCATGTCCGGCTATAAAGTGAATCTGGGTAAGAGCGGCGGCATCATCAACACCGCTCATTAGTTTCCATCTGGAAACGCATCGTTTCCAGATGACGAATCCAGTATTCAGAATTCAGTAGTCAGAATAACGCACTGTTCTTATAGGTTTTATTCTGGATACTGAATTCTGAATCCTGAATACTAAAATCCGGAAAGGCCATTTCCGGATGAAAACTCATTAACCACCAGCTTCAGGAAAAAACAGCCGGCGTGTCTTCTCTTGCCATATTCGACCATATTGCGAATCCCAGGGTCTGCACCATCACGCTGCCGTTAGTCAACGGCGAGAAAAAACGGCTTGAGTGCGTGGTTCAGACCATCACCCCCCCAAAAATCAAAGCGGTCTTCCTGTCCGGCCAACTCCCCAGACAGGCCGCCATCAACCTCGAGGCAAAATGCGTTCTGGCTCTTGACATAAACGGCCCCACCCTCTCGGCCTTTGCCCATATAGATGAATTTCTGGACGACCGGACCATAGCGCTCACCGCGCTTGAAACATTCTCCCATGTCCAGAAGCGGGATTACTTCCGAATCAGGGCGGAGCTGCCGGTAAGCATAGAGCAACCCCAGACCGGCGCCGAGAAGCATGAGCCGGTTTACGGCGAGGCGGTCAATATCAGCGGCAACGGCATTTTACTCTCCTTTACGGAACCGTTTACCCGGCCCCGGATCAACCAGCGCCTGCTGCTTGGCATCCCGCTGCCCGCGCCGGCGGAACAACCTCTGGCCTGCAACGGCATTGTCGCCCGGGTGGAGACAGCGCCCGACGGCCGCTGCCTGGTCGCCTTTCATCTGGTGAATATGAAAGAGGCCGAACAGGACAAAATCATCGCCTACTGTCTTGCCCTGCAGCGCCAGCAGCTCCGCATGCGGGTGCATATCCTAGACTAGTCGGTCTGTTCCGCAATAATTTCGGGTAACTGCCCAGGTTGATTAGTCTGTAGTTGTTTAGTACCTTCACGAAATAATATTCTGCGCGTTTTTGGCAGAAAATTATTTCGTGAAGGTACTTATCCAGTTTATCGAGGTTAGGTAGATAGGGACGAACAGTACGGATTATGACATTTCTGGCCGCAAGCTGTTGGCAATCAGCGCCTAATGGACTAACAGACTACAGCCTATTCACCTGAGCTGTCAGGGCGACATGGCCGAAATAACCCCGATCACCCCGTATGCGCCGGTCGGCCAGGTTCAGGAAAACCTGCCAGCCCGCGAAGATATTTTTCTGCAACTGCCGGCCGACAAGATCATCCGGGCCACGGTGGCCGAGGGCGGCGAACAGCGAATCATGCTGGAACTCGGCCAGCGCCGCTTCATGGCCGAAACAAAGGTGCCGCTGCAGACCGGTCAGAAGCTCGATCTGCAGGTGGTATCCACCTCGCCCAGAATCGAACTGCGGATCGTCCAGAGCTCCACGTCAACCAGCCAGGGGGCAACCCTGCAGGTCCTGGACAGCCGCACGGCCGGAGCAACCACGGCGGCCAGCGCCACACCGGAAACATTGGCCATCCGGGGAGAGTTGCCGCTCGACAGGATCGTCCGGGCCACGGTGGCCGAAGGCGGCGAGCAAAAGATCCTGCTGCAACTCGGCCAGCGCAGCTTTGTGGCCGAGACCAAGGTGCCGCTGCAGACCGGCCAGAAACTCGATCTGCTGGTGCTATCGACCTCACCCAAAATTGAACTGCAGATCGTCCAGGGCGCGCTTGCCCGGCCCGGGGCAACCCTGCAGATCCTGGACAGCCGCATGAACGAAATAACCCCGGCCACGCCCCATGCGCCGATCAGCGCCACACCCGACACCCTGTCCAGCCGCGAGGAGCGTCATCTGCAGTTGCCGCTCGACAAGATCGTCCGGGCCACGGTGGCTGAAGGCGGCCAGGAGCGGATCATGCTGGAGCTTGGCCAGCGCCGCTTCGTGGCCGAAACCAAGGTGCCGCTGCAGACCGGTCAGAAGCTGGACCTGCTGGTGGTATCCACCTCGCCCAGGATCGAGCTGCAGATTGTCGAAGATCCCTTGCGCGGCCGCCTCGGCCCGACCCTGCATCTGCTGGACAGCCGCTGGGATTTTCAACCGCTGGCAGAGCAGCTTGCCATGGACGGCAGATCGATCTTCGACCGCCTCAGCCCCTCGGCCCAAAGGGCGTTTTCCGCCTGGCAGGAGGTCCAGCAGGCGATTTTTACCAGCCGAAACGGCGACGAACTACGAAATCTCGCCCGCCGCCTGGGCCTCGACCTGGAAAGCCGGCTGGCCCGCGGCGAAAAAGACGCCAACACAACCCTGAAAAGCGCCCTCCTGGAGGTGCATCGCATGGTGCAGGGTCAGGAAGGCGATCTGCCCGACAAGGCGGCCCAATCCCTCCAGCAGCTCGAACTGTTTCAACTCTGCCAGGCCAAGCTGGCCCAGCAGCAGATACAGATGCTGCCCCTGCCCCTGCCATTTCTGGAGCAAGGCTATTTAATAGCCGGTCAGAGCAAGCCATCCAAACCCGGCGAGGAAGGCCAGCCGCTCACGCTCTCCCTGCATCTTGCCCTGCAGGGTCTCGGAAATCTACAGATCGATTTTCTGCACGACGCCCAAGGGGTCTATATCCGTTTTGTCTGCGCCGACCGGGAAAAGGCCGATTTCGCCGCAACCTTCGGCCAGGAACTGACCACCAGCCTGGCCGACCTCCCCCTCCAGGGGATAACCTTTGCCGCCGGCGCCCCGGACCCGGCAAGGGCACTGATCACAAAAATGATGGCCGGCGGCGACACCATCCTGGATACCAGAATATAGTCTGTAGCTGTTTAGGTGGATAGAGGGGGAGAACCATGCGAGATCACACAAAGCTCAGGGCATTTGAACTGGCCGATGAGGTTGCGATTCTCACCTATCACGAAACGAGGAATTTCCCCAAAGACGAACTGTACGGATTGACTTCGCAAATGAGAAGATCGGCTGTCTCGGTTCCATCAAACATAGTGGAAGGATGTGCGCGTGAAAGCCAGAGTGAATTTCTCCGCTTTCTTGAAATCGCGTTTGCATCTCTGAGGGAACTGCACTACCAATTCGGCTTGTCGAAGCGTTTAGGGTACTTTGATGAAAACAGTTTTACCGTCTATGACTCAAAACTTATAGAAACCGAAAAGGTGCTTGGTTCCTTGATTCGTTCTTTGCGGCAGCCCTAACCCTGCGAAGCCGAGGTCCCTTAACACCAATGACACCTGAATGTCATGTGGGCGTAAGGATTATGACATTTTTGACCGCAAGCCGTTGGCAATCAGTGCCTAAAAGACTAACGGACTACAGACTAATCAACCTATGCAGTTACAATGAAAGAAGAAAAACCCATTGAAAAGGCGGTCGCCCTGGTTTACAACCGGGAGAAATCATCAGCGCCGACCGTGGTGGCCAGCGGCCGCGGCGCCATTGCCGCCAAAATTGTCGAGACGGCCAGAGAGTCCGGTGTCCACATCATGGAGGACCCCGACCTTCTGGAACTGCTGGCCCGGGTGCCGGTGGGCGCCGAGATCCCGGTCGAGCTCTACCGGGCGATCGCCGAAGTGCTGGCCTTCGTGTACCGACTCAACGGCCGGTATAAGGAAAGGGGGCAGGCAACCAGCCCATGAAACATAAAAAAAAATCTCCCACCCGACGCCGGAACCCGTCCGGAGCCACGCAGTCCCTTTCGCCGGACAAGTCGTTCCAGAACGCGGTCGATCTCTTCCAGCATGGCGATAAAAACGCGGCAGCCGCGGCCTGCCGCCGGATTCTCGACCGGAAGCCGACATCCGCCGCCGCATGGAACCTCCTGGGAGTCATCGCCCAACAGACCGGCGATACCCAGCAGGCGCTCGAACTTTACCAGAAGGCCATTGCGCTGTCTCCGAACAATCCTGATTTTCATTACAACTTCGGCTCTTGCCTGATCGCCGCTGGCCAACTCCACGAGGCCATTGCCCACTTCCGGGAGGCGATCAGACTCAGACCTGATTTCGTGCTGGCCATTGACTTTTTTGGCTATGCCCTGCAGTTGACAGGCAAATGTACAGAAGCCATTGTCGCCCACCGGCGAGCTCTGGAGCTTGACCCACAAAACGCGAGAGCTCGCATCAATCTCAGCTCCGCGTATCACAAAACGAGACAAAATGATCTGGCGATCCAATACGGTCAAGAAGCCTTGGAATTGCAACCCGATCTCCCGGAGGCTCATTTTATTCTTGCCAATGTCATGCTCACGCAAATGCGGGTGAGTGACGCCATCAAGCTGTTCCGCGCAGCCCTGGCGCTGAATCCTGCCTTCGCTTCGGCCCACAACAACCTCGGCACCGCACTTCGGGAAACAGGCGACATCGATGAGTCCATTGCCCATTTCGAGAAAGCCCTAGACAATGACCCTACCCATGTTGCAGCAAGCTCGAATCTCCTCCTTGCCCTACATTACCGGCATGGCGATGATGCGGAAAAACTCTTCACCGCTCACCGGGTGTGGGCCGAACGTGTGTCCGCGCCACCTTCGCCTCTCGCTGTGCCCTATCCGAACCCACCCGATCCTGGCCGACGCCTGAGAATCGGCTATGTCTCTCCTGATTTCCGGACCCACTCGGTCAGTTTCTTTATCGAGCCCATAATCCGCAGCCATGACCGGGACGGCTTTGAAATATTCTGCTATTCCGTAGCCAACCCGCCGGACAAAAAAACAGAAGAATTTCAGAGATTGGCGGATGGCTGGCGGGAGATCAACGGCATACCCGAGCTTGACATTGTGGAAATGATCCGCAGAGACCAGATCGATATTCTCGTTGACCTTAGCGGCCATACGGACAGCAACAGAATACTGATTTTCACCCACAAGCCGACACCGATCCAGGTGACGTATCTCGGCTATCCAAACACCACCGGCCTTTTGACCATGGACTATCGACTAACGGATAACTGGGCCGATCCTGAAGGTCAGACCGACCGATTTCACACCGAAAAACTCATCCGCCTGCCGGGTGGTTTTCTGTGCTACCAGCCCGACGCCGACGCCCCGCCGGTCAACCAGACCCCGGCCCTGGAAACCGGCGCTGTCACCTTCGGCTCATTCAATACTCTTCCCAAGATAACACCCGAAGCCATTGCCGCCTGGGCAGCGATATTGAACTCCGTGCCCGCCTCCAGGCTCATCATCAAAACCGGGGCTTTCGCTGATGAAAACACGCGTCAACGCATGCTTGACGCCTTTGCCAGCCACGGAATTCCCAACTCACGAATAGAACTCCTCGCCCGCACCGCTGCCCGCATCGACCATCTCGCCCTCTACGGCCGGATCGACATCGGCCTGGACACCTTCCCGTACAACGGCACCACCACCACCTGCGAGGCGCTGTGGATGGGAGTACCGGTCGTTGTCCTGGCCGGGAAAACCCATGTCGGACGGGTCGGGGTCAGCCTGCTTACCAATATCGGACTGACGGAATGCATCGCCGACACCAAGGAGAATTATATCGCAACCGCGGTGCGGCTGGCAAACGACCTGAGACATCTGCAAGAGCTCCGGTCTACCATGCGAGACCGCCTGCTGGCCTCTCATCTTACTCGGGCGGAGGACTTCACCCGCACCCTGGAGCAGGCCTACCGCGCGTTGTGGCACAAATGGTGTGAAAATCAATCCAGGACAACGCAACGCCTGATTCCACCCACCGAAGAAGCGACCGAACAACCTGCAGCCACCACCGGGAACAATCACATGACAGATGAAGCATCCGGCAATGACGCGAAAGCCCAAGACGGCAGCGACATGCCGGCGGAAAACTTGGACCGCAAAGAAGCCGAGCCTGGCCTCTGGATCAGCTATCTCGCCGGCTTTCCGTACGCCAGACCGCTGTTGCTGCAATGGGAGAGCTATCTCCGGGAGCACGCCGGGGATACCGCCTGGCGCCTGCACCAGATGGCGCTCGATAATTACGCGACCGCGCACAGCGAAAAAATGCCGGAGGAAACACGGCTGATTTATCTGAGCAAGGCATACCATCTTCTGCTCAAACTGATCGATATCGCCGGCAATATATCCACCCTGCAATCCTTTGCCCGAGTCGCTACCGAACTGGGCGAGTATGACAACGCCCTGCAGGCCCTCGATTATGTGGCCGGGCTGCTTGAATCCAATGAAAGCCTGAACCTGGATGAGCCATTCATCCTCGCGAACCCACAGAGTGAAATCATTGATCCAGGTGCAGACATCGGCGGTTGGGTCGTTCGTTCGATACTGGGCCAGATTGACTATCTGAAAACCATGACTGCCGGGCCGGCGGAGACTCCCGGTCCCCCGCGCCGGTGGTAGCCGGGCCGACAAGGAATATCAATGCGAAAAAAATATTCAAACCAGCAAGTTAAGCCAACCATCAAAGATGGCGAACCCTTGAGAAATGTTGGGAAGAAGAGAGAGCATCTTGAGTTGCTTGATTTTATAAAACCCGGCGATATCGTTTTTGATGTCGGCTGTAATACCGGGGGCAAAACGGAAGAATTCCTTGAAAAAGGCGCTCAAGTGATCTGTGTAGAACCGCAACCAGCCTGCGTTAATCTGTTGAAAAAAAAGTTCGACCATAGACCTGATGTCCAGATTGTTGCAAAGGGGCTCGCTGCGGAAAGTGGTGTGCTGACCCTGGCAATATGCAAGCAGGCAAATGTTCTTTCGACATTTTCACAGAAATGGAAAACCGGCAGGTTCGCAAATTATCAGTGGGATGAGTCTGTTGAGGTGGAAATGACCACGCTTGATCGACTGATCGATGCATATGGACGACCGAAATACTGCAAAATAGATGTTGAGGGCTTTGAATATCAGGTGTTGCAAGGGCTCTCGCAACCAATTGAATATGTTTCCTTTGAGTTTACGTTTGAATTCATTGACGATGCCAAACGGTGCATCTCGACTTTGCAACAGATGGGCTATAAGGATTTTTTTGTAGCTGAAGGCGAATCCGGGAAGGGGCCTTTCTGCGGCTGGGTAGGGCCTGATGAAATTGCTGCATATCTTGACGGTCTGGACAGTTCGTCTCTGTGGGGTGATATCTTTGCTAGATACTGTTTGCATAAAGGCGATGGATCCGGCATTGATGACAATTCTGATGTTGCATTAAAGAGTACGGTCGGTAACTCCGTCGCCAAGAATATTACCAGTGAAATGTCGCTCATAAAGACACTGGTTCAGGCAAGAATCATCCCTGCCAAGGGGGTGATCTTTGATGTGGGGGCAAATATGGGAGCCTGGACCAATGGAGTTTTAGGGATAAATGGCCATCTTACTATTCATATGTTTGAGCCGGCCTTCCAGAATCACAGGAATCTGTTGAAAAATATCCATGGCCATCTGGCTAGAGGCAATGTGGTTGTTAATAATTGCGCAGTCGGCAGCCAGGAAGAGGTGGCGGATTTCTTTTATTATGGAGACAACCCTACCTGGAGTACTTTCTATAGAAGAACAGCAGTTGAGGCGGAATATTCGCTTGCCGCACCTGTCCGGACCCCGGTCTTTACTACTACACTTGACAACTATTGCCGGCGATCTTCCACTTCTCGGATCCATTTCCTGAAAATCGACGTGGAAGGGGCGGAATTGGATGTTCTGGCAGGTGCCAAGGAACTTTTCCGCAAAGATAAAATCGATTTGGTGCAGTTTGAATATGGAGGCACATTTCAGGATGCCGGGATTAAACTGACTCAGGTTTATGACTATTTGACCGGTTTTGGCTTTCTCATTTTCAGACTCTCTGCTAAGGGTTTGGAGTACTTGCCGGCATTTTTGCCTGCATACGAAAATTATGAATATGCCAATTTTCTGGCGGTGAACGGCCGAATGCGCGCCATCTTTCTCAAAGAAGCACCGGCGATGATTGATCTTCACCGTCTTTGCCAGGAGCATGATGTCGAACCTCGTGGCGTCATCCATGTCGGTGCCCATGAAGGCAAGGAAGTGGCCAAATATCTTGAAATGGGAGTGCGCAAAATTCTTCTGATCGAGGCCAACCCGACGGTCTATAAACGTTTGTTGGGAAATATCCAGGGGAAGCCACATATACAGGCGGTCAACTGCGCGATCACCAACAAAAACGGGACGGTCAAACTGCTAGTCACCTCAATGGACCAGAGCAGTTCACTCCTTCCGCTCAAAGACCATGCCGAAATTTATCCGGGCATCAAGGTGCAGGAAGAAGTCACCATTGAGGCAATGACACTGGATACCCTGCTGGCAAGACTCGGCTTAGCCCCTCACGAATTCAACCTCCTGAATATTGACATCCAGGGAGCGGAGTTGCTGGCGCTGCAGGGTGCGGCTGATACCCTCAAATATATTGAAGCGATCAATACCGAAGTGAATTTTGAGGAGCTTTACGAAGGATGCGCGCTTATCGATCAATTGGACGATTTTCTTGAACAGTACGGGTTCAGCCGGATTGCCACAGCCACCCCATACCATGCCTCCTGGGGAGATGCCTTTTATACTCGGAGAGATGTGGTAACCATGGCGACCCTTGGCCTGAACGGGCGCTTTGCTAATCAGATTTTCCAGTATGCCTTTCTGCGGATTTATGCCCATGAAAACGGTCTGGGGTATGAGACACCTCCGTGGACCGGCAACCGGCTGTTTGGTTGTGATAACCCGCAGGTTTCCAGATCGCTTCCCGTAGTTCGGGAGAGGAGCAATGAACTCGCAGAGGCGCTTTTCCCCAACACGGATAAACCGTTCAAAAACGTGGATCTCTGGGGTTATTTTCAGTATCACACTAGTTTTTATGCGCCCTACAAGAAAATATTCAGGGAACTTTTCCGGCCCGTGCCTGACATTAAGGCAAAACTTGCCAAAGCTGAAAAAAAGCTCCGGGCCAGGGGCAATACCGTTGTCGGTCTTCATTTAAGGCGCGGCGACTATGGGTATGGCTATTTTTTTGTGGCGCCCAGTCAATGGTATCTTGAATGGCTGGACGGCTTCTGGGATACATTGGACAAACCAATACTGTTCATTGCCAGCGATGAGCCGGAAAAGGTTCTCAATGATTTTGCCCGATATGATCCGGTTACCTCAAGAGATCTTGATCTGTACCTGCCGGAGGCGGAATGTTATCCTGATTTCTATCTGCTCAGCAAATGTGACGTGCTGGCCATCTCAAACAGTTCTTATTCGTTTGCAGCAGCCATGCTCAACGAAAGAGCCCGTTTTTTTTCGCGTCCCCACCTCCCAACCCGAAAGCTGATTTCATTTGATCCATGGAACAGTGAAACCATTTTCAGGGACGCAACCGTTGAAGAGTATCCCATGGCGGCTGCTCCTGAAAACAACGCAAGTCGAACTCAACCTCCATCGATACCTCCACAACGCATCATCATAAAAGAGCGAGCACAGGCAGGCACTGGGCATACCAGTCCGGATGTTGATCCCTCAATCCCGTCCCCAGTCACCCTTCTCTGTTTTCTTGCGCAAAGAGAGGCCTATCGCCCGGTTATTGTTTCACCGCGTGAAATATTCTGCGGACCGGACTGTGAAACTGAGTGGGATGGCCAGCTCTCCCGGAGCATAAAGACACCAGTCGGTGTTTATGATATAGCAGAGGTTCTGCAGAAGCTGCCAACGGCGCAGCACCCTGAACTTCTCATCGTCAAAGCCGATGCCACCGGCAGAAATTTTCCTGTCAATCTCGACAAGGCAAACTGCAAGAAGCTGCTTATAGTCGGGAATACGCAACATCTGCGGGAACCGCTCCAGAACTTAATCAAGTATGCCCTGCAGGAAAAATTCGACTTTGTGATGTCCGACCATAAATGTCATCATCTCCATTATTTTAAGGAGGCCGGTTTCGCCAAGGTTTTCTGCATCCCGGGGTTTAATAACTTCCCCCATGAACAGCAACGGCCGGAGGAACATGAATATCAAGTTTCCTTTGTCGGACAAGTTGGCAAATGGCATCCTTATCGACGACATATTATACAAACGTTAAACGATAAAGGTATTCCTCTCACAGTGACAGGAGCTTCTCATCTTGATGCTGCAAGCATCTACGCCCGGTCATTGATCAACCTCAATATCAGTCTGAACGGAGATCTGAATCTTCGTGTTTTTGAAGTACTTTCCAGCGGCGGTTTTTTACTGACGGACAAGCTGAGCCCCGAATCAATGCTGGATTGTATCTTCAAGGATGGCGAGCATTTTGTCTCTTTTGAGAATGAACAGGACTTGGTAAACAAGATACACTATTATCTGCAGCATCCAGAAGAGGCAAAAGCTATTGCCTGCAACGGTTATACGGAATATAAAAGGCGTCACACTCCGCAAGAAAAGATCAAGGAGTTGATGGCGTATCTCTATCACGACGAAATCGATCCACTCTATCGGGTTGAAACCGATAAGCGCAGCATTTATGTGGTCAGCGTTTCGAAAGAGGAACTCTTCAAGCGAGTCGCCCTCTATGAATTTATGCAGGGGATTCATCTTAATTTCACGTTTGCCTCTGTGTTGTTATGGCCGGGGGTGGATGCCCGTCTGGCTTGCGATTTAGTGGACCTGCCACGATTGCGCTTGTGGATCAAGAACGATGGGAATGATATCTCGCCCTCCGCTTTGCAGCTTTTTGAAAATACCGGGGTCGCTGATCGAATAAAGCCTGTGACCACGGCCTATCTGAAGGAAACGGCCGCCACCCTGGCCGTCGTTGTCCTTACGGCACCGGAGCTTTTATTGTTTGGCGTCAAAAATCTTTTGACGATGTTGCGGTTCAGGTGGCTTGTTGTCGCGGATGGCTTTGACTCTCTACCAGAAAGATCGGCCGATGACATCAGGGAACTCCTGAAGACGGCAGGTTTTGAGAAATGCTCCGATGAGTTGGAAGCATTTTATTGGCAAGACAGATCCCTCTGGGGAGAAATGTTATTTGCTGACAATCAGGCAGCAGCCGCAGTCAGGTGCTTTGATGAGGTGCTGGCTGAAGATCCTGTCCATGTTAATGCCCTAAACAATTTGGGTGTAATATCATTTAATTTTAACAAACTGGAGAGTGCTGAGAAGTTTTTTCTCAAAGCCGTAAGCCTGGATCGGCGAGATCTGACGGCATTGACGAATCTCGCCCAAGTCTATCTGGGACTGGCGCGTATTGATGAAGCGGCGACGATATTGCGTGAAGCCGTATCCCTGGCGGAGGCCGATTTTTCATTGTGGCTTTCTCTGGGGTATTGCCGGGAACAGCAAGGGGATATGGATGGGGCGCTTGCTGCGTACCAACGGGTCATGGAACTAGGCGGTGGTGATAATGAGCTGACCGAGAAGATAGCCTCGCTAAAAGAAACGACCGCAGCCATGACCAGGCAGCAGGACTCCTCCGGCGGTCCGCTTCTGGCCCCGCAGCGAATCCTTGTCATCAACAACCTCTACCCTCCCCAGGAACTGGGGGGGTATGGACGGCTGTTGCATGATTTTGCCAATATCCTTAAAGCACGAGGCCATTCAGTTTATGTTTTGACCTCTGATACTCCCTATCTTGGGAAGATCGAGCAGGAAGAACCGTGGCTCAACAGGGAGCTTGAACTGTACGGCAGTTGGCGTGATGGGGTTTGCAAACCCATCGACGACCAGAAACAAATTGCTGATATCATCTCCAGAAATCATGCGCGGGTGGAAAAAGTGATACAATCCTTTTCGCCTGATGTCTGCCTGCTTGGAAACATTGATCTTGTTTCCCCCGCAGTCTTTAATCCTCTATTAAAGAAAAAAATCCCCGTCATCCATCATCTGGGAAACAAAGTCCCAGGCTATGCTGTTCAAGGAACTCCGACGAGCAATTACTATCATCTCGCATCTGCCAGTAACTGGCTGCGGGAGGAGGTTCTCCGACAGGGGTATCCTTTGCATGATGCAAGCGTCGTGTATCCTGGCGCGTTCGTGAACGATTTCAAAATGCAGGTCCTGCCGGCAACAGATAAACTGCGCATAGTCTATGCCAGTATCGTGCTACCGTACAAGGGGTGCCATACTCTTATTGATGCCTTGGGGAGGCTGCATGAAAAGGGGATCGATTTTTCATGCTCGGTGGCAGGAACTTCCACAAATCCGGACTATGTTCTCCGGTTGAAAGAGTTTGTCAGCAGCGTTGGTATGGAGCGCAAGGTCCATTTCCTGGGGCATCTGGACAGAGAGGCGCTGAAAAGCTGCTTTGCGAAGCATAATGTCCTTGTCTTTCCCTCTGTATTTCAGGAGCCTTTTGGTATCAGTCAGGTTGAGGCAATGGCGGCCGGCCTCACCGTGGTCACCAGCGGGACCGGGGGTGCAGGAGAGATAGTTGAAAACGGAGTGAGCGGCTTGGTATTCCCGGCCGAGGATGAACAAGACCTGGCTCAAGCCCTTCTGCAACTGCTCGAAGACAGGGAGAGATGGCATCGGATTGCAGCCGCAGGCCAGAAAAGGGCAATGAAATTTTTCGACATTGAGCGGTCGGCAGATAAACTCGAACGGAAATTCGCTGAAATGTTGCAGATGAAGGTGGCGGGGCGACAATCTTTTCCCGTCCCTGGAAAAAGAACAGCCCCACCTGTCGCGAAAAGCCGCAGCAAAACAGACAATGCCGAGCAACTATTCGAAATATCAGTAAACGATCTATCGGAATTCTTATTGATTTACAATAAAAGCCCAATAAAGAACAATGAGGGAGGGATGAAGTCCCCTGATCTGTTCAGTTTGTATTTTTTATTGAAAAAAATCCAACCGGATATCGTAATTGAGTCTGGTGTGTGGCGGGGAGCAACTACTTGGTTGATCAGGAAGGCCATTGGACCAAAAGCAAGGATAATCTGTTTAGATCCCCAAGATCTTGTTGCCAGTAAAGTTAAAGGGGCTGATTATTATGTCGGCAAGGGTTTTGTGGACTTCAAGGATTTCGATGTCTCCTCCCTCAGGGGGAAGATCCTTGTCATTTTTGATGATCATCAAAATGCAATGCATAGACTGATTCAGTCGTACCAGAAGAATATACAACATATATTTTTCAACGACAATTACCCCAAGGGCTGCGGCAGTCATCTTACTCTTGAGCATGTGCTGCAAAAGGACTGTCGAACACAAACCAAGCAGAATTGTGCAAAACATAAAAAATTGGCTGAAAAAATAATTAACCGATACTTTGTTTTTCCCAACATTATCGGCAGGCAGGTTGCAACCGGGGAAGGTGTTTTCCCTTGTCAACAATTGTTTGACAGTTTGCCTGAAGGATTTGAAATTTTTATTTCGGAATCGTCATCGTATCGGTGGAATACATACGTAGAAATCTCATTACCTGCAACTGATGAACCGCAGTTAGCTTCTGCCTGATGGGCAAAGATTTCCTTTAAACTCAGCGGCTCCGGGAATCACGCATGGCACTCCCAAGTCACGAAGCGGCAGACACATACGTTCAGCAGGCCGGGAGTGCCTGCGCCCTACCCGGCCAGGCTTCCGGTGAACCCTGCACCATCGTCATCTTCGGGGCCTCCGGCGACCTCACCAACCGCAAGCTGATCCCGGCGCTTTTCAGCCTGCATGGCAGCGCCAGCCTGCCGGCGCGGTTCACCATCGTCGGCTGCAGCCGCACCGCCATGCACCACGAGGAATTCCGCGCACGACTCCGGGAAGCCTGCGCCGGACACCCCGCCTTTACCGTTGAACGCTGGGAGAGCTTTGCCGCCAGCCTCTTCTACCAGCCACTGGTCTATGATAGCCAACCCTCCTTTGTTGAACTGGCCCGGTTTCTTGCCGAGCTGGATCAAGAACGCCAAACCGGCGGCAACCGGCTGTTCTACCTGGCGATTCCCCCTTCGCTCTATCCGGTGGTCGCCGGTCTGCTCGGCACGGTCGGCCTGGCAACGGAAGGAAACAACATGGGCTGGACCCGAATCGTCGTGGAAAAACCCTTTGGCCGCGACCTGGCAACCGCCATGGAACTGGACCGCCGCCTGCACCAGAATTTTCGCGAACACCAGATCTTCCGCATCGACCACTACCTGGCCAAGGAGACGGTCCAGAACATTCTGATGCTGCGGTTCGCCAACACCATTTTCGAACCACTCTGGAACCGGAGCTTCATCGACTCTATCGGCATCATCGCCGGCGAGAAACTCGGCGTTGAACACCGGGCCGGCTACTACGAACAGGCTGGCGTGCTGCGCGACATGTTTCAAAACCATATGATGCAGTTGCTCGCCCTCATTGCCATGGAGCCGCCCTCCCTGTTCGAGGCCGACCGGGTCCGCGACGAAAAGGTCAAGGTGTACCGGGCGTTAAAACCATTTGTCGCCGATGGCCTGCAGGAAAATCTTATTCTCGGCCAGTACAATGCAGGCCGGATCGACGGTATGCCCGTGCCCGGCTATCGGGACGAGCCGGGCGTCACCCCTGCCTCATTAACCCCGACCTTTGCCATGATGCGTCTCTTCATCGACAACTGGCGCTGGCGCGGCATACCCTTCTACCTGGTCTCCGGCAAGCGGCTACCCGCCAAGCTTACCCGGATCGAGGTCCAGTTCAAGGAGGTGCCGCACTCCATGTTCCGGGACGTCCTGGGCGGGCAGATCAACGCCAACCGGCTTGTGCTCGGCATTCATCCGCAGGAGGAGATCACCCTTTCCTTTCAGGCCAAACAGCCTGGCGCCAGGGTCTGCCTGCAGCCGGTGACCATGGACTTCAAGTATGACGAAAAATTCAAAGGGCCATCGCCAGATGCCTACGAAAAGGTCTTACTGGACTGCATCCTGGGTGATCAGATGCTTTTCTGGCGCCAGGACGGAGTGGAGCTCTGCTGGTCTTTTCTGTCGCCGATCCTGGCGGCCTGCGAAACCTGCCGCGACCAGGCGGGCCTGCTTCATCCCTATCCAGCCGGCACCTGGGGCCCGGAACAGGCGGCCGCCTGGCTGCAACTGATCAACGAACCGAACTGACTAGCCAGGTTGATAGACTGTAGGGGTTTAGTCTGTAGGCTGGAGGTACTTATTTAAAAAATATCTACCTCTCGACATTCTATCTCCTTTCGTCCAACTGGTTAACCAAACAGAACAGTTATAGAAAACCATTACTTGAAGGAGAAGGAGCGGCATGGAAACATACTACAAACCAAAGGACCTGATGAAATTCGCGGAGATCGGCGAAGCGGCGCCGCACCTGGCTGAAAAATTTTTCGACTATTACAGCGCCGTATTTGCCGAAGGTGAGCTGACCGCGCGGGAAAAGGCCCTCATCGCCCTGGCTGTGGCCCATGCGGTGCAGTGCCCCTACTGCATCGACGCCTACACCCAGACCTGCCTGGAAAAAGGCTCGAATATCAATGAGATGACCGAGGCGATCCACGTGGCCACGGCCATCCGTGGCGGCGCCTCTCTGGTGCATGGCGTTCAGATGCGCAATGTTGCCGGCAAGATATCCCTGTAGGTAACTACTCAGGGAATAGCCTGTAGGCGTTTAGTCTATTAGCAACTGAGAAATATCAGAAATAGTACGCCTTGCACCATTATTCTTAATCGTTTATTGCTAACAGACTATCCGCCTGAGCAGTTACCCCTAGAGGAGAAATAAGATAGTGCGACTGTTGACCGCAATGAAGGTTGCAGGGTAAAGCCCGATGCAAAGTACCCCGCGGGATCAGCAAAAATATGTTTGACGAACTCCACGAGATGGCACAATTATCAAGCCAGAACGCCGCGGAACAGCCGCGGGATATCACGGCAACGACCGACGGTTTCACCTTGCCCGAATCGTTTCGCCAGACCCTGGCCCGCCACGCCATCACCCTGACCCGGGACGAGACCCGAATTCTGCAGATCAATGTCGGCCTGCTCTGCAATCTGTCCTGCCGCCACTGTCACCTGGAGGCCGGACCGCATTGTCATCAGGAAATGATGACGCCGGAAACCATCGACCTGGTAACGGCCGCGGCCCGACACCATCGTTTCTCGCTGATCGATATAACCGGCGGCGCGCCTGAGATGCATCCGCGGATCAACGAAATTATTGAGCGGCTGGCGCCGTTGGCCCCTACTGTCATCCTCCGCTCAAATCTGACGGCCATTGCCGAGCACGGCAGGGATTCGCTGCTGGAACAGTGCCGTGACCGCCGGATAGTCATTGCCGCCTCGTTTCCCTCCCTGGATGAGTCGCAGGCTGACGCCCAGCGAGGACGCGGCGTCTTCCATAAATCAATCGCCACCCTGCAAAAACTGAATGGACTGGGATACGGCCAGCCGGACTCGAATCTCGAACTCAACCTGGTCGCCAACCCGGCCGGTGCATTTCTGCCGACCGGCCAAGCCGAACTTGAAAAACGGTTCCGCCGTGTTCTCGCCCAAAAATGGGACATTGTTTTCAACAACCTGTACACCTTTGCCAATGTCCCGCTGGGGCGATTCCACAACTGGCTCGTGAAATCCGGCAACCTGGAGGGGTACATGCGGAAGCTGGCGGCTGGCTTCAACCCCTGCGCCACCAAGGGCCTCATGTGCCGCTCCCTGATTTCGGTCGCCTGGGACGGTTATCTCTATGACTGCGACTTCAACCAGGCCGTGGACCTGCCCATGAGCGGTCGCCGCACCCATATCTCGGAGCTGCGCGAGTTGCCCGCGCCAGGCAGCGAGATCGCCGTTGCCGACCACTGCTTCACCTGCACGGCCGGCGCCGGCTTCACCTGAGGCGGCGCCATTAATGCCTGAGGTGCAGGCAACGCCTTGTTAAAGAAAATCGGAACTGCTCAGCTTGATAGTCTGAAGGGGTTTTTATATGAAAGACGAATCCAGTATTCAGGAGTCAGTAGTCAGAATAACGGACTGTTCTTATAGGTTTTATTCTGGATACTGAATTCTGAATCCTGAATACTAAAATCCGGAAAGGCCATTTCCGGATGAAGACTACCTCATAGACTTCCTCTCAAAAAAATGACGCCGGAGATAAAACATTATCAGAACCTGGCGGAATGCAGTCGGGACACGGCGCAGTTCGTCATCGACCAGGCCAGGGACGCAGTGCGCGAAAAAGGCATCTTCACCCTGGTCATGGCCGGCGGACAAACGCCTCGTTTACTTTACGAAATGCTTGCCAAAGCGCCGCTCCAGGACCAGATGCCCTGGCAGCGGACGCATCTGTTCTGGACCGATGAACGGCTGGTGCCGCCAACGCATGCCCAGAGCAACTATGGGATGGTTGTTGCCACGCTGCTTTCGAAAATTTCGATGCCGGCGGCCAATGTCCACCCCATGTCCACCGCACTCGCCGACCCGCTGGCCGCTGCCGTCGCTCACGAAGAGGAACTGCTTGATTTCTTTAGTCCTTTATACGCTGATTGCAACCGGTTTGCGGTCGGCAATTTCGTTACCCCCACGCCCACGGGAGATTCAGATATTCATGCTGTTAAGGGACTTATCCAGCATAGCAGAGTTCGACAACACCCTGGGATACCGCCCCGTTTCGACCTGATTCTCCTGGGAATCGGAGTGGACGGCCACACCGCCTCTCTCTTTCCGGACTCTCCGAGTCTGGCAATCGAAGACCGCCTTGTGGTGCCGGTCGAATATAAGCATGCCCTGCCGTCGGTTTCCCGCCTGACCATGACCCTGCCGGTTCTCAACAATGGCCGCTGCATCCTTTTCCTGGCGGCTGGCCGGGAAAAATTAAAAATTTTCAATGAAATCATGGCAAATCCGACAAAAGCAGCGCAACGCTATCCCGCCGCCCGTGTACATCCTTCATCGGGCCGGCTTATCTGGCATCTGGCCGATAACTGATACCTGTTCCCAGCCGGCCAGCCACTCAGACCATCGGCCACCTTCCTTGATCCGTCATTCCTATCCAAAACACCACGTTGAATCCGTTGCCTTTGTTGACATTTTTTGGCATTTTTCTCTTCGATTTCGACAATTACTGTCAAAAAAGCCTAAGATTATCTGGCATAATCCTGAAGGATTTTACCAAAAAATGGCCACAGGCCTTATCTGACACGGCGCGGCGGCAATTACTAATTTTCAGCTCACACCTGGCGCGCACATTGCATACTTATCCTGGTGCTCTCACTAAGCCGAGGAGAGCAACGCGACCAAGAAGCAGAAACCGTTTTCTTAGGAGCCTCTTGCAAAATGAACGTCGTAGCGAGATCGAGAGAAAAATCTTCTGTGCAAGGATGAGTTGTGAAATCGCCCGGAAGCGTAGCGGCGCTACGTTGAGGACGATTTCACAAGGAAGACGCCGCACAGAAGATTTTTAGCCGATCGGAGTAGATGGTTCGTTTTGCAAGAGGCTCTTAAAAAAGAACACAAGGGATACGGACAATGACTGACCACAGGAGCACACCAAAAACCATGGCAGCAGTTATCGGCCTGCTTGCGGGCTTTGTGTTTTTCCTCTGCCCGCCGGTTTTCGCCGCGATCGACTATCTGCCCGTCGCCTCGCTGACCCAGGGGCTGTCCCAGCCGGTGGATGTGGCAACCGGGCCGGACGGCCTGGTCTATGTGGTGGACGGCGCCCTGAACCGTATCGTGGTCTTTGACGCCGGCGGCGCCGGCATCCGGAGCTTTCCGGCCGGCAAGCCGGCCGCGGTTGCTGCCGGCCAGTATTCCATCTATGTGGCGGACAACACCGACCTGTCGGTGAAAATATACGACCAATCCGGCACCGTGGTCGGCGTCCTGGGTAATGGCGCCGCCGAATTCAAAATGCCGCTTAACATCGCCGTTGACCGCACATCAGGCAATGTCTATGTCGTTGATCTGCTGGCCAGACAGGTAAAAATCTACACGGCCAATGGACAGTGGCTCGGCAACGTCGACGACCCGACCGCCGAGCCCCAGGATATCGCCCTTACCGATACCGAGATCTTCCTGCTGGACCAGACCGCGGTCGGCAACAATTTCGGCGCCGGCAGCCGCAGCACCCGGATCGTGGTCTTCAACCGGGCCGGGGACCTGCTGCGGAGCTTTTCGCCCTACGGCGCCGGCACCGGCCAGCTTTACAGCCCCAAGGGTATTGCCGCCGACGAGGAGACCCTTTACGTGACCGACGCCTTTCACGGCGTGGTGCTCTGTTTCTCGCCGACCGGCACCTATCTGGGCGGGGTGCAAGATGCGGCCGCGCCCATGCTGACCCCACTTGGCCTGGCCCTGGCACCGGAAGGCAACAAGCTCTATGTCGCCTCGCCGCCCCAGAAGGCAATCAGGGTATTCAAGAACAGCCAATATGTGGCGCCGGCCCCGCCTCCGACGCTGGACCCGCCGCCTGCTCCTGAACCAACCCCCGACCCGACGCCAGACCCGCCGCCCGATGTGACACCGCCGCCGGCGCCACCGCCGGCGCCGGGCGACAAGCAGCATGGCCATGACAAGCCGGCCAAGGTAAAAAACAAAAAAGACAAGTAAAATCAACGATAGCAGTCATCTGGTTGGTCGTATCTCAATAAATCAAGAGGAGTTTTCATGACAGCAAGACAGGTTGCAGGCCTGGCAGCGGCTCTGGCCGTGGCGTTTGGTTTAGTCAAAATATCGTACGCCGAACTGGCCGGCCCGCACAACGCGGCCAGCGGCATCAGTTGCTACAACTACTGCCACCTCATGCCCGATGTCAAGTCACCCTACTGGAACTGGGTACCGGCCGACATCGACGACACGCCAACCAACCACCTCTGCACCTCCTGCCATACCAAGACTTCCGGCCCCTATTCCATGACCAACGCCCCCGCGTTCAAGACCCATTCCAGTCTGACCACGGATAACAGCTACGGCAACTGGACCATTGGCTGCATCTCCTGCCACAGCCCGCACTACCAGGAACAGCTTGAATGGATCAACACCGGCGATACCGCCATCTATCTGGCTACCGGCCAGTTAAACAGCTACAGCTACGACCCGGGCTCCGGCGAGAGTTTACTGAACTACTCGTCGATCAACTACAAAACCGGCTGGGATGCCGCGTCGCTCCTTGCCAAGACTCTTGATTACCGTCGCGTTCTGTTAATCCCCGATACCTCCACCCTGCCGCCCGACACCTCAAATAACCTGAGCTTCCAGGTGACGGCCATTGACGCAGGAGCGAAAACCGTCACGGTCAAAGGCGATGTCACAAAAACCGGAACGATTACGGGGGTCCCAGCCAATTTCGGGATGATCTACGGCCAACTACTTCGGCAGTATGTCAAGACTCCGGCCGGTTCAACCAAACTGGTAAAATTTTACGACAGCACTGCGGCCGGTACCGGCGGTTTCACCGACCAGGAGGATCGGGCTGCAAAGGGTATCTGCCAGGTATGTCATACCCAGACCAGCCACTGGCGCAGCGACGGCAGCCGGCAAAACCATTTCAACAACCGGGCCTGTATGGAGTGCCACGACCACACCAACGGTTTTGCCCATTTCGCCTCCAGCGGCGGCGGCTGCGAGACTTGTCACGGCCATGATGCCGGATACGAATACAGCCCGGGATTACATAGTATGAAGGCCGGGACGGTTCAAAGCCATTCGACACACACGGAAGCCGATGCGGACGACATGAAAGGCCCAGCCCTCCTGTGCAATGACTGTCACGATATCAACAATTTCCCAGCCTTCAAGGATGGCCAGGATCTCGCTGGCACCACGGTCTGCAATTCCTGTCACAGTCCGGGCGGATCATATAATGGCGTCAACTCGACAAATGGCTCTGTAGGCGCAAAAGACAACTGGCGCAGCGGCGTCTACAGCGATTACGGCCTGCAACCCGGCAAGGAAGCATGGTGCGCCGGCTGTCATGACAACGCCCCGGCCAACTCCAAACAGAACGGCTCCGGGGTCACCACGGTTAACGTCATGGGAGATAACTCCACCTACGGTTTCAATATCACCGGCCATGGCCGGAACCCGGCCGTAACCTGTATCCAATGCCATTCCGCTAAAAAACCCCATATCGACCATGTGGCGAACTCCAGGAACTACCGCTATTACGACGGCAAGGAGATGCGGCCCAGAACATACGGCCTGCCCGACATGAATGATTACAAGTTGTGTATGTCCTGCCATGACGCGGCTGCCATCACCAAGACTACCGCACCAATTACCACGACGAATTTTAGGCAGGATTCCACACAGATGTATAGCGGCACCCATATCGACAGAAACCTGCACGCGACGCATGCGCTTTCAACTACAATGATGCCGACATGCACGTATTGCCATAATGTCCACGGCTCGATAACTCCCCGAATGACTGCAACTGGCTGGAGCCAATCAGGATCCGGGTCGAAAAACATAGGATTCAGGTTGCTCGGATGGGATACCGGATTGGGCAAATATCTTGAGCTTGCCAACCCTGCCCAGTGGAACACTTCGGCAAACAAGGGCGGTGCGGCAGTGGATTTTGCCTGCGCTGTTTGTCACACTGATTTATCCGTGCTTACCACAGCAGAACTGGCCTCGGGACTGCCTACCACTGAAGGAACGGAATGGAACAACTCCATGCCTGACAACTGGTACTTAAGGCCTTTCATCGACCTTTCCAGCAAATACCTTGTGAACTCTGATATGGACGGCGACGGCGCAACGGATGCTGTCGACAACTGTCCATCAATGAGCAACCCAGACCAGAGCGACAGCGACGGCGACGGAATCGGCAATGCCTGTGACAACTGCCCGAACACGGCCAACAAAGACCAAACGGATACTGATGAAGATGGCATCGGCGATGGCTGCGACTCGCAACCTGTGTGCGGTGCGGAACCCACGCCCATCTGGGATGTGAAGGCAAAAATGAACGCGGCCACGGACTATCATGATAACGGCAACGGCATCGCCGTCGATCCGGCCGGCAATATCTATGTGGGCGGCACCTTTGTGAAATCGATAAACGGCAACTGGTCGGACGCCATTCTCACGAAATACGACGCCAACGGCAATCAGAAATGGAAGGTGCTCTATGAGTCCGGCGGTACCGATGAGATAAACGGCATTGCTGTGGACGCAAGCGGCAACAGCTTTGGCATGGGAAGTATTTCCCCTGGCATCAGTAAAGCGCGGCTGGTGAAGTATGATACGAATGGCGTCCAGCAGTGGGTCAGGGAGTTCGGCTCTCCAAGCACAACCTATGGCAGCGGCATTGCCCTTGACAGCGCAAACAATATATATGTAACAGGCACAACGTACGGCGAACTGGTCGCCGGCCAAAGCAAGGGCTTGTTCGATATTTTCGTCAGGAAATACGATGCTGCCGGCAATGAGTTGTGGACAAAACAGCTTGGCACAACCGCGGATGACTTCGGCCTGGCTATTGCCGTGGATGCGACCGGCGCCAGCTATGTGACCGGATACACAAAAGGCGTGCTGGTCGCAGGCCAGAATAAAGGCAACAAGGATGTCTTCGTTGCCAAATATGATACGAACGGCAATGAGGTATGGGTAAAACAGTTCGGCGCAACCTATGATGACGAGGGGTTGGGTATTGCGGTCGACGCCGCCTCCAACTGCTATGTCACTGGCTATACCAAGAGCGTCGTCCCGCCAAACTACACCATCGTGCCGCTGGTCCCATGGGATAACAAGGGCGGCAAGGATATTTTCATAAGGAAATATGATGCAACCGGGGCCCCTGTCTGGACCAAACAGATGGGCACGGAAAATGATGATCAGGGCAACGGGATTGCGATTGATGCCTCAGGCAAGATCTATCTAACCGGATTTATAAATCAAAAAACCCCAACGCCAGGCGTCTACTACGGCAAGATAGTCATCAGCGGTTATGACGCGACCGGCAACCTGCTCTGGCAGGGAGAAAGGGGATCCGCCTTCAATAACGCCGGCAAGGGCATCGCAGTTGATGGAACCGGCAATGCGTATGTAGCCGGCTATTACGATACCCGTATCGACACTTCTTTCCAGCAACTCGATCTCTATCTCTATAAAACCGGCCCCTGCCCACTGGATACCGACAACGACGGCATAATCAAAGCATCAGACAATTGCCCATATACCGCCAATGCGGACCAGCTCGATAGCGATGGCGACGGAGTCGGCAATGCCTGTGACAACTGCGTCGCAACATCAAATGCGAACCAGCTCGATACCGACGGTGACGGGCGCGGTGACGTCTGCGACAACTGCCCGTACATCTACAACGAGAACCAGACGAACGCGGACGACGACTACTACGGCGACGCCTGCGACAACTGCCCCTACGTCTACAACGACCAGGCCGACGAGGACGCGGACGGCATCGGCGACGAGTGCGACGAGTGCCCGTTCGGCGAGCCTGCCCCGGACGACTCCGACTCGGACGCGGACGGCATCCTCGACTCGTGCGACAACTGCGCGGCGATCATGAACTTCGAGCAGGAGAACTACGACGGCGACCTCTTCGGGGACGCCTGCGACAACTGCTACGATGTCATGAACAACAACCAGAACGACTCAGACGGCGACTGGTGGGGCGACGCCTGCGACAACTGCCCGGACACTT
>Ga0208863_1000504_pt1 | contig 37040 bp, 33 predicted proteins | sample RifOxyD3_FD_184040 | JGI IMG/M metagenome (GOLD analysis project Ga0208863, IMG submission 184040) | Soil microbial communities from Rifle, Colorado - Rifle Oxygen_injection D3 (SPAdes) | ecosystem: Environmental > Terrestrial > Deep subsurface > Rock core/Sediment | place: Rifle, Colorado...
GCCGTAAGCTAAGGCATGTCTGGTGGTGAGCCATTTCTTGAACTGCTGGGTATGGCAGCTCTGGCAGGCGGCGCTTCCGGTATAATTATCCGGAAAAATCGCTTTATTCTGGGCCAGAGAATTTACGGCCCTGTCCTTGGCCGCGAGCTTGCCTAGCCTGTTCACCTCGCTGGTGGTCGCCTGGACAATGGCCAGTACCGCCGGGTTGTCGGGCAGTTCTTTCCGCATGACCTCAAAACGATTGCTGAAGGAAGACAGTCTGGCCTGGCCAAGGTTTTTGGCGTTTTGTGCCGCCGTAAGACTGACAAGCTCCTGCTCCAGCCTTTCACGTTGGCCGAGCATGGCCTCATAAGCCGCGAGCACCTCAAGCTGATCCTTGAAGACCAGCCTTGGCTCCCCCTGTTTACGGTAGCGGCCTATCTGCCAATCCAGGCGATCCAACTCATTTTTTTTCTCCAGCAGCAGATTCTCCGGGCCTGGATCTTCCCATTTTTTTGCCTGCGTATTCCAACGCACATCCAGAATACCAACAAATTTTCCCTGCTGCTCAACCTGGGTAATAAGAGTGTTGTTGATCTGTTTCGGCGGCAGATTGCCTGGTATGTTCCCGCCTTGCAGGATGAGGTGTATTTCCGGATATTTTTCGGCAATTCTCTTGTTTATTGCCGCAGGAAAGCTGGAAAGCAGGATCAGCAGATCAGCCCGGCCTTTCAACAGGGCGATTTCCCTGGGAAGAACCTCTTCCCAGGGAAGAATGACGGCGTTGTCTTTTTCCGTCAAAAGAGCATCCGGGCCATGGTTGCTGGTTAGGCCGACAACGGCGATGTTCATTCCGGCCATGTTCAGCAGGGTGTGGGGCTTAAAATATGGTTTGCCCTGGGTGCGGCTGACAAGGTTGGCACTTAGCCAGGGGAAAGCAGATTTCTGCTGGAGACTGAGAAGAAAGGGCAGCCCTGCGGCAAGATCCTGCCTGGCAACACCGACTGCGGCAAAAGACATTTTGTTGTATGCCGAAACAATGCCCTGCGCTGTGGCGGTAAGCTGCAAAACCTGCTCCGGCGGAATCTTTTCCTCCTTGAACAGCAGGGCGCCGCTGTCCAAAGCCAGCACCCCGGTTTTTTTCTCCCGCAAGTCAAGCAGCTGTTGGGCTTTTTTGGGCAGACCGCCCAACTGATTGCTTTGTCATCCGCAGGGTTCGGTTTCGCCCCGGACATCGTTGGCGAAAAAAAGCGTTAGCTCACGTAGGCCCTTTGCCTGATTGATTGCGCCCGCTTTTTTTTCTGCGGCTCCGCTGATACCAGCCAGGGTGAGCAAGGCCAGGAGAGTGGAAAATAATAAAAATGTTTTCTTCATGGATGCGGTTTTCCTTTATGGTTACTTTTTTCGATCTCGCAGCAACTGCCGCCATTTGCCCAGCCGATCCCGGATGACTGCTTCATGGCCCCGGTTGGCGGGCTGGTAATAGATTTTCCCCTCAAGCTCGTCCGGCAGATGATGCTGATCCACCAGGGCATGGGGGTCGTCATGCGCATACTGGTAGCCTTGCCCGTAGCCAAGATCCTTCATCAACGCGGTCGGCGCATTACGCAGATGAAGCGGCACCGGCAGAGTGCCTGTGCGTCTGATGTCGTGCCGCACCGAGTTATAAGCGGCATAGACGGCATTGCTCTTGGGGGCGGTGGCAAGATAGGTAACGGCCTGGGCCAGGGCCAGTTCTCCCTCTGGTGTTCCCAAGGTTTGATAGGAATTTCTGGCATTCAGGGCAACCGTGAGAGCCTGTGGGTCCGCGTTGCCGATGTCTTCCGAGGCGAAGCGGATCAGGCGGCGGGCCAGATACAAGGGTTCCTCCCCGGCGGCAAGCATTCGGCACAGCCAGTACAGGGCCCCGTCCGGATCGCTGTCCCGCAGGCTTTTGTGCAGGGCCGAGATCAGATTGTAATGCTCCTCGCCATCTTTATCATAGCGCAGACTTCTGCGCTGGATGGCTTCTTCCACTGTGGCCAGGGTTATCTGCCGCGAGCCTTCGGCATCCGGTTCGGCAAGATTAGCGGCAATTTCCAGGCTGTTCAGCAGGCTGCGGGCATCGCCGTCCGCAATCCTGGCCAGATGGGCAGCCGCCTCCGGCGCAAGGGCAATCTGCCAGGAGCCCAGCCCCTGTTCCTTGTCCGTGAGGGCCCGCTGGATAATGGCCTGCAACTCCTCCTGGCCCAAGGGCTCAAGCACCAGCACCCTGCATCGGGAGAGAAGTGGAGCGATAACATGGAAAGAGGGATTTTCGGTGGTTGCGCCAATAAGGGTCAAGAGACCGCTTTCCACATGGGGGAGGAAAGCGTCCTGTTGGCTTTTGTTAAAACGATGGATTTCATCCACGAAAACAATGGTGGCAATGTTGCGCTCATCCTTGGCGGTCTGGGCCTGAGCCACAATTTCCCGGATCTCCTTGACCCCGGACAGCACGGCGGAAAAGAAGGCGAAATCAGCGCCGGTCATCCGGGACAAAATCCGAGCCAGGGTGGTTTTGCCGGTGCCGGGCGGGCCCCAGAGCAGCAGGGAGGGCAGATATTTCTGGCCGATAAGCCGCCGGAGAATCTTGTCCTCGCCCAACAGCTGCCTTTGGCCGACAAAATCATCTATCGTTTGCGGACGCAGGCGTTCAGCCAGGGGGGCGGTATGATGGGCGGGTTGTCGGGCCATGACTCTTTGCACCCAGAAGGTCTCTGTTTCGTTTGTGAGGCTCAATAGTCAATCAATTTCAGAAAAAGCAGTATGCCAAAAAATGGCCGGAATGTCATCAGTTGACAGATATTAACGATAAAGCTGAGTTGAGCAGCTTGTCTGCTCAAACGAAACTTATACCCTCTGGGTGCAAATACCTATTCCCGCTCCAACCTCACCATGGTTTCCTGATGCGCGGTCTGCGGAAACATGTCCACCAGGCGAACCTCGGCCAGCCGGTAGCCGGCCTGGGTGAGACCTGCCAGATCACGGGCCAGGGTGGCCGGATCGCAGGAGATGTAGATGATCTGCCGCGCCTTGAGATCTGGCAACAGGGGGATGAGTTCGGCGCAGCCGGAACGGGGCGGGTCGAGGATAAGACAGTCAAAGATCGCTTCTTCGGTCAGCAGACGTCTGGCCGCCCTGGTGGCACTTTCCTGGCTGAACCGGCAGCGTTCGGCTAAAGCAGCGGCGTCGGCATTGCGCCCGGCGCTGCGAATGGTGGAGCGCTGCATATCCATGCCGGTTACCTCCCAACCCAGCATGGCCAGGGGAAGAGAAAAATTACCCATGCCGCAGAACAGATCCAGCGCCTTGCCGGGCTTCATCTCCCTTGTCCAGTCAAGCAACAGCCTGATGCAGTTTTCATTTTGACCAAGATTTACCTGACAAAACCCGCCCGGTTCGAGGGCAAGGGTCAATGGCCTGCCGCACAACCCGGCAGGCAGGGGAATTTCCACCATGTCACCAGGGGGCGCCTCCCCTTTTTTGGTAAGGCATGGCCCCCTGGCCTGGCCTGCCACAGTGAAGATCACCGACGCCAGCCCTGGCAAGGCCTGGCAGAGATGCCTGGCGGCTTGCTCATCGGCAGGCCTGGTTTTTCTGTTGTAATGGACGAGCAGGATGACTGAGCCGTGGGCGGGATTTTCGAGAAGCTCGAGAGCCGAGGCCTGGATCAGCAAGTTCTGAAACTGCCTGCTGGCGTAAAGATCGGCAAACACCGAGTTGATGGCCTCCCCGGCCAGGGGGCAGCGAAAAACAGGGATCAGGCTGTGGCTCTGCCGGCCAAAGTACCCCGCCCTCCCCTGCGCCACCTGCAACCTGATCCGTTGTCGGTAGCCCAAGGTCTTGGGCGAGGCCAGAGGAGAGGCCAAAAGGCCGGAAAGCTCCTCCTCCCGACATAATCCGGCCCGGCAAAGCGTTTCGGCCAGAATAGCATTTTTCAAGCGAAGTTGTTCGGGATAGGCCGCGTGCTGAAAATCGCAGCCGCCGCAAGTATCATACACCGGGCAAGCCGGGGTTACCCGCTGCTCCGAGGGCTGGAGCACTTCCAGCAGGTCTGCTTCCAGATAGTGCCGGTGCCGATGACGGGGAAATACCCGCACCACCTCCCCAGGCAGCACGCGCGGAACCATGACCACCTGGCCATCCGCCAGCCGCCCCAGGCCAAGCCCACCCTTGATTACCTTCTCAACCGTGAATTCCACGGGTTTACTCATCGGCTGCTCCGCATAAGAATGGCCGGCACAGGGTACTGCCCCATACCGGCCATTCTTGAAGGGCAATCCTGCCCATTAAAACCTAATAATTTTTATCAGCATAGGCAAGCCAACCGCCTGCTTCCACGAGTTTTTTATCAAACTCATTCATTTTAAAAGAAATTACCACCTTCTTGTCGCCCTGGGCAGTAAGTGTGCCGGCAACCAGATCCACCGTAATCTCCACCACCTCACCCAGGCCAAAAAGGGTCTCAATCTCCTTTTTCGGCAACTCGATGGCCAGCATGCCGCAGTTGTACATGTTCTGCCGAAAGATGCGGGCAAAACTCTCGGCAATGACCACGTTGATGTCGTTGACCTCAAACACCCAGACCGCATGCTCCCTGGAGGAACCGCAGCCGAAATTGGCCCGGGAAATGATAACCCCCTTGCCCTCTATATCCCGGCGCGGATCAAAGCCCCCGAGCTTAAGATCTTCCAGAATAAAGGGTTGCAGGGCCAACTTGGTGTTTTCGGTCAGGTACTTGGCCGGGATGATTTCGTCAGTATTGATATCGTTTCGGTCAAGAAACAGCGCTTTGCCGCCAAACTCTTTCATTATCGTTTACTCCGTTATCGTTGGGGTCAATTTCTTTTTCAGGAGCTTCCGCGGGTCGGTGATGTGGCCCTGCACCGCAGTGGCCGCAGCGGTAAGCGGACTCATCAGATGAACAATGCCGCCCTTGCCCATCCGGCCATTGAAATTCCGGTTGGTGGTGGAGGCGCAGATCTCTCCCTCGGCCAGAACCCCGTTGCTCATGCCCAGGCAAGCGCCGCAGGTCGGGTTGGTTACACAGAAACCAGCCTCCATGAAAATGGCGATAATCCCCTCTTCCAGAGCCTGGGAATACACCTTGGGCGTGGCCGGTGAAAGAATGCCGCGTACAGTGGCGGCAATCTTTTTGCCTTTCAAAATCCGGGCCGCAGAGCGGAGATCCTCAATGCGGCCATTGGTGCAGGAGCCGATATATACCTGATCCACAGGGGTGCCCTCCATCTCGGCGACGCTTTTCACCTCGTCCGGTTTGTAGCCGAAGGTCACCTGGGGCGCCAAGCCGGACACATCAAGAGCCAGCTTCTGAATATAATCCGCGTCAGGGTCGGAATGCCAACGGGCAAAATCCTGCACCGCCAGCTCAATAGAGGCATAGTGATTTTTGATAAACGGCCAGAGATATTGGGCGGTCACCATATCTGGCAGACAGATGCCGCAGGTGGCTCCAGCCTCGATGGCCATGTTGCACAGGGTCATCCGCGCCTCCATGCTCATGGCCTCAACCACCGGCCCGACAAATTCCATGACCTTGTCCGTCGCCCCGTTTACCGTCAGTTCCTTGATAATAAACAGGATCACATCCTTGGCAGAGACGCCGTCCTGCAGCCTGCCGGTGATAGTGATTCTCATGGTTTCCGGGGTGCGGAAGGAGCAGACCCCTTTCAGGATCCCCACCTCCAGATCGGTGGTGCCAACGCCTGCGGCAAAGGCCCCGAAGGCCCCGTGGGTGCAGGTATGCGAATCACCCATGATCACCGTGTAACCGGGGCGGACAAAACCCTTTTCCGGAAAAAGAGCGTGGCAGACCCCGTTGGCGCCGATGTCGAAAAAATCGCGAATCTTATGGCGCCGCGCCCAGTCGCGAAGGATCTTACCCTGAATTGCGGTTTTAGAATCTTTGGCCGGCGTCACATGGTCGATAACCGCCTTGATCTTTTTAGGATCAAAGATCCGATCCATCCCCCGGGATTCAAGATCGGTAATAGCGATAGGGGTAGTTATTTCGTGGCACATGACCACATCGATATTGAGGATGACATTCTCTGCGGTGGGAGTGTCGCGCAGGTGAGCGGCAAAAATCTTTTCAGCTATGGTTTTACCCATTGTTCATAAGCCTCCGTGAGGGGTGCCTGAGTATTGTTTGCGGGGGATCCTGCTTACGGTGAAAAAAATATTTTTACCATATACCAGCAGACCTTAGCCACGATAAATGCAGGCCATAATCTTAAAAAGTTCAGACGAGTCCATCAACGAGCGCATACAGCACATACTCTTCGCCGCCGATAATATATCTGTTTTTCAGCAGAAAATGCTGATCCATAACATGCGAGTGAACCGGGTTGTAATAAACAATCGCAACCTGCCTCGGTTTCCTGTGCAGCGATTTCTTCATGTTCTCCACAACCGCCGCAAGGATGACATCATCAAAGGGGTTGAAAAAGAAAAACACATTCTGGTCGTCTTCGATCTCGTAATCCGTTACATCCCCCTCGATCACCGTGATCTCCAGCCGGGTACCTATCGTCTTTTCGACAAGGTTGATATTGCTTTCCGCTATGCGGCATAAGTGCGGCGAAAACTCGATGCCCACCGCTTTTTTCATCCCCCCTAAAACAGCGAGCAACAGGACTCGCCCTTTGCCGCAGCCAAAATCAACCAGCACACCTTCCGGCGGGAGTGGTATCGCCTTCAGCAGCCGGTTAAAGGACAAGGCCATGGTCGGCTGATAGAAAGAACCCCGCTCCTTGTTCGCCCCGGTAACGGTAAGCTCCTGCAAACTGACTCTATTGCTCGTGTCAGTTCCGTATTTGAAGTCAAAATGACAATCAAAGGCCCGGTTAGCCATGATGCTTATTGTCCGAGCAACCCCTTTTTTCTTGAGATGCGACCAGATTGCCAACAAATGCATGGATCTACCCCGCGTGATCTCTTCTTATCGCCGTCCAGGCTTGACCAGCCCGGAGATCCGCGTGCCGATCTCGCGCAGCCTGTCTAAAACCGCATCCTCATCCATGGTGAGCAGCCGCCGATCCCGCATCACCAGCCGGCCATTGATCACCGAATGTACCACATCGCTCCCCTTAGCCGCATAGACCAGATGGGAAGGGATATTGTACATCGGGGTCAGGTGCGGCTTGTTCATGTCCAGCACGATGAGATCGGCCTTCTTCCCCGGCTCCAGGCTGCCGATCCGGCTCTGGGCCCCCAGCAGCCTGGCGCTACCCAGGGTGGCCATGCGCAGGGTGGTCTCAGCGCTCATCACCGTGGGGTCGAGACGATGCACCTTATGCAGCTTGGCGGCAGAGTCCATCTCCCCGAACATGTCCACATCGTTGTTGCTGGCCGCGCCGTCAGTGCCCAGGCCCACCGTGACCCCGGCCGCCAGCAGCTCCACCACCGGAGCCACGCCCGAGGCAAGCTTCATGTTGCTTTCCGGGCAATGGGCCACCTTAACGCCCCGCTCGGCGAGCAGGTCGATCTCCGGCTCGGTCAGCACCACGCAATGGTCGGCCACCACCTGGCTGTCGAGAATTCCCAGTGCATCAAGATGCATGACCGGGGTGTGCCCATATCTGGCCCGGCACCCCTCCACCTCCTCCTTGGTTTCGGAAAGATGGATCACATAAGCGACCCCGTGCCTTTCCGCCACGGCCTTGAGACGCTTGAGCAGATCCGGGGAGCAGGTATACACGGCATGAGGATCAACGGTGATGGAGATCAGCGGATGATTGCGGTATTCGGCCAGCAACTCCTCCAGATAGGCGATGCCGTTTTCCGGCGCCCCGTAGTTGGGCGAGGGGAAATCGTACAGCACCTCGCCCAGCCAGCCGCGCATCCCGGAATCCGCCGTGGCGCGGGCCACCTCCTTGGCAAAAAGATACATGTCGCAAAAGCTGGTGGTGCCGGATTTGATCATCTCGGCCATCGAGAGCAGGGAGGAGTGGTAGACCATCTCGCCAGTAAGATTGGCCTCCACCGGAAAGATGTACTCGGTAAGCCAGGTCATCAGGGGCAGATCATCGGCCAGCCCCCTAAAGCAGGCCATGGCCGCGTGGGTGTGGCTATTGACCAGACCCGGCATGACCAGACCATGGGGCTGGACGAGTTGCTCCACCCCAGGGTACCTGGCCATCAGGGCGGCCCGCTCCCCCACCTCGATGATGGTATCGCCGGCAATGGCCACGGCGCCGTCTTCGATTACGGTATTGTTTGCATTCAGAGTCAGAATCTGGCCGCAGACCAGCAGGGTTGGCTTGGCGTTCATGGGGTTCCTTTTCATAATATAATCGTTCACCAGGAACAAAAAATACCGCTCCATATGAAAGATAAACGTTCAGCAGTGCTGCAGATGCGTACCCCGGAGGGGCATAAACTCCAGAGGTCTGCGAAGTGTGCTATTGCACATAAGCAGGCCGATGACAAAGCAGATGTGGTGCTGCTGAACGTTTACCTACATCTCGGATAAAATGGCAAGCAGCAATCGCGCCAAGCGATCTTCTGCCCCTTTAGTTTCTGCGATGATCTCTTCCAGAATGATGGGCTTGAAATTATCCGGATCGTTGACGTTTGCCACCACCGAGATCCCCAGCACCCGCATCCCGGCATGAATAGCCACGATTACCTCCGGCACGGTGGACATGCCCACGGCATCGGCGCCGCATCGCCGGAGATAGCGGGTTTCTGCCGGGGTTTCCAGACTGGGGCCGGAGATGGCCACATAGACGCCGGTGGTTACCTGGGCGATTTCATGCCGGGCCGCACAGGCCAGGGCCGTGTCGATCAGGCCTCGGTCATAGGGGGCGGAGAGGTCGGGGAAGCGAGGCCCCCAAGCATCAACATTAGGCCCACGCAGGGGATTATCCGGGATGAGGTTGAGATGGTCGCGCAGCACCATCAAGGTGCCGGGCGCAAAAGCAGGGTTGAGGCCGCCTGCCGAATTGGAGACGATGAGGGCCTTTGCCCCCACCAGAGCGAGGGCCCGAATCGGCAGACTCAACTCACGGGCCGAGTAGCCTTCATAATAATGAAACCGGCCCTGCAATACCGCCACCGGCCTGCCGCAGAGCCTGCCAAAAATAAGATTCCCGGCATGGCTCTCCACGGTTGCCTTGGGAAAATTGGGAATCTCCGCATAGGGCAGGACAACCTGCGCCTCAAGCCTGTCTCCTAAAGCACTCAGGCCGGTGCCGAGCACCAGGACAATCTCCGGCAGCTCCGGCATGCGCTCCCGCAAAAACCGCACCGCCTCATTCACCCTTTGCTTGAAGATTTCCATCGCCATTTATCCTGGATAGTTACAGGGCATGCTGCTCGACAAATGCCTTTACCGCTCCGACCTCAGCCGCGATCACCTCACAGCGGTTTTCCTTCTCGGCCAGCGCGGCAAGGCTTTCCGTCAGTTCAGGCTCGTGGCCAATAGCGCGCCCTACCGCTTCGCCAAACTTGGCCGGATGAGCGGTGGCCAGACAGATCATTGGCACCCCCGGCTCCCGGCCAGCCAATCCGGCTCTGACCCCCACGGCGGTATGCGGATCAAGCACATAGCCATGCAGCTTGTAAAAATCACGAATGGTGGCGTTTGTTTCCTCTTCGTTCACGCTGCGCGAGGCAAAATCGGCCCGAACCCGTTCCTGGGCAAGTTCGTCAAACTGAAGGCTGCCGCTGGTGGCGAAGCGCTCCATGTCCTGACGAGTCCGCTCGGCATCCTCGCCGTTAAGATAGTAAAGATAGCGTTCAAAATTACTGGCCACCTGAATGTCCATGGAGGGGCTTGAGGTTTGCGCCACCGCTCCCAGGGAATAATCGCCATTTAAGACAAAACGGGTCAACAGGTTGTTCTCGTTGGTGGCCAGGATCAGACGGCGGATTTGCTTGGGCAGCAGGCGACGGGCCACATAGCCGGCAAAGATATCGCCAAAATTGCCAGTGGGTACCGAAAAATCAACCTGGGCCACGTCTTCGCTTGCTGTTATCTTGAGGGCGGCATAAACATAGTAGACCACCTGGGCCACAATCCTGGCCCAATTGATGGAGTTGATCGCACCCAGCTGATGCTTTTCTTTGAAAGGCAGATCATTAAAGATGGCCTTGACTATCGCCTGACCATCGTCAAAGGTGCCGCGCACCGCCAGATTGAAGACGTTGGCGTCGGTGACCGTGGTCATCTGCAATTCCTGGATGGGGCTTACCCGCTTGTGGGGGTGCAGAATGAAGATATTGATCCGCTCCTTGCCCCGCACCCCGTAGATCGCCGCGCTCCCGGTATCGCCGGAGGTAGCGCCGAGAATGTTCATCTTGCCGCCGGATTCCTTGAGCAGATACTCAAAAACATTACCGAGAAACTGCAGGGCCACGTCTTTGAAGGCCAGGGTCGGGCCGTGAAAAAGCTCCATGATATAGCAGTCGCCCTGCCTGACCAGCGGAGTGATCTCCGGGTGGTTGAAGGTCTGGTATGATTTCACAACCAGAGCGCGCAGATCGTCCGCCGGAATATCGTCGATAAAAAGGCTGAGTACCGCAGAGGCCAGATCAGGATAGCTGAGCTGCCGCCACTGGGCCACGGTTTCCGCAGAAATCTCGGGGATTGCCGTAGGCAGTAGCAGGCCGCCATCGGTGGCCAGGCCCATCATCACCGCCTGCTTGAAAGATATGGGGGCAATACCGCCCCGGGTACTGATGTATTGCATTACAGATCACCTCTAATCGCTCTTGTCTCTGTCAATCTACACTCTGCATTTTTAATTCTTCACTGTACTCAAGCAGGCTGGCGCTTTCCATCTCTGCCGGAACAGGCAGACCCATCAGCGCAAGAATAGTTGGCGCAATATTGGTCAGGGTGCCGCCATCTCGCAGACCAAGCCCTGGCGGGGCGCCGACCATGACCAGAGGCACCGGATTGGTAGAGTGCGCCGTAACCGGGCCGCCCGTTTTTTTATTGATCACGACCTCGGCATTACCATGATCCGCGGTGATGAGTACCACCCCGCCAATCTCGGTGAAACGCTCGACCACGCGGCCAATACACCGATCCACAGTTTCAACCGCGCTGATGGCCGCAGCCATGATCCCGCTATGCCCCACCATATCGCAGTTAGCGAAGTTGAGTACCACCAAGCTGTAGGGATTGCCCTCCAGTCGGCGCAGCAGTTCCTCAGTGACCGCTGTCGCGCTCATCTCCGGTTGTAGGTCGTAAGTGGCTACCTCACGGGGGGATGGGAGCAAGGCCCTGTCTTCCAGAGGATATGGGGCTTCGCGACCGCCATTGAAAAAATAGGTGACATGGGCGTATTTTTCCGTCTCGGCGATACGCAGTTGCCGCAAGCCATGGCTGCTGACCTCTTCCCCCAGAATATGTGTAAAGGAAACCGGCGGAAAGGCAACGGGCAAAGCAAAATCTTTTTCATATTCAGTAAAGGTGAGGCAATCTGCCAGCTGGGGACGATGCGGCACAGAGAAACCAGTAAATTCCCGGTCGATAAATACCTGGGTCATCTGCCTGACCCGATCGGCCCGAAAGTTGAACAAAATCACCGAATCCCCATCGTTGATGGTGGCTACCGGCTGGCCGTTGTTCATGATAACCGTGGGCTTGATGAACTCATCGTTTTCGCCACGCTCATAGGCCGCAGCCACTGCCGCGCTGGCGCTGGTGGCCGTATGTTGGCCTAAACCATCCACCATGGCCTGCCAGGCCAGGGAAACTCGATCCCAACGATTATCACGATCCATGGCATAATAGCGGCCACAGACCGAGGCGACCTGGCCCACGCCAATTCGGGCCATGGCCTGGTCAAGCTCAGCCAGGTATCCAGCCCCGCTGCGAGGCGGGGTATCACGGCCATCCATGAAGGCATGGAGATAGACCTTGGCAAGACCTATCTTTTTTGCCATCTCCAGCAAGGCGACCAGATGACGAATATGGCTGTGCACCCCGCCATCAGAAACCAGGCCAAGAAGATGCACCGCTGTCCCCTGCCCTGCGGCACGGGCAAAAATTCCGGTCAGCGCCTCATTTTTAAAAAAATCTCCGGTTTCAATGGCCAGGTTGATCCGGGTGAAATCCTGGTAGACAATGCGACCGGCGCCGATATTGAGATGCCCCACCTCGGAATTGCCCATCTGCCCTTCCGGGAGGCCTACTGCGCCATTGTGGGCAACCAGGGTCGTGGCGGGCTGGCTGGCCTGCCAGCGGTCCATGTTGGGCGTGCGGGCAAGATGGATCGCGTTGCCCTCCCATGGCTCCCCAATCCCCCAGCCATCGAGGATGGCCAGCAATACCGGCGTGATCTTCTGCATCGTTTCTCCAGAGACTTCAGGGCTCAGACGACTGCTGCTTCCGGAGCGATCTCCACTCGGGGGGCGTCGTGCCACAGGCCTTCAATGTTGTAAAAGCTGCGGTCTTCGCTGTAAAAGATATGCACGATCACATCGTTATAATCGAGCAGAACCCAATGCCCCTCGTTGAGACCCTCGGTGTTGCCATCCTTGACATTTTTATGCCGCAGAGCCTCATCCACCGCCTGGGCCAGGCCTTGCACATGCCTGGTGGAACGCCCGGTCATGATCACAAAAAAATCGGCAATAGAAGACAGGCCCCGCACATCAAGAACGACCAGGTCCTCCGCTTTTTTCTCCAGGGCGGCCAGGGCGGCAAACCGGGCCAGCTCCAGACTTGACGCATCCTGAAAATCCTTATGGACCTTTTTCATTATGACTCCTTGTTGGGGTAAAACCCTTTTGTCCGCCATGAACAAAAGGGAGCACTATCATAATCTGACAACGGGCAATCTGGCAACCGGATAGTTCCGCAGGCGCAGCCAGTAAAACGGCGCTGCTGAAGCAGAAGAGATATAAAAATGCTTACTTATGATACCCGGTTCCAGCCTTGATGGAAAACGCCCGGTACAACTGTTCCAGCGCCAGCAGGCGGGCCATCTCGTGGGTAAAAGTCATCCGTGAGAGCGACAAGACATAATCCGCCTTCTGGATAAGCTCCGCCGCAAGCCCGGTTGGGCCGCCGATCAGAAAGACCAGCTCCCGAACCCCCTGATCCTCCCAGCGGCTTACCAGCTCAGCCAGTTCTTCCGAGCTGAGCTGCTGACCTGCCGGAGCAAGGGCGATCAGCCTGACTGCCCCGCCTGAATGCGGCACACTGCCAAGAAGTATCTGCCCCTCCTCCTGCTGCAACCGCGCCTGATCTTCCCTAGCCACATTCTTCTTTTCTTTGAGCACCGGCAGGTCAAGCTGGACAAAACGCCTGAGCCGCCCGGCAAAATCATCAATCCCGGCGGCAAGGTACTGCTCCTTGGTTTTGCCCAAAAGCGGAAGAATGATCCTCACCGCCTTTTTCCTATTTGCCTGGCTGCGATTTAAGAATCAGCGCGAGCCGGGCGCGGAATTCCGCATAACCCATCTCCCCTTTAATCCCAGGGCAGGATTGCCTTATGGTCTCAAAATTGTCCTGACTGTCAAGCATGCTCGGATGCAGGGGCCATTGACTGCAACGCCAGGGCTTGCCGGAATGCACCGTGCATCCTTCGTTATAAAAAATGCAGTGACCGTCCACGGTTTTCATCTGCACCACCTTGCCGGCAAGGCGCAGATATTTATCCTGCACCTCGGCCAGGGGCAGATGCAGATAGGCGACCAGCCGCGCAACATCCTCGGGGTTCAAAGAAACCGTAGTTTCTCCCTGACAGCAATGGCCACATTGACGACACTGAAATATTTCCTGTTCCCCAGACATCTTCACCTCACCTGTCCTTGCCTTGTTTTCACGACGCTATTAGTAACAGACTGCCTGATGCCTTACCCGTGATCATTGCCATATTCTTTGCGTTGCCGTTCCTTGAGAATAATCTTGATGGGGATGGAATCAAGCTTGAGCCCAGCCCGGAACTGGTTCAGCAGGTAACGAAGATAGGAAAAATGCACCCCCTTGGGATAGTTGGTAAAGATGATAAAGGTGGGGGGCTTTGAGGAAATCTGGGTCGTATAGTAGAACTTGAGGCGGCGTCCCTGGTGCATGGTCGGATTATGGCTTTCCAAGGCGGCCTGCAAGATTCGGTTGAGCTTGCCGGTTGAAAAGGTGCCGCAATACTGCTTGTAAATCTTTACCACCGTGGGCAGCAACTGATTGACCCCGGCCCCGGTAAGGGCGGAAATTTTGAGCACCGGGGCATATTCGACAAAACTCGTGGCCCGGGCAATCTCCTCCAGCAACTGTTTCTGCCGCTTCGCCTCCCCATGCAGCAGATCCCATTTGTTCACCAGGATCAGACAGGCCCGGCCCCGTTCAAAGGCATAGCCCAGCACCTTGGTGTCCTGTTCGGTGATTCCCTCCCCGGCGTCGATCAGGATCAGCACCAGATCGCAGCGTTCCAGAGCGCCCAGGGCCTGAAGCACGCTGAATTTCTCCAGTTTCTCCTGCACCTTGCCCTTGCGTCTGATCCCCGCCGTATCGATGAGCAGAAACGGCTGTTTGCCAACCGTGAGCAGGGTGTCCACCGAATCCCTGGTGGTGCCGGGGATATCCGAGACCACCATGCGTTCTTCGCCCAGCAGCCGGTTAATCAGGGAAGACTTGCCCACATTGGGCCGTCCCAGGCAGGCCAGACTGATGGTCTCCGGCGGGATGTCGGTGGATTCGGGAAAAACCGGCAGGGTTTCAAGCAGGGTCTCAAAAAACACTTTGACCCCATAGCCGTGCGCGGCGGAAACCGGCCAGAGCCTGTCCACCCCCAGTTCGTAAAATTGGGGGAGCAGCTTTTGCTCAAGCTCCGGGCTGTCCACCTTGTTGACCAGGAAATGCACCGGTTTTTTCGACCGCCGCAGATAATCGGCCACCTCAAAATCTTCCGGCAGAACCCCCTCCTTGCAGTCCAGCAAGAAAAGAATCACGTCCGCCTCCCGCATGGCCTGCATGGTCTGCTCGCGGATCAGGCCGGCCATCATTTCCCGCCCGTCTCCCTCGATACCTCCAGTGTCAACCAGGATAAAAACCCGCTCCTCAATAGTCACCTGTTCATAATGACGGTCGCGGGTTACACCAGGAGTAGGATCGACAATGGCTTTACGATGCTTGGCAAAACGGTTAAAAAGGCTCGATTTGCCGACATTGGGGCGGCCAACCAGAGCAACGATGGGGTATCGGGTCTGCATTATTGTTTATTTTCCCTAATAAGATTGAGGGCCTGTTCCACCACCGCACGCAGGCAGGGAAAATCCCGCCCCTGCGGCTCAGCCAGGTGTTCGTGCAGGGTGGCGGCTGCGGGGTTGATGAACTGCCGAAAAAACGGTTTTCCCCTGTTTTTAGCAAGAAAGGCAAAGGCCCCCAGAATCTGCAGGTTACGCTGCAGAGCCAGGTAGTAATATCCCTCAATGAATCGCCCCCGGTCAAGGGGAAGGTGAGAGGCAAGGGCATCCAGGTAACAGCCGAAGAGGACTTGTTGCCGTTCTTGGGCTAACCCGGCATAGGGATCGAGAAGCAGAGAGGCGAGATCATACCCTAATGGCCCCAATCTGGCACCCTGAAAATCAATAATTCTGATTTTTCCCTCACATACCATGAGGTTGCGCGACTGAAAATCACGGTGCAGGATGAAACAGGCCGGTTCCTCCATAGCCCGCTCCGCTAAAAAGACAAACTCCCGGCCAAGCCCCTGGGGTAAGGCGTTCATCCCCAGAAAATCCTCGCACAGGGCCTTCTGGAAATAGCCTGACTCCCTGGTCAGCATGAGCGCGCGGTCATAGCGGGGAGTATCCCAGCACCACTTAGGCTGAAAACCATGGCGCGCCTCAGTCTGCAAATGAACCAGGGCAGCCAGGGCCTGCCGGTAGCAAGCGGCCACCTCCGGCGCTTCTGTACCCTGCCTGAGAACCAGATCATGGAGTTTGCTGTCGCCAAGATCCTCAAAAAGTATAAGCCCGCACTCCTCGGCAAAGCCGCAGATCCGTGGCACCGCCACCCCAGACTCAAAAAAATGACAACCTATCGCATGTGCGGCCCGGGCCTCGGCCAGGCCCTGAGGCTGGCTGGTGCCCGGCAAAACGGCAAGCTGGGAACCTTCGCCCACGGCAAGCCGGTAAAACTGCCGGTCGGAGCCGTCCCCGGACATCTTCTCCACCACCTGAATCTCCGGGGAAACACCCTGGGCGGCCAGCAGCTTGGCCAGGGCCTGCTTTTGCTGATCGGTAAACACCTCATTCCCCCCCGATGATGATACTGTCGGCCACCACACTGCCGGGGGCAACCCTGGCCCCATCCCAGACCACAACCCTGGTCAGGCTGGCCCCCGCGCCAATTATCGCGCCGCTCCCGACAGCCACCCAATCCTGCAAGGAAACCCCGGCCCCAAGCAGCGCCTCTTTTTCGAGATAGAAAGGACTGACCACTGGCGCAGAAAAAAATCCCGGCAGCCGTCCTTTCAGGAGGATATCCTCATGCAGTTGCAAATAATCCGCCGGTGTACCCATGTCGGTCCAGAAATGGCCTGAAACAACCAGGGCCCGGATAGCGCCCCCGCTTTTAAGCAAGGCCTCATAGCAGTCAATGAGGTTATAAAAAATGCCCTCTGGAATCAGGGAGAGAACCGCCGGATTGACAACCTGCACCCCGGTGAAGGCCAGCAGGCGCTCACCCTCCTCCGCCGCTCCAGAAAAACCCACAATCCTGCCCTCGCTGTCCACCCGCACCTTGTTGAAACGCGGGCAGTCGTGCAGCACCATGGTCACCTCCGCGCCAGAGGCGCGATGGCTCCCATAGACGGCGGCCAGATCAAGGTCGTGGACAATATCACCGTTGACCGCCAGAAAAGGGGCTTCGCCAAAATGGCCTTGCGCCAGACGCAGGCCGCCACCGGTGCCAAGCTCCAGCTCTTCCATCTGAACCTGAATGCCGTCCTGACCATGAAGCATGGCCTTGATCTGCTCTCGAAGATGATGGGCGTTGACCACAACCTCCTCGACCCCGCTTTGACGGAGCTGGGCCAGGGTATGCGTCAAAAGGGGAACCCCAAGCACTGGAAACAACGGCTTGGGGCGTTTAAGAGAATAAGGCCTTAGGCGGGTTCCAAGGCCTGCGGCCAGAACCATGGCTTTCATAAGATGTATCCTGAGTTCCGAGTTCTGAGTTCCGAGTGCTGAGTGCTGAGTGCTGAGTACTCGGCACTCAGCACTCAGCACTCAGCTTAACGACAAGGTTCCGTCCGCCAGCTCCTCCACCCCGACCACGACAATCCCGGCCCGGTTCGCCGCTTCGAACACGGCCTCGTGGTCAAAGAGCAGGGCCTGGCCGGTTTCCACCGCCAGGACAGCGGCCTTGACTTCAGCCATGCTCTCGATGGTCTTGATGCCGATGGCCGGCAGATCGAAACGAAAATCCTGCCTGGGCTTTTTCACCTTGACGACCACCGCCTGCTCTTTTCCCAGAGCGCCGCCCCGGGTGATGGCGGCGTCCGTGCCTTCAATGGCCTCCACCGCCAGCACAGTCCGGTTCCTGACCACCACGCACTGCCCGATATCAAGAGCGCCGATGGCCCTGGCAATCGGCCAGCCAAAACAGATATCTTCCCGCTGTTCAGCCGAGAGCTTTTTCTTGGTGAGAACCCCTTTGGGAAAAAGCAGCTCCTTAAGGTAGAGAGTGGATTCCAGCACCCGAATGCCTTCTTTTTCCAGGGCCTCGGCCACCGCCCGCAAAATCGCGTCGTCCTGCCGGACGTCTATTTTGTTCCACAAACTCAGGCCCTTGAAATCAGGCCAGACATCCTTGAAAATCCTGGTTTTGGTAATGGCGCCCAGAAACACAGCCTCCACAACCCCATGTTCCCGGAAAAAACTGATGATCCGGCCAAGCTGGCCGAGCTTTACCCAGCAAAACCGATCGGCGATGCCTTCAAGCTCAGGCCAGGACTCCCCCTGGTGCGCGACAATCACCACCTCACGCCCAGCTTTCCTGGCCGCCTCGGCAAAGAGTTTCGGGAACTGACCGCCGCCGGCAATAATCCCGATTCTATTCTTCGTCATCACCGGCCATGCGTACCGCCCCACGTTTCGAGGTGGCAAAGAAATTCACCAGCCTGGCTACCGGCTCACAATCCGGGAACTCTGCTATGGTCTTGGCAAGAGCATCCTGCAGGAGCAAGTCCGGGCTGCGAAAAATAATCTTGTAAGCCTGCCCCAGTTTCTTGATCTCCTCTGCGGTAAAGCCAGAGCGTCGCAGGCCAATCCGGTTGATGCCGGTAACCCGCATCTGGTTGCGCACCCCGGCCATGATCACATAGGGCGGCACATCCTTGCTCAAGCCAGACATCCCGCCGATATAGGCATACTCGCCGATCCGGACAAACTGATGTACGGCGGTGAGACCGCCGATGATCACCCGGTCGCCGATCTCGACATGCCCGCCCAGGGTGGCGGCGTTGGCCATGATAACCTGATTCCCGACCACGCAGTCATGCGCGATATGGGTGTAGGCCATCAACAGATTGCCGCTGCCCACCGTGGTCACCCCATGGCCGCCAGGGGTTCCGCGATGGATGGAAGCATACTCCCGAATCTGATTATCATCGCCGATAACCAGCAGGGTTGGCTCATTGTTGTATTTCAAGTCCTGGGGCGGGCCGCCGATATTGGTGAAGGAACCAATGGTGTTGCGGGCGCCGATGGTGGTCAGGCCGGTGATCACGGCATGGGGGCAGACCACGCAATCGGGGCCGATCACCACTCCTTTCTCGATAACGGCATAGGGGCCAACCGTGGTAGAGGGATCAACCTTCGCCCCGGGATCAATAACTGCGGTAGGATGTATGTTCATTGCGCCTTCGCTTGGCTTTGGTTAGGTGGTTTTTATCCAATTCCGGCATTAAGCTGGATAGTTACAGGTGGTGCAACAAAACAGGGGCTGGAGATTTCTGGCAAAAGACTCAGGCAAAGGTGGCCATGAGCTCGGCTTCGGCCACGAGCTTGCCATCGACAAAGGCCTTGCCCTCCATCTTCCAGAATCTGGCCTTGCGCTTGCTCACCGAAAGTTCGTAATGAAGCTGGTCGCCGGGCACAACCTTTTGCCGGAACTTCACCCCGTCAAGACCGGCAAAGTAGACAAGTTTGCTGGCAACCGTCTCGGGATCGCTGACATAGGCAAGGATCGCCCCGACCTGAGCCATGCCTTCAAGGATCAAGACCCCTGGCATAACCGGTTGCGCGGGGAAATGCCCCTGAAAAAAATTTTCATTCATGGTCACGTTCTTGTATCCCCGGATAGACTCGCCAAGATGCATCGCAACAATGCGATCCACCATAAGAAAGGGATACCGGTGCGGCAAAATCTTCAGAATTTCAAGAATATCAAGCTGTTGCAAATCAGAGTTCATACCAATCCTCCTCTTTTTTGAGGCAATCGCTGTCAATCATCGGCAGAAGTGCCGATAAAAAGCTGCGCTTGCCTCGGGTATCACTTTGTAACTCTTTGTGTAATCATCGGCAGCAGACCGAAAGAGTTCACTCATTGCCGCCGTGGTTGTCAGTTTCGTCTGGCGTCATTGTCCGGGACAACTCAGCCACCTTCTTTTCAAGTTCCCGCAGCTCCTTGAGCATCTCCGGAAGTTTTGCAAAGACAGCGCTGGAGCGCAGCCAGTCTTTCTGGGGAATCGCCGGAATGCCGCCCACCATGGCGCCAGACTCCTGGCTTTTAATCACCCCTGATTTGGCCGCAATCATTACCCGATCCCCAAGGTGGATATGCCCGGCAAGACCGACCTGCCCGCCAATAACCACATTGCTGCCGGTGGTAACGCTGCCTGACACGCCCACCTGAGCGACAAGCAAGGCATCCTCCCCGATTACTACATTATGGCCAAGCTGCACAAGATTATCAATCTTCGTTCCCCGTCTGATCCAGGTCTTGCCAAAGGTGGCCCGATCAATACAGGTATTGGCGCCGATCTCCACCTCGTCATCAATCTGGACTATGCCAACCTGCGGCCGCTTGATATGCCTTCCCAAGTCATCGCTGGCGTAGCCAAAGCCGTCACTGCCAATCACCGCCCCGCTGTGAATGACAACCCGGTTGCCAAGCCGGCAATGGTGGCCAATCGTTACATTGGCATACAGCACCACATCGTCGCCAATAACCGCATCATCATAAATAACCACCCCGGGATGCAGCGTTACCCGCTGTCCAAGCCGGATCCGGTTGCCAAGATAGACCAGCGGGCTGATGGCGACCTCGGCGGGAATCAGGCAATCATGGCCGACAACCGCCCGCGCATCAATGCCGGTAGCGACAAAAGGCCTTTCCAGAAACAAGGCATGGATGCGAGCTGCGGCCAGATAGGGATTTTTCACCCTAATCGCCGATCCGCTGATCCCGGTAAGCGCAGGCGGCACAATGATTGCCGAGGCCTTGCACTGGTCAAGCCGAGCCCCGTGTTTCAAATCAGCGACAAAGGTTATCTCGCCCTCAACAGCGTCATCAAAATCGGCAAGGCCGCCAATAAGCACCTCGGGGTCGCCAACCAGCTCCCCTTTAACCAGGAGAGCCAGTTCCGCAAGACGTTTTTTCTCACCAGACATAACCTCTCCCACTTACTGTCTGCCGGAGGCACGACAAGATTCAAAACCATAAAAAAAGACGGGCTGCCTCCTTGTTGTCAAAGGAAACACCACCCGTCTTCATAACCCGGTGTCAACGTAGAAGATGTGCGCCCTCAGGAAAGGCCGCTATTCTCCGTTAATCCTGGAACGCAGAAGTCCAGACGGTTTGAAGGTCACGACCTTGCGGGAATCAAGAATCAGCTCGTCACCAGTCTGGGGATTTCTGCCCCGCCGGGCATTTTTCTTTTTCACGTTAAACTTGCCAAAACCACTGATCAACAGATCCTCGCCGCTATTCAAGCATTTTTTGGCAATACGCAAAAAAGCCTCTACGACCTCGGCAGACTGAGCTTTGGTGAAGTTATGATCTTGATATACCTTTTGCACAAGATCCGCTTTTGTCAGGGTCATGGACACCCCCCTCCTTTATTATTAAAACCACAAAAAACTACGTCTCTGGCAATCATCGGCAGAAGTGCCGATAGCTCAACGGGTATTCATTGGTAACTCGTTGAGTTTGGATCACGATCCTGTTAACTTATTTTTTTTCGAATGCATCTTTAATTGGCCCACAACATGTTCAACCAACTGATAATTGTCAAGAAATATATTTCAAGGCGCCCTTGCCGGCATACCTGCCCGCAGCCCCAAGCTCGTCCTCAATTCGCAGCAGCTGGTTGTATTTGGCCACCCGATCAGTCCGGGAAGGCGCGCCGGTCTTGATCTGCCCGGTATTCAGGGCCACACTGAGATCAGCAATGGTCGTATCCTCTGTTTCCCCGGAACGATGGGAAATAATCGAGGTATATCCGGCCCGATGGGCCATTTCCACGGCATCAAGGGTTTCCGTAACCGTGCCGATCTGGTTGAGCTTGATCAAGATGGAGTTGGCAACCTCTTCCTTGATACCCTTGGCCAGAATACTGGTATTGGTGACAAAGATATCGTCGCCAACCAGCTGCACCCTGCCTGCCAGTTTTTTGGTGAGCTTCTTCCAGCCCGCCCAGTCCGCCTCGGCCAGTCCGTCTTCAATGGAGACCAGCGGGTATTTCTTTACCCAATCCTCATAAAAGGCGATCAACTCATCCGCTGATTTATTGGATTTTTTCTCTGCTGCCAGAACATAGCATTTTTTCTTCTGGTCATAGAGTTCACTGGCCGCCACGTCAAGGGCGATAAAGATATCCTTGCCCGGCTTGTAACCGGCCTTGACAATCGCCTCCAGCAAAAACTCCATGGCCTCCTCGTTGGAGCGCAGATTGGGAGCAAAGCCACCTTCGTCGCCCACGGCGGTCTGGAGTCCGGCTTTTTTCAGCACAGCCTTGAGGCTGTGAAAGGTCTCCACCCCCATGCGCAGGGCCTCGGCAAAGGAACCGGCCCCGGCAGGCATGACCATGAACTCCTGGATATCCACATTATTGTCGGCATGCGCCCCGCCGTTTAAAACATTCATCATCGGCACAGGCAGCACCTTGCCGTTCACCCCGCCCAGATAGGTATAAAGCGGCAGTCCGACCTCCTCGGCCGAGGCCTTGGCCACCGCCATGGAAACCCCGAGAATGGCGTTGGCCCCAAGATTCTTCTTGTTCTCAGTGCCGTCCAGCAGGAGCATGGCCTGATCGACAATCACCTGCTGGGTGGAATCAAGGCCGATGATCCCCGGGCCGATCTTTTCGTTCACATTGGCCACCGCCGTAAGCACCCCTTTGCCAAGATAGCGTTTCTTCTTGGTATCGCGAAGTTCCAGGGCCTCGCGGGTACCGGTGGAGGCGCCGGACGGCACCAGCGCCCGCCCAACCACCCCGGAATCGAGGAACACCTCCACTTCAACGGTGGGGTTGCCCCGTGAATCCAAAACCTCTCTTCCCAGCACCCCGATAATCTCTCCCATTTCTTCCTCCGAATAAAATTAAGCTGTCGTTCAAGAATCGCAGCGTTCTGAAAATCACCCCCCAACAACACTGGCCATACTGAAAATAGGCAGATACATAGCAATAACCAGCCCCCCGATCATGCCGCCCAAAAAACACATCATCAACGGCTCAATTGCCGCCGTCAGATTATCTACGGCCTGATCAACCTCTTCATCATAAAAATCCGCAATCTTGGCCAACATGATATCAAGGGCGCCGGTGGCTTCACCGACATTGATCATCTGCACCACCATGCCGGGAAAAACCCCGGTCTCTTCCAGAGGCTCGGCAATGGAGCGCCCTTCGCTGATGCTGTCCGTCACCCTGAACACCGCCATCTCAATCACCTTGTTCCCGGCGGTTCTTGCCACGACATTCAAGGCTTCCAGAATCGGCACCCCGCTTTGCAGCATGGTGCCGAGGGTCCGGGTAAACTTGGCCACTGCCACCCTCCGTAAAAGCGTGCCGACAACAGGCAGGTCCAGCATCATCCGATCCATCTGGATCCGCCCCTTCTCTGTCTTGTAGATCTTTTTCACTACAAAAACCAAGGCAAAGATCGCCCCGATAATCCAATGAAAATTTCCCTGGGCAAACGCACTAAGATCAACAACAAACTGGGTCGGGCCAGGCAGCGCGCCGCCAAAATCCTTAAACATCTTCTCAAAAACCGGCACCACGAAAACAAGCATCACCGCCATGACCACAAAGGAGATGCAGATACAGATTATCGGATAGGTCATGGCGCCTTTCACCTTCTTCTTGAGCGCCATGTTTTTTTCCATAAAGGCTGCCAACCGGTTCAGAATGGTATCCAGAATACCGCCGATTTCGCCGGCCTCCACCATGTTGCAATACAAATTGTCAAAGCAGTCGGGATGTTTTTTCATGGCATCAGCAAAGGTAGTGCCGGTCTCGACATCGGCCCTGATTGTCCGCAGCACCTTCTTGAAGGTTGGATTTTCCATCTGCTCCCCCAAAATCTCCAGGCTTTGCACCAGCGGCAAGCCTGCATCGATCATGGTGGACAACTGACGGGTAAAGATAACCACATCCTTGCCGCTTACTTTTGGCTTTAAAAAATCAAGCCCTTCGAACAGATCCTTAGGAGCTTCTTTCAGCAGGGACACGGTTATGCGCATCTTTTTCAGGTGCGCCTGGGCCATGGCTTCATTGGGCATCTCTACTCTGCCCTTGCGTTTCTCCCCGTAGGAGTTGACTCCCTTCCAGATATAAAACGGCATACCCCTCTCCCTCTCTTGCTGAGATTAAACCGACACTTATATCTTATATCTCAAGGTTTTCCCAAAAACAATAGTAACTGTTCGGCCGCGCCACAGATACTCAAAAGATGCCCCCAGATTCCACAACGCCAGCAATCTTTCTTGATAAAGACCCTCTCCAGAGTAAACGCCCTTCTTCTTTTTTTATTGACACAACAGGCGGGATAATTTAAATAAGCTGCTTCTTTACTGAGATATTGCCCCGGTTTGCGGCGGCTTCCTGACTACCCCAACATAGAGCGCCCAACCAGGAATAAACACGATTCCCGATCTGGGTTTTACACGGAGGATGACAATGGCAAAAGCGGCTCCCACGGATATGACCAGCAAATACACCACCGGTCAGTTTCAGCAGATCATTGACAAATGTGAAGGCTGCGATCGCACAATTGAAGTCGAGACAATCAGATATTGCGCCACCTACACCATGCCCGAAAGCAAATGGCGTCTGGGTATTTGCAATTTTGCAACCCATGTGAAACCAGAAATCAGCGTGTCCACCCTCAAGATAAACCCCTTGAAAGCCTCCAAACGTGCGGCAACAAAGGGTAAGAAAAAGTAGCCTCGTCTTGGCCCTACAGAAATACTAAAAGCCCTTCCGAATCAGGAAGGGCTTTTTTTTAAGTAAAGTCAAACAATTACAATATCGCCTTAGGATACAGGGCGCTCAACAATTTCTCGTCTTCCTTGATCTCCTTGAATCTCTCGTAAGCCTCCTGAAAATGGCCTGGCCTGGCCGCACTTTCTGCCACCATCCCTGCCGCCTGAGTCAAAAGTTCTTCTGAGCAGTCGTACACCGCCTGAAAAACCTTAGCAATCACCAGCTGCGGGTTTTTCTCATAAGGAGGAGGCGCCTTGGTGAGGGCAATAACCGCCTGCGACACCTCTGGTTCAGCAATGCATCTGAAAAGATCCGGGGCATCATAGATGTCCGCAGCAACCAGCATCTGCTCAATGAGGCTGGCATCCAACGAATGTAGCAACCCGCGAACCAGAGTCAGATCCCCCTCCCCATCGGAGGCCATGAACAGCTTGATGTATGGCGTAATTTCATGGGACGCTAAAGATCCTTTCCGAAAAACCGACTCCATCCAGTGCAGTTGCATCTCCGGACTTCTGGCCACAAATGGCAGGTATTTTTCATACCATTTCCGTTTTTTCACCACTGCCTCACCTGTTTATATGACCGTACTTTTCCGGCCTGACTCACGTTTTCAATGTTCTGCCTGCAAAAAAGGTTAACGGCGATCCCCCAGAAACCGGAGCAGCATGAGGAACAGATTGACAAAATCAAGATACAGGGCCAAAGCCCCCATGATCGCACCTTTCTGAATCGCCGCCTGCCCGTTTTCCATGATTCCGCCTGAGCCGATCCGGGTAATTTTCTGCACGTCATAGGCGGTGAGTCCGGTAAAAACAAGCACGCCAATGGCAGAAACCACCCAGGAGACCATGGAACTGCCCAGAAAGATATTCACCACCGAGGCGATAAGTATACCCACCAGCCCCATAAATAGAAAGGAACCCAGGCTGGTAAGATCTTTCTTGGTTACCGTGCCATAGACTGCCATGGAAACGAACATCCCGCCTGCGACAAAGAAGGTGGTGGCGACGGAGGTGCCGGTATAAAGCAGGATAATGGCGGAAATGGTCGCCCCGTTTAAAACAGAGTACCCCAGAAAGAGACTGGTCGCCATGCGGGCGGACATCTGCTCGATCCTGGCGGACAGATAGATCACCATGCCAAGTTCGCCGAAAATCAGGCCATAAAACAGAATAGTGTTACCAAATATAATCTGCTGCAAGGCCGGAGTGCCGGCGACCAGCAGGGCGGTAAGCCCGGTGAGACCAAGCCCCGCCGCCATCCAGTTGAAGACCTTGGCCAGGAAAAGGGTTGCCGCCTGAGAGCGGGACTGATCAATAACCATTGTTCTGTCATTGTTACTGCTGTACATAATTTCTCCTTGCGCTTTAGATTTTAAATTGAGAGACAGATGCTCTGCCCAATAATGATAAATCACCCAAATTTGGTAACCGTTCAGCAGTGCCGTAGATGCGCGTGTCTGTCAATCATCGGCGGTAGCAGTGCCGACAAAGAGGCCTGTCCTCTATCCCAGCGAAGCTGGATAAAAGCCCCTATACCCGGTCCCCGGATAGGGGCTCAAACATAATGGTATGCGGGCCAGGCCGATGACAAAGCAGATGCGGTGCTGCTGAACGGTTACCTATTCTTCGCTGATCATTTTCGCCACAACCTGCGTGGGCTCATATTCCTCCATGGCTATCTTGACTGCGGCGGTGATGGGCACAGCCAGCAGCATGCCGACTCCCCCCCACATCCAGCCCCAGAAGACAAGAGCAAACAAGACCACCAGGGGGCTGAGATCAAGACCGCGGCCCATAACTTTTGGTTCCAGATAATTACCCACCACCAGATGAATGGAGACAAGCACTCCGGCAACTAACAGCGCCAGGCCCAGGGAGCCGAACTGAAAAAGGGCTACGAATACAGGAGGAATCGTGGCCATGAGGGCGCCGATATTCGGGATAAAATTAAGCAGAAAAGTAAGCACCCCCCACAACAGGGCGAACTGCACCCCGAACAGCCAGAGGGTAATAGCGGTCAGCACCCCGACCAGCAGGCTGATCAGAGTTTTGAGCCCCAGATACTCCTCGACCGCCAGACTGATCCGCCCGCCAACCTTGATAATTCGTTCTGCCCGCCGTTTGCCAAAAGAGTTATACAGCCTGCCTTGCAGGCCCTCACGCTCAGCCAACATAAAGATCAGAAACAGCATAACCCAGACCGTACTTCCCAGGAAATGAAAAAAAGACCCGCCTGCCGCCTGAAGAAACGGCGCCAAAGGCTCCAGCTTTTTACCGTCCATGCTGCCCAGGAAAGCCGCTGTCATTTCCTTACCCTGCTCCAGAGAAAGGCCAAAATACTGCAGGACATGAACGACATGCCCCAAGAGTTGCTGCTCTATAACCGGCATCTTGGCCACACACTCAAGGACATTCGCCTGCACAAGCCAACCAACGAGATAAATACTGCCCAGAACAAGCGAAACCACCAGCATAATCCGGAGCCAGCCAGGCACCCCGAACCGCCGGAGAAATTCCATGGGCATCCCCAAAGCGAAAAAAATGAGCAGGGCCACACTCAGGGGGATAAAGAGAAAGGAAAGCGTTTTCACGATGAGCGTGACAAGCACCAAAATCACCAGCCAGGCGGCTATCTCATGAACCCCAAACTTTTTTGCTATTGTATCCTGTTCCATAACAGGCTCCCCATTATTGAATAGCGAATGATTATTTCTCAAGCGACTCTAAATATCAATGGTGGTGCTAGCAAATCCGCAGTCAAGTAGGATATAGTATCTAGCGCGGCTGGGCAAATCACCCTTAATCTCTCTTGAGCGGCATCATACCATGAAAACCATAACTATTGCATGCCCAAGCTGCAAGGCCAAGAAAATGCCCGCAAGCAAACAATATCTCTGCCCGCGCAGCGGCAGATGCCAACCCCCTCTGTTTTATCCGGGATCAGGATCAATGCCTTGCCAATGAACATCCCGCCAAGAAACCATGGCCTCTGGGCCACATATCAGTCCTTGTCATCCAAAGCCCGCTTCGTCTTGCAGGCCTGCGCCCTGGCTGGAGAGCCGATCCGGGAAGCCGCCCTGGGTTCCTGCCTGTTTCCCCCGGCAGTCAGTCAGACCTGGCCCATGACCACGGAGAAGAAACTTCTGGCCACCCTGGCTGAACTTAGAGAAAAAAATCTTCTGGAAAATGGCTGCGCCTGCCGCAAGGAAATTCTTGAAATCGTGAGCCACGATGCCCAAAGACAGCCATATTTTTCCGTCCTGGCCGCCGCCATCAAACAGGCCTGGCCAAACCCGGCCCCGGAAGAAAATCCCGAGCCAGACTGCCTGTGGCGCCGCACCCTGCGCGACCTTCGCCTGGCTCTCCTGACCAAGGATGAAACAGGCTACAATCTCAATCTTCTCCGCCTTCTTGAACTCCAGGCAGAGTTTCCCCGCCGTTTTCCGACCAACCCACTGGTCACTCTCTGTGGCAACCCCTTTGACCAGCCATGGTTTGCAAAGCTTCCTCTGCATATCCAGCTTTACGCCCTGCACCAGATATTCTTAAACGGCCTGCTCCACCTTACGGAAATAACCCTGCCTCTGGCATACCTGCAAGACAAGCGTTTTCTTAAATCCCTGCCTGCAAAAAGCCGTGAGCCCTTCACCTATCTGCTGACCTCTCATCTACTCATCCAGGGGCAGATCCGAACCGTCTCCGCCTGGCTTAGCGGCAGCCAGCAGCAGGAGCCGCCGCTTGGGGTGCAGGGCTGGCTGCGGTTTCTTGCCGGAGAAACTGCTGCCGCCATTCTCTGCTATGAAGAAGATCTCCGCAAAATCAGAAAGGCCAACCAGAACGAACAGGCATATTTCACCGGAGTTGAAGGGGTATTATTCCTGATAGCCCTGCTCACAAAAGGAGATTATACCCTCCATCAGCAGGTCAGGAATATTATCAAGGATATTGAGGAGATTCAACCATACAATCTCTTTCTCCCCGCCTATCTCCTGCTCCTTGCCCTGGTGGAAGCAAGGGAAAACCGGCTTGATCTGGCCCGCGACCGCATCACGGCGGTCAGCCTTCTGCCCAAGCCGCACAGCATCACCACGCTTTTCCTGGCCCTGGTTACCTACTGGATCGAAGGAAAGCCCAACCCCGTCTGCCTGCCGTACCTTAAAGCCTTCCAGAAAAAAGCCGCAGCCCACGGCTACCTGTGGCTGGCCCGTGAATATGCCTCTCTGTTGCATCTGGGCGGAGAAAAATCTACTTCTCTGGCCATCAACCCAGAGCTGACGGAGGCCTGCGTCCTGACAACCATGATTATTCCGGAAGAACAGTGGCAACGCGCCCTGCGCGCCCTCAACTTCAGTTCGGCTCCGACTCTGAAGCCGCCCAGACCGGAAACCAGCTCACGACTGGCCTGGATGCTTGATTACCACAGCCAAGATAAGGTTATCCTGGCGCTGCCAAAAATCCAGAATCTCACCATTCGCGGACTATGGACCAAGGGCCGATCCGTAGCCTTAAGAAAGCTATTTCGCAATAACAAGCCCTCATTTTTAAGCCCGCAGGATCTCCTGGCCTGTACAACCATCACCGAGAAAAAAGACCACCGGGGTGTTTATTTCCGCTTTACCATGCCAGATGCCCTTTTGGCCCTGATCGGGCACCCCTGGGTTTTTCTTGCCGACTCGCCTAAAACTCCGGTCGAGATCCTGCAAGGCGAACCGGAGCTGCGGGTTGACCAGCAAGGGGACTCGCTGCTGATCCAGTTCTCACCCTGGCCGGACAACAGCGAGGCCATAATCATCCGGGAAAGCCCGACCCGTTTCCGGGTTTTCCCCATCACCGGAGACCATCGGCGAGTAGCCCAGGTTATCGGCCCCAATGGCTTGAACGTCCCCCTTGGCGGCAAGGACGAGCTTTTTGCCACCCTGGGCAACATCTCCTCCTTTATGATCGTACACTCAACCATCGAAGGAAAATCTCTGGATATTGCCGAGGCCGCGCCGGATTCACGCATCCACATGCAGCTGCTGCCTTACGGAGCCGGGTTCAGACTGGCCATGCTTGTCCGGCCCCTCCAGTCAGAGGGGCCATACCAGAAGCCGGGTGAAGGTCCAAAAACCATCATTGCCCACCATGACGGCAAACGCATCCAGACAAAACGCGATCTGGAACGGGAAGAGAAAAACGCCCTGTTTGTCGAAGAATCCTGCCCCATGCTGACCAAGGGCACTGACCTTGAACGGGAATGGCTGCTGCAGGATCCGGAGGAATGCCTGCAACTCCTTCTTGAGCTGCAAAACCTGCCGGAAGAGGTTCTCATTGAGTGGCCCGAAGGGGAACGGCTTACGGTAAGCCCGCCAGCCGAACTGAATCAGTTTTTGCTCACGGTAAAAGAACGCAACAACTGGTTTGAAATGAGCGGAACCCTGAAACTCAACGAATCCCTGGTTCTCGATATGCGCACCCTGCTCGAGCTGGCCAGTACCAACAGCAGCCGCTTTATCCCTTTGGGGCATGGCCATTTTCTCGCCCTGTCCCGGGAGCTGCGCAAACGGCTGGATGAAATCGCCGCCTTTGCCGAACTCAGGAAAAATTCGATCCGTCTCCACCCTCTTACCGCCCTGGCCCTGGAAGATTTCACCAGCGGAGTTGGGGATCTGCGCACGGATGAGCGCTGGCGGGAGCAGCAAAAACGGCTCAAGGAGGTTCAGGAATACAAACCCAGGCTGCCGTCCACCTTCAGGGCCGTGTTGCGGGATTATCAACTGGAGGGTTTCAACTGGCTGGCCCGTCTGGCCAACTGGGAAGTGGGGGCCTGCCTGGCGGACGACATGGGGCTGGGCAAAACCATCCAGGCTTTGGCCCTGGCCCTGAATCGCGCCGACCAAGGCCCGACCCTGGTAGTGGCCCCGACCTCGGTCTGCCCCAATTGGGAGGAAGAGGCAAACCGTTTTGCCCCCACCTTAAACGTCGTGCTCTTCGGCGGTCGGCAGCGGGAAAAAATGCTGGCCGGACTTGGCCCCTTCGATCTGCTCATCTGCAGCTACGGCCTTCTCCAGCAGGAATCAGCGCTCCTGGCTACCCAGAACTGGCAGACCATCATCCTGGACGAGGCCCAGGCCATCAAGAACTTCATCACCAAACGCTCGCGGGCAGCCATGCTGCTGCAGGGCCGGTTCAAGATGATCACCACCGGCACCCCCATTGAAAATCACCTCACCGAGCTTTGGAACCTGTTTCAGTTCATAAATCCAGGCCTTCTCGGCTCGCTGAACCAGTTCAATCAGCGATTTGCTATTCCCATTGAACGGGGCAACAACCCGGAGGCAAGGAAAAAACTAAAAAAGCTGATCAGCCCCTTTATCCTCCGCCGCCTCAAATCGCAGGTTCTGGAGGAGTTGCCCGAGCGCACCGAGATTTTATTGCAGGTGGAGATGGAAGAAAGAGAAGCCGCCCTCTATGCGGCCCTCCGGCAGCAGGCCTTGAAAAACCTGCGCCAGAAAGGCGGTCAGCCGGGAAAACGCTCCTTGCAGATTCTAGCCGAGATCATGAAACTTCGCCGGGCCTGCTGCAACCCGCGCCTAGTCCTGCCCGAAACGGACATCCCCAGCGCCAAGCTCACTATTTTTGCCAAGCTGGTTGCCGAATTACGGGAAAACGGGCACAAGGCCCTGGTATTCAGCCAGTTTGTCGATCACTTGAGTCTGGTTCGTGAACATCTCGACCAGGAGGACATCCCCTACAGGTACCTGGATGGCGGCACCCCGTCCAGGGAACGTCAACGTCAGGTTCAGGAATTCCAGACGGGCAATGGCGATCTGTTTCTCATCAGCCTCAAGGCCGGCGGGGTGGGCCTCAACCTCACCGCCGCAGACTATGTGATCCATCTGGATCCCTGGTGGAATCCCGCCGTGGAAGACCAAGCCTCGGATCGGGCCCATCGCATCGGCCAGAAACGCCCGGTAACCATTTACCGCCTGGTGGTAAAAAACACCATCGAGGAAAAAATCGTCCATCTCCACCATGAGAAACGAGCCCTGGCAGACAGCCTACTGGAAGGCACCGATGTCAGTCACGCCATGAATCCAGCCGATCTCTTACAGCTGTTACAAGAAAACTGAGCGGTATTACCAAAAAACACCTGCTCATTCTTTAACCCAAAGACGCCAAGGCGCAGCTTTATCTTTGCGCCTCTGCGCCTTGGCGTTACGTTTTTCAGTTATTACACATCCATCAGCCGTTACCGCGCCGGAACCCGATAATGGCGACCGTGCCCTTGCCTTCCTCACTTTCCAGCTTAAACGAGCAACCGGGGTGATCATCAATAATCCTTTTGGAAATAGAGAGACCCAAGCCGGTTCCCTGCTTTTTCGTAGTAAAAAAAGGCAGAAATATCCTTTTTTTAATCGCCTCGGGAATCCCCCCCCCGGTATCCGTCACCTCAACCTCCACCCGCTTATCCTGCACCCTGGAACTGACCACGACCTCCCCCCCCGGCGAGGTCGCTTCAATCCCGTTTTTCACCAGGTTCAGCAGCACCTGCTTTATCTTCTCCCTGTCCACCTTAACCACGACATCGATAGTGGATACAAGCCGGATATCAATCCCCTTGCCGCTGGAGTAAGACTGCGCCAGATCAACAACCTCCGTCAGAAGTTCATTCAGAAAGATTTCCGTCAGATCAAGCTGCGGGGGTTTATACAGCTCTTTCAGTCCGGCCAGCAGATGCTCCAGGCGGGTTACCTCATCAACGATAATCGTCAGTTTGGCCCGATCCTTCTCCACCGTTGCCTTTTTCAGGAGCTGCCGGGCGAACCCGCCGATCATGATCAGCGGGTTTTTTATCTCGTGATTGATCTCAGCCACCGTCTGCCCCAGCGCGGCAAGCCGCTCGTTCTGGGCCAGACGGTCTTCAAGATTTCTGGTGTCGGAAAGGTCTCTGACCACCCCGGTGAAGTAGAGCTGTCCCACAATATCTGCCACAGAGAAAGAGATGGAGGCGGGAAAAGAATCGCCGTTTTTACGAACCACCGCCAATTCCGTCTCATGCCCTATCAAGGTTGCCTCGCCGGTTCGGACATAGCGAGCCACCGCCAGCTCATGTCCCCCCCGGCACATGGGGCTCAGGATTCGCCCCAGATCATGACCAAGAACCTCTGTCCGCTCATAGCCGAACATCCTCTCCGCCGCCTTGTTAAAAAAAATTACCGTGGAATTCTCATCAATAGTGACAAAAGCCTCGTTGGTATTCTCAACCGCACTCTTGAGAATACGAAGCTGCTTCTGTGTCTCTGCCGCCGTTTTCTCAGCCATACTCCTCCGCCCGGTCTGTTAGAATCATAATAAAGGCCCTGCCGATGCTCCTCCTGCCCACACCTCTTGTCCTATGTTAACCCATGGTATAGAATCAAGCCTGATTTTGGAAGAAACAACTTTGACGCACTCGCAAAAAAAGAAAAGGCTAACAGGATCGTAAAACAAAAACAACGAGTTCCCAACGAATATCCGATGTGCTATCGGCACTTCTGCCGATGATTGACAGCGATTTCAACAATTTTATTTTCAACCTTTAACTGTCCCCGACAACAGGATGGCTATGAACTATACCCCCATTATCGGCACCCTTGGCTACATAGTTTCCCCGGATCAAACCCAGACCCTGCTTGTCCATCGCATTGCCCGTCCTGCCGATGTCCATCTGGGCAAATACAACGGACTGGGCGGCAAAATGCGGCAAGATGAGGACATCCTTACCTGCATCACCAGGGAAATCAAGGAAGAAGCCGGGATCGACTGCACAAAAATTCTGCTGCGCGGAACCATCAACTGGCCCGGATTCGGCCCGCACGGGGAGAACTGGCTGGGCTTCATCTTCCGGATCGACCAATTCCATGGCGCCCCATTTTTCAAAAATGAAGAAGGAACTCTCGCCTGGCACCCCCTTGAACAGCTTCATCTCCTGCCGATGTGGGAAGGGGATCGGTATTTCCTGCCTCTTGTTTTTGACGCCGACCCCCGCATCTTCCATGGCTATCTTCCATATCAACATGGCCAGCCGCTGAGCTGGAGCTTCACCAGAAGCTGAGGCCACGTCTTTTTACATCCTGGTCAGGCGCACAGGGTGTGCATATTTAACTTGCCAGAATCGGACACTGGTTACTATAGTATTTGTCGCGTGTGCGGACAGGAAAGAAAATCTTCCAACCCGGTTGCATTTCGGCTGCTCAACCCACTAAAGAGGTTGAGAGTACAAATCCAACCACCGCCATAACCGGAGAGGATCATGAAGAATTTTTTCACCAGGCAGGAAATGGACAATGATCACCAGCTCTTCAATAACTGCCAAATAGAGAGTGAACTGCTCAAGGAGCGGGTTTTTGAACTGTATGTCCTGTACATGCTGAGCAAGAAACTCAACCTCTCCCTCCAGCTTGATGACTTTTTCGACCAAAGCATGGATTTCCTGAAAGAATCCTTGAAGATCGAAGACTTCTGCCTGATGCTCCGGGAAGACGATGACGAAGAGCTGAAAATGTGGCAGACGGACAGCGCCAACAGCCAACTCCTCAAAGATGTTTCCTTCAAATTCGGCGAGGGTATTTCCGGTCTTGTTGCCCAGACCGGGGAACCGATCCTGGTTCAGGACGTCAGCAAGGATGATCGCTTTCTCCACTACAAAGGCAAACGTACCGATATCGGCTCCTTCATCTCCCTGCCCTTGCGCCTGAATGATGGTTTGACCATCATCGGAGTTCTCAACATTCACAAGAAGGAAGCAAACACCCTTCAAGAAAGCGATGTGGCCCTCTTCATGGCGGTGGCCAACAACATCTCCATCGCTCTGGGACGAATGAAGGCCTACGAAGCGCTCATGAACCAATCAATCCACGATGAGTTGACCTCGGTTTATACCAGGGGCTATTTCATCGAGAACTGCCACCGGGAATACTCCAGGGCAAAACGCCATGGGGAAAAGTTTGCCATTCTGATGCTCGACATCGACTACTTCAAGCTGTTCAATGACACCTATGGCCACCTGCATGGCGATAAGGGCCTGAAAAGCGTGGCCGCCACCCTGCAGGAAAATGTCCGCCTTGGAGATATTGTCGCCCGCTACGGCGGAGAGGAATTCATTGTCTTGTTGCCCAATACCGACAAGGACGGCGCCACGGTTGTCGCCGAAAAAATCAGAAGCGAAACCGAGCAGAAAGAGATTCCGCTCAACCGGGGCGCAGGGACACGGTTGACGATCACAGCCGGAGTCGCAGTCTATCCGGAAGACGGTGCCACAGTAGAAGATATCATCGACATGGCGGACCGATTTCTTTATCTGGGCAAAAATCTTGGCCGCAATCAGGTTGTCGGCAATCAGTAAGGGAGTCAGAGGATTAGTCCAAGCTTAAAAGCCGTTTATGATGGACTGGCCATCAAGCCCGTACTTTATTTTGTAAACCTGAGCAAAAATATTAAGGAGAAAAAATGGTCAACAAAGTCATTCTCATCGGCAATCTTGGCAAAGACCCTGAAGTCCGCTACTCGCAGGCAGGGGCAGCCATTGCCAGCTTCAATGTCGCCACTACGGAAATCTGGAAAAAACAGGATGGCACCAAGGAAGAACAGACCGAATGGCACCGGATCGTGGCCTTTGGCCGTCTGGGCGAGGTTTGCGGCGAGTATCTGGCAAAAGGCTCCAAGGTTTTCATCGAAGGCCGCCTGCAAACCCGCAAATGGGATGACAAGGACGGCAACACCAGATACACCACCGAGATCGTGGCCAGAGAGATGAAAATGCTCTCCCCCCGTGGCAGCAGCGGAGACTCATCACAGGGTCAGTACAACGAGCAACCCCCCTTCCCCGAACCGGTCATGGGTGAGGACGTTCCTTTTTAGGCGAAATAACACTATTATCCAGCACCGTCACCCCAGCGCTCTTTGCAGTCCTCGCTTGACGGAAAAAAGCCGTGGCCCAAAAGCCCTTGTCTGCTGGATTTCAGCTTCCGCCGGAATAACACCCCAGGGCAAAATAACGAAAACCAGGACAGACAGGCAGATCAAGCATGGATTATTATAAGTTGCTCGGGGTGGAAAAAACCGCGTCCCCGGAGGAAATCAAGAAAGCCTACCGCAAACTTGCCCTCAAGCATCACCCGGATCGCAACAAGGGGAACAAAGACGCTGAGGAGCAGTTTAAAAAGATCAGCGAGGCATACGCCGTTCTCTCCGACAAGGAAAAACGGCAGCAATACGATACCGTTGGCGCCGCAGGTTTTCAGCAGCGCTATTCACAGGAAGACATCTTCCGCAACGCCGATCTGGGCGATATCCTGAGGGAATTCGGCCTCAACTTCGGCGGGGGCCGCACCACCTTCCGGAATGCTGGCGGCGGGGGCGGTTTTGAAGAGATGTTTCGTCAGCCAGGAGCAAGGGGGCGCGCCAGCCATAACGGCTTTCAGAATTTTCACCAACAGCAGCAGGTGAAGGGCAGCGATCTTTCCCTGGAACTGCCGATCACCCTCAATGAAGTGCTGACCGGGGCCGAAAAAACCATCTCCCTTGGCCACGGCTCCGCAGCAGAAAAGGTTTCCGTCAGAATTCCCGCTGGAATCGAAACCGGCAAGAAACTGCGCATCTCCGGCAAGGGCTCACCCTCCCCCATGGGTGGACAGCCAGGCGACCTGTATCTGCTGATCAGGGTCGAACAGCATCCAACCTTTACCCGGGAAGGCTCCCACCTCAGCATGGATCTGCAAATACCATACAGCTCTGCGGTGCTTGGAGCGGAGGTTGAAGTGCCAACCCTGGAGGGCAAGCAACTCAAAGTCAAGGTTCCACCTGGCTGCCAGCCCCAGGCAAAACTGCGCCTGCGCAAACACGGCTTGCCAGACAGCCAGGGAGGTACACGGGGAGACCTGCTGGTAAAAATCCTGGCGGCGGTGCCAAAGACCTTGTCGGAGACACAAAAGGAGTTGCTGGACAGGCTGAAGGAATCCGGGCTGTAGAAAGCTCTCAGATCAGAATACCAATAAAGATCGTGGACATCTTGAAGATGTATTGCCCCGGCAGCCCTCCCCGCATGATGATATCATCCTCAATGCGGGTAAGAATCTGGGTCATGATAACCTCGTAGCCCATATTTAGGTAGCCGCCTTCCCCTGCTTCATTGGTGACAAACAACAACTTCCCCCCCTTATCCCTGTAAGTCTTCAACCGCCAGTTCACCTGACTGACATTATGGTGGAGCCGCTGCAAACGCTCCAAAGAAACCTGCAAACCACTCAGGAAAAGATCCCCCTCCCGAATATCATAGGCCTCTTGCATGCTTTTCCACAGGCCAAGGCTCAGCAGGTACACCCGGTCTGACTCAGCCGCCTCTCCCTGAAAGGCCGCCGTGAGGATCTCAGCGGAGGGCTTGTAGGCATACACCTGCTCCCCGATGGGCAGGGGGCCAAAAATGGCCTCGATCTTCTGCCGTTGCCGGGCAGGGTCTTTCTCATATCTGGGATTCTTGGCGTACAGGCGCACGGTGAATTCCCGCAGGGAGTTGCGATACTGCTGGATATGATGCTGGATAATACTGACATCTGTGGGGGTGAAAAATTCCTTGACGCCAGTGGTCTTACCTCCGGCA
>Ga0208863_1000505_pt1 | contig 36862 bp, 36 predicted proteins | sample RifOxyD3_FD_184040 | JGI IMG/M metagenome (GOLD analysis project Ga0208863, IMG submission 184040) | Soil microbial communities from Rifle, Colorado - Rifle Oxygen_injection D3 (SPAdes) | ecosystem: Environmental > Terrestrial > Deep subsurface > Rock core/Sediment | place: Rifle, Colorado...
CGTTTTTTGGCTTCACCCATTTGGTGACACTCCCCGATAGTCTGAATCTCAATAGCTGCGTACTTTAGCGGCTAGTTTTACAGTGTCAACTGCCGGAAGTAGGGTGAAGTATTCATGCCAATGGCGCTAGATAAAAAATATCCTGCTGCGGGAAAGTCCTGGGGCTGGCAATATGTTTTTCCTTCACGCAACCTGTCGATTGATCCGTATTCCGGCAAGACGCGCCGTCATCACGCGGATGAAAAGGCCATACAGCGCGCGATGAAAAAGGCTGTGCTGGCGGCAGGTATAGTCAAGCTCGCCACACCGCACAGCTTGCCACTCCTTTGCCACACATTTGCTGAAGAGCGGCTATGACATACGCACGGTGCAGGAGTTGCTCGGCCATTCCGACGTTTCGACAACCATGATTTATACTCACGTCCTGAATAAGGGCGGGCGCGGCGTGATCAGCCCGCTGGATCGATAATAGTGCAACCGCTATGGCCAAAATGGCCACACTCGGACACGAGTTCAACAGGTACAAGTAAAACCATGCAAAGTATCCCGGCACAAATCTTCAAGGCTTATGACATACGCGGCATCGTGGGTAAAACGCTCACCGCTGACATTGTAGAACTGATCGGCCACGCCATCGGTTCAGAAGCGGTGGCACGAGGCCAAAAAACCATTGCTATCGGTCGGGACGGCCGCTTATCGGGATCAGAACTCATCGCAACGCTGGCACGCGGCATACTCAAGAGTGGAATCGACGTGATCGATGTCGGCGCGGTCGCCACCCCGATGGTGTATTTCGCCGCGTTCCACCTCAAGACAGACTGCGCCGTGATGCTCACCGGCAGCCACAATCCGCCGGATTACAACGGTTTAAAGATAGTACTGGCGGGCGAGACGCTGGCGGGCGAAGCCATTCAGGCGCTGCGTGTACGCATCGAACAAAACGATCTGTCGCACGGTGCGGGCAACTATTCGCAGCAGGACACAGGCCCGGCTTATCTGGCTCGCATCGTCTCAGACATTAAACTGGCGCGACCGATGAAAATCTCCATCGATTGCGGAAACGGTATAGGTGGTGCTTATGCTGCTGATTTATATCGACAATTAGGCTGCGAAGTCGAAGAACTATACTGCGAGGTGGACGGCAATTTTCCCAACCACCATCCCGACCCGTCTGTGCCTGAAAATTTGCAGGATTTAATCGCCGCGCTGCAGGATAACGACAGCGAACTGGGACTGGCTTTCGACGGTGATGCCGACCGTCTGGGTGTGGTCACCAAAGACGGCCAGATCATCTACCCCGACCGTTTGTTGATGTTGTTCGCCGCCGATATGCTCAACCGTAACCCGGGCGCAGAAGTCATCTTCGACATCAAATCCACCCGCCATTTATTTGACTGGATACGCGCTCACGCTGGCATCCCGACCATCTGGAAAACCGGCCATTCGCTGATCAAAGCCAGGATGCGCGAGACCGGCGCACTGCTGGCGGCGGAGATGACCGGACATTTTTTCTTTGTGGAACGCTGGTATGGTTTCGATGACGGACTGTATTCTGGGGCGCGCTTACTGGAAATATTAAGCCGTGTTACCAATCCGAGTGCGGCGCTCAACGCCCTGCCGGACGCTGTTAGCACACCGGAATTGCACATCCACACGGAAGAAGGTGAAAATCACACGCTGATCGCTGCACTAAAAAAATCAGGTAAATTCACAAATACAAAAGAAATCATTATGTTAGATGGAATACGCGCGGAGTATGCAGACGGCTTCGGTCTGGCGCGCCCCTCCAACACGACCCCGGCGATCGTGCTGCGCTTTGAAGCCGACAACGAAGTCGCCCTCAAACGCATACAGGAAGATTTTCGCCGCGTGTTTCAACTCGCCGCCCCCCACCTGACACTGCCTTTTTGAACGACCAATTTGTCACCGGCCTTGAGGCCGGTGGATTGAGGCGTGGAGGAGTTTGCATCTCCTCCACTACGCCCCCTCAAACCCGGCACTTCAGGGCGGGGTGGTGCGCGTTCCGGCCTGAAGGCCGGGGTTTTAAACCGAGTCGGAATCCGGATAAAACGCATGCCGCTCCCCCTAACGTGCATGGAAAAGTGACCTCAGCGTTAATCTTCAGAAAATGACGGCCTGAGTGATTTTCTGGGATAATGTGCACTCGCCAAATTCCCCTTTCGGCCTCACGATTTATTCAAGCACACGCCCTATGCTCCCCTCTATAGAACACCGCCTCGCCCAGGAACTCTCCGCCCAACCCGCCCAGATTAGCGCAGCGATCAGCCTGCTCGATGAAGGTGCAACCGTGCCGTTTATCTCCCGCTATCGCAAGGAGGCGACCGGCGGACTGGATGATATTCAGTTGCGGCTGCTCGAAGAGCGCCTGGGTTATCTGCGCGAGCTGGAGGCGCGGCGCGCGACCATCATCGCGGCGATTGTCGAACAGAACAAGATGACGCCCGAATTGCTGGATGCCATCAGCCATGCGGCGGACAAGACGCTGCTGGAAGACCTGTATCTGCCCTACAAGCTCAAGCGCAGGACTCGCGCACAGATTGCACGGGAAGCAGGACTCGAAGCGCTGGCGGATGCGCTGCTTACCAACCCGTCATTAAACCCGGAACAGGAAGCGGCCAACTATCTGAAAGCGCCCTTTACCACCGGGCAGGGAGACAATCCCGGCGTGCCGGATAGCAAAGCCGCGCTGGATGGCGCACGGCAGATATTGATGGAGCGTTTCGCGGAAGAAGCTGCCCTGCTGCAATCGCTCAGGGTATATCTGCAAGATCATGGCGTAGTGGAATCCCGTGTTATCGAAGCCAAAAAGGCAGCAGCGGCAAAATATAGCGATTATTTCGATTACTCCGAATCCATCAAGACGATACCCTCGCACCGCACACTGGCCATTTTGCGCGGTCGGCGCGAGGAACTGCTCAACGTACAGTTGCGACTGGATACGGAAGCTGAGAAGCCAGCGATGAGTGCGCCGCACAACCCCTGCGAGGCGCGCATCGCCGCCCGTTTCGGCATTGCCAACAAGGGGCGTCCCGCCGACCCCTGGCTGGCTGAGACGGTGCGCTACACCTGGCGGGTGAAGTGCTTCTTGCATCTGGAAACCGAGCTGATGGGCGCACTGCGCCAAAAGGCCGATCTGGATGCCATCAACGTATTTGCGCGCAATCTGAAAGATCTGTTGCTGGCCGCACCCGCAGGTCCCCGCGCCACGATGGGGCTGGACCCCGGCATTCGCACCGGCGTCAAAGTTGCGGTGGTGGATGAAACCGGTCGTGTGGTGGATACCGCCGTGATCTATCCTCACCAGCCGCGCAATGACTGGGACGGCTCACTGCACCTGCTTGCGAAACTGGCCGAGAAGCACCGTGTTTCGGTGATTGCCATCGGCAACGGCACGGCATCAAGAGAGACCGACAAACTGGCGCTCGATTTGATCCGTCTGCGCCCTGAACTCAAACTCATCAATGTGGTGGTGTCCGAGGCGGGCGCCTCGGTGTATTCCGCCTCGGAATACGCCTCGAAGGAATTGCCCGATATGGATGTCAGCTTGCGCGGCGCGGTGTCCATCGCCCGCCGCCTGCAAGACCCGCTGGCCGAACTGGTCAAAATTGACCCGAAGTCCATCGGCGTCGGGCAATATCAACACGATGTCGGCCAGACACAACTGGCGCGTTCGCTGGATGCCGTGGTAGAAGACTGCGTGAACGCGGTAGGCGTAGATGTGAACACCGCTTCCGCGCCTTTGCTGGCGAGAGTTTCCGGGCTGAACAGCACGGTGGCGCAAAACATCGTCGCCTATCGTGACAGCCGGGGCCGATTCGCCACCCGGCAGGGCTTGCTGGACGTACCGCGTCTGGGCAAAAAAGCCTTCGAGCAGGCAGCGGGATTCTTGCGCATCATGAATGGGGCCAATCCGCTCGATGCTTCGACCGTGCATCCCGAATCCTACCCGCTGGTCAAACGCATCCTTGCCGACCTCAAACAGGACATCAAAGCCGTGATCGGCAACAGCGCGCTGCTCAAATCGCTCAACCCGGCGGCTTATGTCAGCGAACAATTCGGCCTGCCCACCATCAGCGACATCCTCAGGGAACTGGAGAAACCCGGTCGCGATCCGCGTCCCGAATTCATCACCGCGACGTTCCGCGAAGGTGTTGAACAGATTTCCGACCTGAAACCGGACATGATCCTGGAAGGCGTGGTCACCAACGTCGCCGCCTTTGGTGCATTCGTCGATATCGGCGTACATCAGGACGGGCTGGTGCATATATCGGCGCTGTCCAGCACGTTCGTCAAAGACCCGCACAGCGTGGTCAAGGCGGGGCAAATCGTCAAAGTCAAAGTATTGGAAGTGGATACTCAGCGCAAACGCATCGCCCTGACCATGCGCCTGACCGACAGTGCACCGCAAGCGGATGCTAAACTCCGCAAGACGCCGATGGCTAACCGTATTCCATCAAAAACAGATAACACAAAATCTGCCGCAGCTGGCGCCATGGCATCCGCATTCTCAAAAATAAAATTGAATCAATAACTTATATATGAAGCAATCTGAAATTAAATTCACCGTCACGCTGGATGATAAAAACATGCCGCAAAAAATCGACTGGCAGGCATCGGATGGCGCGGTGAGCAGCGCCAGCAAAGCCATCATGCTGTCGGTCTGGGACAGCGAAGCTAAAAACACCCTGCGCATTGACCTGTGGACCAAAGAGATGATGGTCGATGAAATGAAACAGTTTTACCACCAGACGCTGTTATCCATGTCAGACTCCCTCGAACGCGCGACCGGAGAAAAGGCCGCAGCACAGGATATGCGCAAATTCGCCGGGGAGTTTGGCGAGCGCATGAAACTGATCAAGAAAAAAATCAGATAAACCCGTTAAAAAAGCTGTTGTCCGCCTTTCTGTCGACAGGAAAACGGATTGAACGGCCGTTTTTATGCGGATTTCGGCTTACGCTGCTCGGGGCGCACTCTGGACGCAAGAATATCATCTCCGGCATCCGCATCAATTGGATTGCCAGCACCATCTTCCAGCGTCTGCTCGAAATCATTCCAGCCGCGCACCCCGGTCCTGAGTGAAACCACCCGGGTGAACCCCATCAGCTGCATCACATCAGCCACCAGCGCAGAACGATAACCCGAGCGACAGATCACCACGATGTCGCGGCAGCGCCCGGTAACCAGTTCCGGCACGGTCTCGTCGAAATCCCATTCACAGGACTGCTCCAGTACGCCGCGCGGCACGTTGATGGAACCGGGGATGCGCAATGCCGAAAATTCAGCCGGTTCCCGCACATCCAGCAGCAAAGGCGTCTCGCCCGCCGCCAAAATCCGACTCAGATCCCAGGGCTGAATTTCCTTGACTCGGGTAAGCGCATCGGCGACCAGATCACTATAGCGTTGCATTTATATCCTTTCAAATACCGCGATAGACTCGACATGCGAGGTTTGCGGGAACATATTCATCACGCCTGCGGACTTCAACGCATAACCGCGCTGCACCAGCTCGGCGGCATCTCGCGCCAGCGTGGCCGGATTGCAACTGACATAGACGATGCGTTCAGGCGCAATGGCAGGAGTAATCGATTTCACTAACTCCATCGCCCCGTCGCGCGGCGGATCGATCAGCCACTTGTCGTATTTACCCATGCTGACCAGCAGATCTTCGGTCATTTCAAACAGATTCATCGCACGGAATTTCGTGTTCGCCGACAAACCGTTATAGGCGGCATTCTGCGCCGCACGCTTGACCAGCGCATCGCTCCCCTCTATGCCCAGCACTTCGGCCCCGCTGCGCGCGATCGGCAGGGTAAAATTTCCCAGCCCGCAGAAAAAGTCGGCAATCCGCTCGCCCGCCTTCGGTTCCAGTCTACGAATCGCGCGACTGATCATCACCCGATTGAGCTCGCTGTTGACCTGAGTGAATTCACCCGGCGCAAACGGCATGGTGACGGCGAATTCCGGCAGGCTATAGGACAGAGCAGGCGCATCCAGCGGATAGAAAACTTTGACGGTTTCCGGCCCCTTGGTTTGCAGCCAGAATTGCACCTTGTGCAGATCGGCAAAGGCGCGCAACGCCGCTTCGTCATCAACCGACAACGGCGCCATCACGCGCAGCACCAGCACATCGACATGCTCACCCACCGCCACTTCGACCTGCGGCAACTGCTCGCGGATAGTCAATCCTTCGAACAAATCCGCCAGCGGCTTGATTAACCCGGCGATTTTAGGTGCCAATATTTCGCAGCTTTGCATATCGGCCACGTAGCTACTGCGCCGCTCATGGAATCCGACCAGCATTTTTTCTTTTTTAATCACATATTTAGCAGAAATACGGGCGCGCTCGCGATAACCCCAGCTCTGCCCGTAAATCGCCGGCATGATATTTTCCGGCTTGACCTTGCCGATACGCGCCAGCGAGTCCTCCAATATGCGCTGTTTGACCGCGACCTGCACCCTGGCATCCAGATGCTGCATCGAGCAGCCGCCGCATACGCCGTAATGCGCGCACTTAGGTTCGACGCGGATGGAAGCTGCGCGATGCAGCATCGTCATCTGCGCCAGTTCGAAAGCAGGCTTTTTGCGATAGGAGGCGTAACTCACCTCTTCACCGGTTAACGCACCCTCGATAAAAATCACCTTACCGTCTGCATGTGCAATACCGCGACCTTCCTGATCCAGTGATTCTATGGTTACTCTATTAGTCATTTATCTTCCAATTACTTAACAATTTATCGCGCAAAACGGCGTTCAATAACGGCCAGCACGCGCACTAACGGCGTCAACACCAACATCCACCCCAGCAACACCCCCATGCTATCCGCCAGCATATCCACCACATCGAACGTACGGTATCCGCTCTGGCCTTGCACGAACTCCAGCCCTACACCCAGCCCCACCAGCGCAGCGATCACGATCAGTCGCGACACCGTCGATCGGTAGATATGACAAAACCAGAAAGAGAGCGCGGCGTAAGCGAGTGCATGCTCGATTTTATCCGCAGACTCAAAGCTGACCGGTTCCGGCGGATGCGGAGTCAGCGACAGATACACGACCAGAACGACCAGGCTCCAGGCGATCGTCAGCCAGATGCGCCTTAGCATCACTGCCAGGCGGCCAGATAATCCTGCCAGTGCGGCAGATTGAGTTTTGCCAATTCGGCCCCCACCAACTCACACTCTTTTTGATAAGCGGCGCGACTTAACACCCCGCGCATCATCTGAAAACGCGCATAGACCAGATAGGTATTCACTACATCGGTTTCGCAGTAATTGCGTATCTCAGCCAACCGATCCTGTTGATACGCCTCCCACACCTGCGATCCATCCATGCCCAGCTTGCCGGGCAAGCCCATCAACCTGGCCAAATCATCCAGCGGCGCATTGGCGCGTCCGGTATACATGGCCAGCAGATCCATCAGATCCAGATGGCGCATGTGGTAACGGCTGATGTAGTTATTCCACTTGAATTCCTTGTCGTCCTCGCCCATATCCCAGTAGCGGGCGCACTGCACGCCGTGGATCAGACCGCGATAATGCAGCACCGGCAAATCGAAGCCGCCGCCGTTCCAGGACACCAGTTGCGGCGTGTATTGGTCGATGCCATCAAAGAATCGCTGGATCAGACTACCCTCATCCTCACCGGGCTCGCCCAGCGACCAGACTTTAAAGTTATCGCCTTCGCGCAACACACAGGAAATCGCCACCACGCGCTGCAAATGATGCGGGATAAAGTCATTGCCATTTAATTGTCTGCGCTGCTGAAAAGCCATCTCGGCCACTTCCCAGTCGCTCACGCTCGCATCCATCCCGTGCAAAATCCGCAGACCGTTGATATCAGGCACAGTTTCGATGTCAAAAACAAGAGTTGGCGTCATGTCACGAAGATTAATTTATAACGAGACGTGCATGATACCCGACAGCCCCTCAACTGACCAAAAAATGCCACCACGAACTTCGCACGACAGTTCTCACAAACTTGTTAAAATACCGCGTCCATCCCCGTACTCTGCAGCCCATGAAAGACCTGTTGACAACATGACACACACCGATCAAGAGACGCTCGCCAATCAGCATAGCGTCATGCTCGCCATGGCGCTGCTGTGGATGCCCCACGCCGTCACCAATATTCTGAACGTATTGCGCCAGCTCGAGTTCAAGCACAGCAGTGGTCGAATATTCAAGGCAGATGAAGTAAAGCTCTGTATCAGCGATCTTGTTGTCAAAAAACAGGCTGAAGCGGAAAAAAACCGTGCGGGTTACTACCGCTTAACCGCCTCACAACGCACCCCATGCTATGAAGAACTGCTGGACACCGTCGACGCTCAGGTACTGCGCCGCGCGTTATACGACACTGTCAAATTCAGTCCGTCGAGCAACCACTATTACTGGACGTTGTATAACCGAAATGACACCGCCTCCGTCCTGCGCTGTGCGCTCTTGACCGGCGTACCGTTGGCAGATATCACGCACATGCAAGGACTGATCGCCAGAGCAATGAACTGGGAAGACGTATTGAATGAAGCTTTATTGCTCGATTTTAAAGAGAAAACATTTGCGCGTATCGCGCCCGAGCAGCGCTGGGAGTTTGCCTTCCAGGCGGCAGCCCATTTGAACAGGGAGTGGAATCCCGGCTTCCTGCCGCTGGTCAACTGGGCGCTGACACAGGCCGCTGCTCCTGAATTAAAAATGCCGGTCCACCTGCGCTTTGTGCTTGCGGAATACTTGCTGCACAAGGGTGAGCGCGAGGCGGCGCTCAAACTCATCGCGGACATGTCGCACGGTGCGGTTGATGTATTGCGCGCCTACGCTCTGGCACAGGAGGGAAAGTGGGCCGAGGCGCAGATTTTATTTGAACTTGGTATTAAAAAACGCAGATCTGAAGCCGCAGCCAAAAACCGGGTTGTACCGGCCAGCCTCGCATGGGCATACCCCCTCACCCTGCTCGCCCAGCAAACCCCTGCGCATCTTGATTTGGCACGCAAATTTTGTATCGGTGAATCGGGTAAGCGCAATCCGGACAGTGTCACCGGCTGGGGGCAATGGGTACATGCCATTGATATTAAACGCGGCGACAGCGAGATTGACCCGGATTTATTCAACATAGTCGAGCGTATCACGCAACAGGTCAGCCTCGATCATTTTTGGCGTGTCCTGCTGGCCGCCTGGACAGGCATCGACGCCACAAGAGGCGCGACTAAAAGCTATCGCGCCCACCTCACCAACATGGCGCAACAACAGGGAGAACGTCTGAAGCAATGTGGCTTCACCTGGCTGGAAAGTTTGGCATCCGGGGCGAAAAGCCTCATCAACAATCAACCGCCTCCGCCCGGATATTTTATAGCCGGCAAGGCCGAAGATTGGCGCGAACTGCTGACCGCCCTGCAAGCATTGGGCAGTGACACGCCTGCGCCATCGGCTAGCGCGGTCCGCTTTATCTGGATGCTGTTTATCACCAAAGAAGGGGAATTGCGTGAGATTCGGGCGCTGGAGCAAAAGCACGGTTTACGGGACTGGAATAAACCCAAAGATATTCCCTTCGCAAAAATCATCGGCAACCCTCACCTCTCGCCCTTTGATATCAAAGTGGCTGCCTGCATCCACCCTGACAGATACCATCCCCGCGTCGGCGTAATCAACCTGTCCAGCGCTATTCAGGCGCTAGTTGGACACCCCGCCGTCGTCCTGAACACCCATGCGGATCAATTCATCGAATTGAGCAACGGAATTCCGGAAATTGAAGTTATCCACAATGGCGACAAAATCACCCTCAAGATTACGCCACCTCTGCGCGAAGGGACGGCTGCCAACACCTACTATTACGATGCGGATGCAAAGCGCGAAGCGGAAGCCTTGCGTCTCATTACGCTGATACAGGACACCCCGCAACGGCTACGGTTGATACACTTTAGCCCGGCGCAACGTCGCGCCGCACAGCTGCTCACCGAGAAGGTGACCATCCCGGCCAGCGCCAAACAGGAATTACAAGCCGCGATGCAGGCCCTGACCAGCCACTTTCAGTTGCAAGCTGACAACCTGCAGGCCGCGCATGAAATTCCGGCCGAAGCAAGATTGCGTGCTGAACTCTCTCCCCTGAATGACGGCCTGTTGTTACGACTGGTTGCCACCCCGTTAGGCACGGATGGCCCGCGTCTGGTACCGGGCAGTGGCCGCACGCGATTGATGGCGCAAGTTGCCGGCGAAAGTATCGGCACGACACGGCAACTGGACGTCGAGCGCACGCATCTTGAGGCAGTCATGGATGCCCTGCCCTTCCTAGAACAGTGTGCAGGAGATATCGAACAGTGTGAGTGGGATGTGGCCGAACCGGAAGATGCATTAGCCCTGGTGGAAATATTGCCCGGTCTGCCGGCTATTGCGGCGATGGACTGGCCAAAAGGCAAAGCCGTTAAGGTCATTTCCGTTGATATTTCACAATTATCCTTAAAAATCAATACTGAACGCGACTGGTTCAAGGTGGAAGGTGAGGCCCGCGTTGACGAAGGCCTGGTGTTCACTTTTGAAACATTGTTAGCGGCCTCAAAAAGCGCCAGCCGCTTCATCGCCATGGGCGGCGGCGTCTATGCTGCGCTGACACGGCGGTTAAAGGAGCGTATGGCGGATCTGGCCTCCGTGACTGAAACCGACAAGCACGGTGCACGCATTCCGCGTCTTGCCGCCGCCTGGATGGACGACGCACTGCAAGGCGTCAACACCCAAACGGATAAAGCGTTTCGCAGCGCACTCGAAAAATTGCGCAGCACACAGGAACTGGCGATTCCCCTGCCCAACACACTGCAAGCCGAATTGCGCGCCTATCAGGAGGATGGTTATGTATGGGCGGCGCGCTTAGCCCAAGCCGGATTTGGTGCGTGCTTAGCCGATGACATGGGACTGGGTAAAACCTTGCAATCCCTGGCACTGTTGCTGGCACGTGCAGAAAATGGCTCTGCACTGGTCATTGCTCCCACCTCCGTGTGCGGCAACTGGATGGCGGAGGCGGCGCGCTTTGCCCCCAGTCTCAACATGCACTTGTACAGCGAGTCAGATCGCGTAGCTGTCATCAGCGGAGCTGCCGCATTTGATGTGGTGGTGATTTCCTATAATCTGGTGCAACTGGCAGGTGAAGAATTTGCCGCCAAACATTGGCACACACTGATCGCCGACGAAGCGCAGGCGATTAAAAATGCCACCACCAAACGCAGTCAAGCCGTGTTTGAGTTAAATGCTGATTTTCGTCTGGCCTTATCCGGCACGCCGGTGGAAAATCGTTTGTCCGAACTGTGGTCCATCATGCGCTTCACCAATCCTGGCTTATTGGGAACACTCCCCCGCTTCAACGAACGTTTTGCGATTCCGATCGAGCGCGACAAGGATCGCAACGCACAACACCTGTTGCGCCGCCTGATCGCGCCATTTTTATTGCGCCGCACCAAAGCTCAGGTCTTGCAGGAGTTGCCGCCTCGCACCGAACTCATCATCAAGATCGCACCGGGCATCGAGGAGGCTGCGCATTACGAAGCGCTGCGCAGGGAAGCGATTGCCGAAGCCGATATGGCGCTGACCAACAATCTGGCAGGTCAGGCGCGCATGAACATTCTGGCTCAACTCACCCGTTTGCGCCGCGCGGCCTGCGACCCGCGCATCGTCACGAAAGCTTATCCCGCCATGGGCAGCAAGGTGCAGACCTTCACCGAACTGGCCATCGAGCTGGTCGCCAACGGTCACAAGGCACTCGTGTTCAGCCAGTTCGTGGACTTTCTCTCATTGCTGCGCGCAGCACTGGATGATGCCAATATCAGCTACCAATATCTGGATGGCGCAACCCCTGCGACCGAACGAACCCGCCGCGTTGCGGCTTTTCAGGCGGGAAAATCCGACCTGTTCCTGATCAGCCTGAAAGCGGGCGGCTTTGGACTGAATCTGACTGCCGCAGACTACGTGGTCATCACCGACCCCTGGTGGAATCCGGCAGCCGAAGACCAGGCGATGGGACGCGCACACCGCATGGGACAACTGCGCCCGGTCACAGTGTATCGTCTGGTCACTCAAGGTACCGTAGAAGAACATATTGTAGGATTGCACGGAGACAAACGTGCGCTCGCTGAAAGCATATTGGGTGGAGGCGATGTCGCCAGCCTGCCATCCACAGAGGAGTTGATGTCCCTAATCAGGGGCGACTGAACAACCGTTTCTCAACACGAGGCGGGGAGGCTTTTTTACAGTTTTCCTGCTTCCAGAAAGCTGAAGTACCCCGTCTGATTGAAAATGATGTGATCCAGCAGTTCGATGCCAACGATTACACCCGCCGCCTTGAGTTGAGTCGTGATATTGACGTCACTCGCCGAAGGTTCAAGCGCACCGCTGGGGTGATTATGGGCGACGATGACTGCTGAAGCGCGGTCGAAAATTGCGTCTGCGAATACTTCGCGCGGATGGACCGGGCTGCGGTCGATCAGACCAATCGAAATGACGCGAATATTCAAAATCTCATTTGCCCCGTTGATGGTGGCGCAAAGAAAATGTTCCTGCTTGCGATCAGCGTAGTGCCGCACATGCGGCAACAAATCGGCGGGGGTTTCGATTTTTGATCCCTCCGGCTTGATACGTCGCCGGGCGAACTCAATGGCCGCCAGAATCAACGTAGCCTTCGCATCGCCCACGCCTTCAAATTGCATCAGGTCTTCGGCCTGCACGCCCAAGCCCTTCTCGTCGATGAGCCTCGCCAGTTTTCCGGCGAGCTTCATGACATCCATCCCCGACGTGCCTTTACCAAGAAGCACCGCGAGCAATTCCTGATCGCTCAACGCGGGCGCGCCCTTGCGGAGGAGCTTTTCTCGCGGACGGTCGTCTTCCGGAATCTGCGCAATGGTTTTGCTCATGGTCTTACGCTGTGGCTGAGATGATGCTGAATCACCGTATACGCCATGATATCGAAGATGCCGCCTGCATCTCTATATTTTGAATCAGACAAGTCTTCGTAGAGGCCGCGCTCGTTATATGCAGCCTGAATCTCGCGGTTCATCTGCTCGTGATAAGCCCCGTGGAGATAAATTCTATCATCCCGGTGTGCAGTGACTGTGTTGTGGATGATCGTATCGGCGGCCTTTTCCTCGGTAACCTGCCTGATAAAAAGCGCCTTCTCGTCACTGATGTCGAATTTGGTTTGAATATCCGCAATCATCTCTTGCACGGAAACCTTCATGGGTGGCGGACCGGAGCCTTTTTTACCGCCTCCCGGTTTAAGTTTCACTGTACTGCCAGCACTCTCCACGCCCTGATATTCCACAGCGGCCTTGATGACTTCCGTTTGCCGAATCAGTTTCATCAATTCAGACACACTACCTGCCTTGATAAGCTGCGGGCCGACGTATTCCGCAAAGGTAGCGAATTCTTTGATCTCCGCTGCATAGGTGAAGAAGCAGCTGAGAAAATGAAAGCTCTTCACGAAGCGTGCCAGCGAATACACGAAAGTTTTGCGCTCATCCAAACCGCTGAGTTTCGCCTGAAAATGGTTCCGCCGCGCGTTGACCGAGAACTGCACCTGGGCATCCGTACCCTTCGCAAGCAGTTTCACCAGATCGGCAGCATCTTTTGGCGTAAACACACCCGCCGCCAAAATCTCTGCATACAGTTTCAGGCACAGCGTTTGGTCTGGCTCGTCCGGCTCTGACGATGTGCCTTTACGGTATTTTATGAAGGCTTTTAGAATTTCCTTGGCATTGTTGGTAAAGTCCACCACCACGACATCCTTCTTGCCCTCGTGGCAGCGGTTCAGCCGTGATAGCGTCTGCACGGCATTGCGATCCATCACCGGCTTGTCGAGAAACATCCCAGCGAGCAAAGGCTGGTCGAAACCGGTTTGAAATTTGCTGGCCACGATCATCAGCCGATAGTCGTCGCCCTCGAACCGTTCCTCAATCAACTCACCTTCCTTCAACTCATTGATTGCATGCTCGCTGATTAGCGCATTAACATTAGGCTCGCGCAGCGAGACCGCGTCCCTCTCGCCCGCTTGCGGGAGAGAGCTAGGAGAGAGGGAACGGGCTTGCCCGTTGGTTTCCGGGTGAACAAAATCTGAAAATGCATAGAGTACTTTATAGTCCGCGCCGCGCTCCTTGAGCTTCTCCCTGACAATCTGGAAATAGCGCAAACCGGCGACGCGCGAGGACGTCACGATCATGGCCTTGGCATGTCCGCCAATCAGCGGCATCACGTCTTTCTCGAAGATGCGCAGCATCACCTCGGCCTTGTACTGAATCAGCCCGTCGTCCTGAAATGCGACGTTCTTCAACGCCTTCGCCACCACACCCGCCGGATACAGCTTTTCCTCCTCCGGTTTCGGCACAATCGGGCAATGCAGATGATAGAGCGTCTGGTAAGAAATGATGCTGGATGCCACATCCACGATATAGCCTTCGGCGATAGCCTCAGCCTCGGAATAAGTATCGAACGGCTCGCCGAACAAGTTGACAGTGACCGGTGCGGGCGTGGCGGTGAACGCGACGATCATCACATTAAGATCATGCTCGCGGATGACTTTGGCGAGTTGCTCCTGCGGGTCCATCTCGGGGGCATCGGCATCGGTATCGGCTTCATCCGGCGACCTGCGGAACGGCAAGCGAATCGCCGCGCCCATCTGGCCTTCCTGTGAGCGGTGCGCCTCATCGATCAAAAAGGCGACGCGCAGCTTTTTTAATGACGGGTTCTTCTCGATTTCGTCCAGCACCCAGGTGAATTTCTGCTGCGTGGTGACGATGATCGGCTTGCGCTCTGCGAGGAAGCGCGGCAGATCGGACGCCTTGCGCGCCAAGCCGATAATGCTCTTGAGGTGCGTAAAATTCTCGATGTCGTCCTTGATATTGGTATCAAGCGATTTTCGGTCGGTGAGAATAAACACCATATCCAGCAACTTCTCGCTCGTGCCCGGTTTGAACAGGCTGTGCAGGCGGTCTGCCAGCCAGCAAATGGTGAGCGTCTTGCCGCTGCCTGCGGAATGATTGACCAGATACTTGCGGCCAATGTCGCCTTGCGCTGCGAAATGCGCCGAGATGCTATCCGCCACCTTCCGCACCGTGCGGCTCTGGTGGTAGCGCGGAAACAGCGTGTAGGCCGGACGCGCCGGTTTGTCATCCTCCGCGTCTCGCTGCGGCACGCGAACCAGGAAGAATGAAAGCGCTTCAAGCAACTGTTCCTGTGCCAACATCTCGCGGTAGAGAAATTCAACCGGATATTCGTCAGGATTCTGCGGCGTGTTGGTCAGCCCGGTGTTGTGCCAGCGAAAGTTTTGTTCGCGGCACGGGTCAGTCGCAGCCATCACATCGCTGGTGTCGGCGGCGAGATAGAGAAACGGATGCTGGAAAATCTTGTGTGCGTGGTCGCGGCTGGCGAACTGCGCCACAGCATTATGCACGGTCTGATTTTTCTCGTGCTTCAACTCCAGCGCCACGATGGGCAGCCCGTTGAGAAAGAAGACGAAATCAATCTCCAGGCTGGTCTCGCCGAAGTAGAAATGCGGGCGAAAGGTGATGCGGTTTTCGCCGTATTTGTTGGCTGATGCACTCCCGGCGGAGCGCGGCTTCGGATAAAAGAGCCGCAACTCCAGCCCGCGCACCTTCAATCCGTGGCGAAAGAGCACCCACAGCGGCGTGTGCCCAAGTTCGCGGCGCAACGCCTTGAACACCTCGTCCCGCGCATCCGTGCCGTAGTCGTCGGTAAGCTTCTTGAGCGCCTCACCCTGCGTGGCCTTGAGGAAGGCCCAAAGTTGATCTTCAGCGATACCCTGTTCGGTGTCGGTAATGTCGGACTGTTCGAGCACGCCATACTTATGCACTCGAACAAGGTAGTCCGCGATATGTTGCTGAAACAGGAGTTCGGGCGCTGGCATGTGCTCGGTTTAATTCTGCTCAAGTAACAGATTGCGGAAAGGATGCTGATTTTTCCAGCGGTAGGCATGAAAGTCGCGCTCATCTGTGCTGACTATACGTCCCTCGCCATTCTCCTCTGCCAGCAGAACAAGCGACGCATCCGCAAGATCCATCGGCAAATCATCATATTGCCGCATCAAAGCAGTGATTCGGAGTAAATGGTCCGACCCCATGACAAAAACACTCACCCCCTGCGTCTCCAGCGTTTCCATCCAAGCCAGTGTTTTCGCCACACCGATTCGATTGAACATCAGATGCACACACTCCACCAGCACCGGATAGGTTGTCATCAGCGGCTCCCGATTGTGCCGGAAAAATTCACGACATCTCGCATGGTAAGCATCACCCCGATCCACCAATCCCAGCCATGCGCCCGTATCCACCAGAATCATGGTAACGCCTCATACCTGGCCGAAAAATCGAGTCGATTCTTGTAAGTGGTGGAAAGCTGCTCATCGGTTTCGATACACCCGACCAGCCCCGCCGCTTCCAGCGCCTGAAAGAAGGGAGAATCGCCCGTATCCGGTGTGGCGGCAACGGTCTCACGGGCTGCCGACAGCCCATGCCGTTGCTTTACAAACCCCACAAAATCCAGCACCTCGGCTCGCAGATTGGGTGGCAATGCCGCTATTTCAGATTCAAGTTTGCTCAAAGTGAACATCACTTACTCCTTTTATGTTGTGGGGCAGGACATATCGTCGCTGACATTCAAGCGTGCGTCAATACGGGAGAAGTCATCCTCTGTAATTCGCCGCTGACCGGTGACACATTCATGAATCAGCGATTTGCGGTAGGCGGTGAGGGTTTCGATTTGGGCTTCGATACCGACAACGATGCGTTTCACATCAGCGAGTTTTACATCGAGGAAAGCGCAGATCGCATCTTGCTCGGCGAGTGGAGGACAAAGTGTGGGCAAATAACCTGTTTTTACTTGATCGAAGATGGGCAGCGTAGTCGCAAGTGCTAACCCAGGAATCACTTCTTCGTAAATTTTGAATTGATAGGTGAGATAACGAGGAAGCATCTGATGCCCGCACACCAGCCCCAAAAGTTGCTGATTACATGAAGCCTCTTCCACAATCATTCCTACTTTGCCAATCGTTGCGCCAATGCCAACTAAAAAAACAGTTCCGGCGGGAAACATCCGCAGCTCACGATCATGGCGAGCAGTCTCGTTAATTAGTTTTCTCGGTTCACTCAACTCGATTCCGTCAACGAAACTGCCGGGAGCAAACCACGGGATGGTGCCGTCCTCGTAATATTCTGGAGTATCCGTGGGTGGTGTCATTCCAGCTTGAATGCGGGTAGTAAAGCGTTTCAATACTGCGCTCTTCCAATGCTTCGGAATATCCCCAAACCATTTCACGCCCGAACTACAAAGAGGCTTTGACTCTATGAGTCCCTTAGTGACGGCACGTTGTACGACGGACTTGCGCAGGGCATCGAGGGTTTCGATCTGGCGGCGTTTGGCGGTCACCGCAGCATCAATCGCCGCACAACTCACATCCAGATATGCCGCGATGCGCTGTTGCTCGGGCAAGGGCGGGAGCGGAAGATTAAATTGTGCAAGTTGTGTCGGCCAGTTGACGCGCGGCATTTTCGTGCCATAAGCGAGTAAATTGCAGCGCTCGATGAACCACGAAGAAGCGAGACAATAAAACAAGAAGCGGCTTTCGATGCGCTCCGGCTTGAACGCAAGAATTTCACCTGTGCATTTACCGTCAAACTCGGCAACGTAATACTTTTCAAGATAGGGGCGCAGTTTGCCAAACAGCACGTCTCCCTTCTTGAACACAGTCACATCGCTTATGACCTCCATCGTATTACGACGATTCAGGATGCGCCCCGTGCGGGGTTCAATATCTTCAAGCTCCAGATAATCCTCAACCTCACTTGCCTCATCCGTGCGCTCGTTGCGAAGCATGGCCACATCTTTGAAGCGGTCGAACTTCCAACCGCTCGGCAAACCACCTAGAAAATTGTCATGGCTGAGGCTCATCTTGCCAACCCCTCCAGCATCTGCTCCGCCGCGAGCTGTTTGTGTTTGCCCGTCCATGTTACTTATCCCCTTCGACCGGAAGCGCCGCCCTGACGACATCGGCGAGTTGTTTGGCAGTGGGCAGCTTGCCTTTCAAGTCGCCGGGCAGCTTGGACTGGAGGTGGTACGCGGCTACGCCTATGGGATTGCCTTTGGTCTTCAGGGCATACTCCACCTCCACATCGTCCTTTTCGGCGCAGAGGATGATGCCGATAGACGGGTTATCGTCGCTTGCGCGTTCCTTGTCGTTGAGCAGGTTCAGGTAAAAATCCATTTTGCCCGCATGTTCCGGCTCGAACTCCCCGACCTTCAACTCAAACGCCACCAGTGCCTTGAGAAAGCGGTGATAGAAAAGCAGGTCAATAAAATACTCCTTCTGTCCCAAGGTCAGCCGGTGTTGGCGACCGACGAAGCAGAAACCGTAGCCGAGTTCGAGGATGAAATCCCGCAATCTTTCGATGAGCCGGTCTTCGAGTTCGCGCTCTTTGACCGCGCGTCGGATGCCGAGAAATTCGAGGCTGTAGGAACTCTTGAGCATCTCGTCCGCCTGCTCCGCCAGATAATCCGGCAGGGCGAGGGGAAAGTTGTGCGTCTTCTTCTCCGTCACTGCTCGTTCATATGCCCCGGCCTTGATCTGGTTGAGTAAGACGTTGCGCGACCAGCCAAACTGGGCGGTGGCGCGGAGGTAGTAGAGACGGGTGACGGAATCACTTAATTTGTTAAGAATGAGTAAGTTTTGGCCCCAGGGAACCTCGACGACAAGCTGTCGTAAAAATTCGATGACCGTTTCATTTGTCAATTTGGCTGCAATTTGTAGCCAAATTTCAGCGTTCACCGCTTTGGTTCCTCTTGGCAATTTGGCTACAGCCTGTAGCCAAATTTCGGGATCGGAATAGGAGAGGTAAAACTGTTTCGCGCTACGTAGATTGCGCGGCGAGAAGCCGGTCGTGGCCGGAAATGCCTGTTGCAGGTCAGCCGCAACCATTTTGACCACGGACTCACCCCATCCAAGCACTTGCTGCTTTTCCACAATCCCGCGCCCAATATCCCAGTAGAGCAAGATCAGATCGCGATTCACCGCTCTCGCCGCCGAGATGCGGGCGGAGTTCACCCGTATCTTAATGTCCTCGATAAACTGCCGGTACTCCGGCGAAGCCATCATGGTCGTGGCGCTTGCGCTTTTCATTTTGCCAACCCATCCAACATCTTTTCCGCCTCTTTTTCCAGTCGCCAGAACTCGGCGAGCAGCTCCTTCGCAGGCGTAGGCGGCTGGTAGCGGTAGAAGTATTTGTTTGGCAGGATCTCGTAGCCGAGTTGCGGGCTATCTTCCCAGCGGATAATGGGCTTGGCGATTTCCCGTTTCAGAAACGAATCAATATCCTCGCCATGCGGGATGTATTCGTCGTCCTGCACATAATGGCGATGTGTCCATTCAACAGACAGGATTTCAGGGCGTTCTCCCAGTGCAGCTTTGAGTTTTTTCGCGGCGCTGTCCTTTGGCTTGAGGACGAACTCCACAGTCTTCTCTTTCTTATCCTCTTTCACGCGCACTCGAAAAGTGAGATCGCTGTCGTGGAACGCCAACTCCTTGGCAAGGTTGGCGGCGGTAAACGCTTTCTCATAAGGTTCGGTGATGATGGCGGGCTGGTCGTGCTCGTCAGTCTGCCAGAACACTACCTTGACCTTATGAAACGCGAAATCTTTCGCATTAAAAATCTTTACCTGCTCATCGTCAAAATCAGGCTGCCAGCACTTTTGGTAACGCTTCTCTATCCATAGCCGATGCGCGTCGGTCATCCGATTGCGCTTATTGCCAAAGGACTTTGGCTCTTTCTCGGACTGCTGGCGGGCATCGATCAACATCACGCGCCCGCGATGATCGGCGGGCTTCTCGTTGCGCAGCAGCCAGATGTAAGTAAAAATTCCGGTATTGTAAAAAAGCTGGTCGGGCAGCATCACGATGGCGTCGAGCCAGTCATTTTCCAGAATCCAGCGACGAATTTCGCTCTCGCCCGAGCCGCAGTCGCCATTGGAGAGCGGCGAACCGTTGAAAACAATGGCGATACGACTGCCGCCCTTTTCTGGCGCCTGCATCTTGCCCAGCATGGTTTGCAGGAACAGCAGCGCGCCGTCATTGACGCGCGGCATACCAGCCTGGTAGCGGGTCTTTTCCAGCTTGCGCGCTTCCTTTTCGTAGCCGTCCTTGCCGCCCCAGGTGACACCGAAGGGCGGATTGCTCAGCATGAAGTCAAAGTGAAATTTGGTTTCGGGCAGCTGATCGCCCGGCTCGCGGCTCATGGCCTCGTGCGGAATGAGCGAATTGCCAAGATAAACCTTGGCCTGCTGGTCGTTCTTGATCAGCAGATCGGCCTGACAGATCGCGTAGTTGGTCGGGGAAAGCTCCTGCCCGTGAACCGTGACAAATTTCTCGACGCGATCCTTTTCCTCCGGGGTGGCTGCGCGGTCGAGCAGGTGCTCCTCGGCCACGGACAACATGCCGCCCGTGCCGCACGCCGGATCGTAGATGGATATGTGCCGATCAGGAATGGGTATATCCAGCAGTTCGACCATCAGCCGGATGACTTCACGCGGGGTAAAGTGCTCTCCGGCCTCGTCACCGCTTTGCTGCGAGAAGAGCCGCAGCAGCTCCTCATAGATGTAGCCCATCTCCAGGCCGGATAGTTTGTCCGGCCCCAGCGCCAGTTCCTTGTACTGATTCAGAATCGGTGCAAGTCGGTTATTTTTTACCATCGTGCCGATGGTATTGCGGTAATTAAAATGCTCGATGATGTCATCAACGTTCTTGGAGAAACCGTTGATATAGGCGCGGAAATTTTCCTCCAGGAGCGCGTGGTCTTCCTCATAGACACGGCGCAGCGTCCATTCGGTCTTATTCGAGAACGGCGACTGCTTGGGATTCAGTTCAAGATCTTTGACCAGACTGGCGAGCGCCTTTTCGTCGAGCGCAGGCCGCTTGGCCAATACCTCTGCTCTCTTTGCCTCGCGCCAGGCGAGCAGCACGCACTCCAGCCGCCGGATGACGATGATGGGCAGAATGACACTCTGATATTCGTAAGCCTTGAACTTCCCGCGCAGCCGCTCGGCAGTTTTCCAGATTTCGTTGGTGAGGTTGTCGAGCTTGGGTTTATTGAGCGAGAGCGCCATTGATCTTATTTTCCTATAGGTAGCCGGTTTCAGGCCTTATATATTGTTACAGCCAAAAACACCCGTTACTACCTGAGAAGAGGCAACCTGACAATCTCTGTCTTATTTTTGTGTCCAACTGCCATTGCTCATTACCCACCAGCCGCTTTGCGCGCGCTGTATCCAACGTTGCGCGAAGGTGCTGCGGATTTCCGCCTTCCACTCGGGGTGTGCGTTGGCATTGGCTATTTCGGCATAGAGCGCATCGCGATCCTGATTTTCTGCCGCGATCAGCGCATTCACCGTCTGGCGGGCAGCCAGCGGCACCGATCCGGCATCGCGCAAGGCTATCATGCCATCCATCGTCAGCCCCACCGCGCCGCTGACATAGTGAGGCGCAAGTTGCGCATGACGCGCCTGCATACTGGTCTTGATGGCGTTCACGCCGGGCGTGTTGACTTCCAGATCGGCCGCCGCATACACATTCAGGGACGCTGCCAACACGAACAGCGCAACCAGAGATTTGAATGAATATTTCATTTTGCCTCCTTCACGACAGGTTTCTCGGACTGTTGCCATACTTCCTCGATGATCTTGTCTGCGGCCTTTTCAGCCGCCGCCGCCGGGAAATAGATATTGATGGTCACGCAGGCGCTCAATACCAGCAGGGGTAGTGCAATCCAGACTTTTTTCATCATGACTCCTTTAAAAATCTCTGTGCCTGACTCGTTTTAGCCGTAAGCGATACTATTCTACAACTGGTTTTACATTTCCCTGTGTCACGCGCTTCAGCCTGCTGAGCAATTCATGCCAGGAAACGGCGCGATTGTAGCCCATCACGCTGATCGCCGGAATGCCTCCGCCCTTGATGATCGCATAAGCACCGCTGTTCGCGCCATCAATCCCGCCCATCGCGCAGACGCCATTGCGCAACACGCAGCTCAGGCCGATGCGCTCATAACCGAAATTTTCGAAGAAACGCAGATAGCTGCGCTGAATCGCGGCGGCCGCCCCTGCCCCGCCCAGCGCCGAGATATTCTGCACCGCCTTCTGGCTAATCTTGCGGGGATAATTTCCGTCGCTGCTATACACGCGCGCATCAAATTGCAGCGGCTGCCAGTCCTGCAATTGTAGCCCGCTCACATCCATATCCATGCGCCCCTGCATGTTACCGAAGGAAAATGTGCGGGTCAGCAGATCCAGATCGAGGTTGCGCATCGTCAAGTTACCCGACAGCCTGGGCGTGCGCCCGAAGGCGTCGTGCAGCCTGAGTTGTGTCGCCACCACCGTGCCGTCGAATACATTGAACAACAGCGCTCCCTCCACGCTGATCCGCTCGCCCTCGTAACTCACGCGGGGGATGCGCCCGGACAACGTACCCAGCATCAGCGGCCAGCCTACTACCTGACTCAACTGTTCCAGTGAAATCGTTCCCAGCGAACCGGCAAACTGCCAATGCCAGACGCCATTTTTCCGATGCAGATGAAAATCGCGCAATTCCAGCTTGCCGTCCATCACCGGCAATACGGCTTGCGCCACATTGAACTCCAGCCCGTTCATGGCAACGGCCCACTGTCCGGCGCCCAGCGGCGCACCCAGCAGCGCCCCTCCGGCAAAAGCGATGCTGACCGCACCAACGGAATCCGCCCGCCAGTCTATCTCGCTGTTCACTCCCAGCAAGGCAAAACGCCGCGCCGCATCGGAAATCCCGGCATCGCGCAGATTCAGCCGCAACGATTGCAGCTCGCCATCGCGGTATTGTGCATCCACATCGGCCTGTCCATACAATGACGACTCGGTCAGTGCGCCCTTGTCAAAAAATGGCCTGGCGTAATCGCCGAACAATTTATTCAGCGCCAGCTTTTCGCCGCGCAAGCTGCCCGCCTGCAACGCGCCCTGCCTCACGTCTGCGGAAAATTGCACCCGCCCCACCTCAGGAATATCAAGCGTCGCCTCTCCGATATTGAGCTGTTTTCCATCGAAGCTGCCCGATGCATTCAACTCATGGCCGCCATGCAGATACACTGGCTGCCAGAACAGCTCGCCGGCGTGCCAGGCAAACCGCCCCTGCCAGTGCCACACCGAAGCCTTGCGGCTGGCTGAAAATTTGACTGTTCCGCGCAGCTTTTCTGCTGCATGCAGACCGCTGACATCGCTAAAGGCCACCTCGGCCAGCTGCATGTCCATCTCCACAACATTCAGGCCGGACGGATTGCCGCCGATGCGCAATGTTCCATTCAGCGCGCCCTGAGTCGGCAGTGGCATTCCCGCTGGCAGCCACACCGCGAGTCGATGGCTCTGCGCGTTGCGCAACTGCATGGACGCCTGCCAGCTGCGCCCTCCCAGTTGCCCTGCCACCTGCCAGGACTCGCCGCCCGGCGCAACAAGCCCTAATTTCAAATGCTGTCCGGCAAATTCGTAGTCAAAATCCAACTTCGCGCCAGGCAGCCCATCCACCCTGCCGTTGCGGCAGGCTAGTTGCGATGAAGATAGCGTAAATCCGGCACAGCGGATGCGAACATGGCGGAACTCGCGCTGTTGCAGCTTGAGAGCAGCAATCTGCAAATCCGCCGAGCCGTCTTCCGGCAATAGCAGCCTGACGCCCTGTGCGGCAAAAGAGGGAGAGACTATGTCGGCCACGCTCAGCGCCAGCTCCGCGCCGCAGGCAGTCACAGACATCAACAACAAACCGAGCAGGCTCAGCGCCCGACTGGAAAACCGGGAAAGATAGCGCATAGCGAACTGACTGATAATCCGGATCACAGATTGTACAAGGAATGTGTTTGGAATTCGCTTGAAACAGACATGAAAAACGTAGAGATTGCTCGCGTTCGAACTCACTTTCTGGAGGTTCAAGATGTCAAAAAAACCCTACGCTGCCCTGGCTATCGGCCTGGCGCTCCTGTCTTCCTCCCCCGCCTTCGCAGTCGATCCCGTCAGTCAATTCACCTTCCGGCTGGCCGGACTGAATATCACAGGACTCATGCCCGAGGTGAAGCGCATCATCGCGGTGTGCCGCATAGACAACCACTTGGGCATCCGCGTTAGCGAAGGTCGCAGGTATTTCGATGTCACAGAAGCTCATGGGGAACACGTGGTGCACATTGAACCGTTCACGATAGGTCAGAACATATAGGCGATCTGGTGGGCAGTCCTCCGCCCGGCGCACAAGGCTGGCAACCTAGCAATGCCAAGAGCTGTGAGTGCCGCCTCGAAATGGAGGCAATGAACGACACTATCTCGAATGCCAGGGCAAGCTGCCCCGCAGACGATGCCAACGCCTGGACCGGCACCCAAACTGTCACTAGCACAGTGGTATCGCAGTACGGGCAGTTCTGAGCCGGATTGAATTTGGCGAGCGGCCGGACATGCGCTGGCATACCAGACACTTACACGGGAGAAATGTATGCGCAACAAGCAGGCTTTGATCGCAGCGATGCTCAGTTCGGCGTTAGTCTTGGCGGCCAGCGCCCATGCAGCTGCGCCCCAGCCAAATCTTCAGGAAAAGTCGACTCTGGCGCAGGCGTCCCAGTTCACCATCCGTTTTCAGGGGATGCAGATAGACAAGCTACTAGCCTGAACTTTGCATATATTTTCGTCTGTGCAATTTTCAAAAATGTCGTGCCATTTTTTGATTTTCAGGCGAAGTTCCCCCAGTCCCCACAGGCGGGGTGAGCAGAACTATCCCTATCCTTTTCATTGCATCCTCTCGCGTTAACAGCCTATCGTCTGACCGGCGTTTTTGGCGTATTCGAAAAACTGTTGCTGTTTAAAAAACTGCCGGGCGGATTACTCAATGCATTTTTCTTCGGGGTGGCCGCCGTCTCCGCAGCGGGGTTGCTCATCTGTCCCGACTGAAGCGGCGAATACTTGAAGACCCAATCGGCATACCTGCTTTTGCCCTCGAAATCCTTTTCCTCCTTTTTGAAGTTGCTTTTCTTGTAAGGCTCAGCTTCAGAAAGGCTATAGACACCATAAATCTGCCCGGCCGGATTTTTCAGCAAGCCCCATTCGTCTTTTCCCGTCAGCGGATCATTGTAGAGTTTACGCAGGTAACGCCGGGTTACCGGATAACGCGCGTCTTTCAGCAGATCCTCCAGCTTCAGCACATAGCGCGGCGCATTGCCGGGCGTATAACGATAATAGTCGCTGATCGCCCGTCGATACTCATTGCCGACAAACAGCAGTTCCCGCTCCTTTTCACGCCTTTGCACCGATTGCCAGACCTCGCCGGTCGCCATCAAGAATACCCCCATGATGGAGACAGCGGCCAGCATCCCGATATAGGTAAACCCCCGTGCATGGCTGATCCCGCCACGAGACATTTTCACCAATCCTTATACTCCGTACCGTCCAGCGCAGTGCCCGGCGCGCTGCTCTTGATGTCGAACACGGCCCCCTTTTCAGGATCATCGGTGCCCACGATGAGCCAGCTATCGGAATTGCCCACCACAGGATCGTAGGGCAACGCACGCAAATACTTCTTGCTGACCAGATCCTCCAGATTTTCCGGATACTTGCCGTAATCGCCGTAATATTTGTCCAGCACCTGCCTGGTCAGCGCGAGATTTTCGTGCAACACCGCCTCACGGGATTTTTCCACGCTGTGCATATAACGCGGTACGGAAATCGTCAACAGCACGCCGATGATCGCCATGACCACCAACAACTCAATCAGGGTAAAACCTTTATGCATGCGTTTCATCGGCTCACCACTGGGCATACGGCACGCCGTTCAAACCGGTTTTGTCGGACAGCGAGTAAACATCGTACACATCATCACCCGATGAGGGGGAGTCCGCATCGCTCTTGTAACTGCGCAGCCCCCAGGTATCAGCCGCAGACTGATTGTCATCTGTCGCCATCGGGTCGCGCGGAATACGACGCAAGAAACGAATACGCTGCGAACCTTCCGCCGACGCAGCATCGTCAACGCCATCAACCAGCACATCCAGCGACTCCGGATAGCCCGACTCGCCCGCCTTGGCGATGATGTGCTTGTCGTCCACGGCCTTCTTGTATTCATCCAGCCCCATGCGTATCTCCCGCAAGGCGGCACGCAATTCCTGCTCGCGGCTGCGCTGCACCGTCAACTCGGTCAACGGCAACACCATGGTCGAGAGCAAAGCGACTAACGCCACCGTCATCATTAGTTCGATCAGCGTAAAACCACGCGCGCTGCCTGCTGTCATTTTGTCACAGCGATCTGATGAGGGGCCGGCGCAGCCGGCATCAACTGTTCACCACCGACCCCATTCGCCGTAATCCGTGAAACGGAAACCGCCGTCTGTGGCACCTCCGCGAGCACTTCAAACATCAGCGTGAGCAAGGTAGCCGACCCGCCACCGCCCTCCCCGGACAATTCGGCATTTATTAAACCGGCAGCTTGCTCAATGCTCTTGGTGAGCGTCGCCGGTTGTTTCATATAGCCTCCATCCACCACGTCCATGGCCTTCAAAACGGCAGGATCAAAAGTCATCTGCAAGCCGAACTTTCCTGCCGGCTGGGGCGTCTGTGCGTTGAAGGACAGACTGATCAGATCCCCCACGCGCGCCTGACTCACCCCGTCCCAGGAAAACACTACCGGTTGCGCGGCGACTGGCGCAGCACGCACTGCGGGACGCGGCGCGGGCGTGACAACCGGACGGCTCTTGAGCATCAGTTGCTCGCTGCGCAAGGTCGTCTCCGTACCCGTCCAATACTCTTCTTCACGCGCATCGGGAACACGAACATTGCCGACAATATGAGGAGTAATGGATAAAATGATCTCTGTCTTGGTTTTATTACCATTCTTGTTGGAGAACAAGCGACCCAACAACGGCATTTCACCCAGCGCCGGCACTTTATCCGTGGTATTGGTTTCATTGTCGTTGATCAATCCGGCCAGAATCTGGGTTTCCCCGTCTTTCAGACGCAGCACGGTCGAGGTATTGCGCGTCCCGACCCGGTACACCACTGAACCCGCCGCATTGGTCACCGGCGTCCCCAGCGAGCTGACTTCAAGACCAATTTTGATCGACACCTCGTGATCCAGATGAATATCCGGCTCCACTTCCAGCTTCAGACCCACATCCTGATACTGCACAGTACCGGTCACCACCGGTGTTCCCGTGTTCTGCGGTGTCAGCGAGTTGGTGATCATAGGTACACGCTCACCGATCATAATCTTGGCCTTGTCACGATTTCGAACCCGGATGCGCGGACTGGACAGAATATTGGTGTCGCCATCCTGCAACATCGCATTCAGCGTCAGAGACGGGATCGGACTCACGCCGATGCTGGCACCGTTGATTCTTCTCAAACTATCCAGCGTCAACTGAGTCGTTGTCACGGCAGCTGCACCGGGAGCAGGCACCAGATTGGCAATCGGAGACAGTCTGACTTGATCCGGAAATTGCACCCCGATTTGCGACAAACGGGACTTGCTGACTTCCAGCACTTCCACTTCCAGCATCACCTCGGGTTCGGCGATGTCCTGGTCGTGTATCATTTTTTCAGCCAGTCGGATCGCCTCGGGTGTATCCCTCATCACCAGCGAGTTGGTCTTCTCGTTGATAAAAATATCCTTGGTCTTGAGCATCTCCTTGATCAGGGTCATCATCTGTTTGGGTTCGGCATTGACCAGATGAAAACTGCGGATTTTAAGATCCTGATAATCCTTCAGCTTGGCCGCCGAGTTTGGATAGATGAACAGCGTATCATCGCTGATCACCTTTTTGACCATCTGGTTCTGCATCAGCAACAGATCGATCGCATCAATCACCGAGACGTTCTTGACAAAAATCGACGCCTTTACCCCCGCCTTGATATCCTTGTCCAGCAACACATTGATTCCGCTGGCACGCGACAAGGCCTCGAAAACCATCTTGAGATCGGCATCGCGGAACTGCAAAGTGACCTGTTTTTTGAATTTGGACTGCAATGTCAGCACCGAACTCTGTTCCTTGGCGATGCGTTCTTCAATCTGACGCTGCAGCGTCACCATGCGGTTATTCTTTGGATTTTCCAGCAATACCGGCCTGGTAAGCAATTTGGCCGCATCCAGTTCATCCTTCTTGACCAGCGCATTCGCCTCGTCCATCAAGATGTTATGCCGCCGGTCCATGGCCAGCAATTCAAGCCCGCCTATGGCCGTCAAATCGCCCGGCGCCAGCTTCAGCACCCGCCGGTATTGCGTCTCTGCAGCATCCAGGTTGCCGACCGCTCGCTCGCTGTTCGCCATCGCCAGACTGCGATTAATAAATTGCCCGCGATTCTGTATCAGGTCTTTGCGTATCGACAGGTCACCCGGTTCAGCCTTTGCGGCCTGTTCCAGCGTAGCAATTCCCTCCTCGACCCTTCCCTCCTGTATCAGGGAAATACCCTCTTTGTGCAGTTTGTCTCCGGCACATCCGGCCAGCAACAACAACAGTAACAACGCGGCATTGTCCTTGATCTTCATTCTCATGCTATGCATGCGCTCTCCAAATGGTTTAAGTAGTGCATCACGGCGCCTCCCCTGTTCGTATATTTTGCTTTATATTCAAAGGAATATATGTCAAATCCAACTGCCCGGCAGCAATCCGGTCAAGCCGGTAGGTATTATCGATCAGCTCGCCCGCCGTCACGTTGTAGACCTTATCACCCTTGAGCAGAATAGCGATCTGCGACAGCGCATCCTCGTAGCGTCCCAGATAAGTGAAAGGCATAGGCGGCGCAGTCGGTTCCGGCGGCGGCATATAGGGTTCCGGCGGGGGCGGAGGCGGGGGCGGGGGCGCGACATACCAGGAAGTCACCTTGAACACATTGCCGACTTCCGGCTGATCTTCCTCCCCGCGAGGTGCCAGTCGTTCGAGCTCGACATGGGTCAGCACTTCGCGCTCGACCATCTTCTGTTTGCTGACCTTGCGCGATTTCTCGACGGGTTGTGCAACTGTGGCCACTTCCTCGTCACCGTTAAAGGCCAGCAGCAAAACACCCAGCAGCGCACTGCCCAAGACACCCCACCTGACCCAACTCTTGCCAAACAGCGCCTTCATTGCGCCTGCTCCAGATAAAGTCTAAAGACAATTTTCGCTTCCACCACAGGATCGCTCACCGTCTTGCGCTCAAACTCAACGTTTTCCAGCGCAATCACCGGAATTTGCGCGGGCACCTCAGCGATAAACTCCCGTATCTGCGGATACTGTCCGGTCACCGGTAAGGTAATCTGAAAATGCATCAAGCGCCCCACCTTGTCGCGTGTCGTCTTGTATTCGCCTTCGTTCAGCTTGAGGCCGGTTTTTTCAGCAATCACAGCCATCTTGCCCAGCCATTCAGGCGAATCCAGCTCACCCGGAAAAATTCGATAATACTCAACAAGTTGCTCATCAGTCGTACCCTCTTTAGCACTCACCGCACGACTCGACTGCTGTATTTTTTCACGAGTGGAAACCGAATCACGCTGCGCTGCGGACAGCCTCTCTTGCGCTGCATGTATCCCCGAGTAATAAAACGGGATCAGCATGATGGCCAGAGCGATAGACAGCACACCCGGCCAGCCCAGCAACGGTAGCCAGCGCATAAAAGCCCAGCGCAGGCGGACAGACAGCGAGACGGTCTGTATCTGAGCTGACCGCTGATACAAATTATGGAACCGGTTAATCAAACGACGCATCAGGGCTGCTCCCGCCAGTATGCCAGCAGGGAAAAGCGCACCGGCTTTTGCGGATCCAGCAACTGTACCTGGTGACTTTGCAGATGCACCGCGCCGAACACGTTCTGATCTTCCAGCGTTGCAATGTAATCCATCAGGGTAGCGAAATTATCCGCCTCTCCGTTAATCTTGACCGTGTGCTTTTCAAGATCCGGCGTCAAAACCAGCAGCGTCACCTTCTCTACCGCCGCAGATTCCAGCCCGACAAACAATTCATCCCAGTGTACGGTAAGTTTGCGCAACACTTCATTGGCGCGCTTCACTTCCGGCGTGCGGTCAGCCGCACTGCGCACGGGCGGCCTGCCAACATCCTGCTGCGCCGGGCTCCCGATGCGCCGCGCTTTCGATTCCAGCACGGCGGCCTGATCGTTCAGATCGACATAATGCCGGCCAGCTATCAGCACTACCGGCAGAATCAGCACAAGCAAGAGCCAGCCCACCCCGGGAAAGGGGCGGTAGGGCTGATAGTCCAGGCGGAGCGCTGTCGTCATAAACTCATCATCGCCATGGTATAGCGACCCTCATATTCCGGCATCAGGCCGTGTCGTATCACAGCTTGCATGCGGGTCAAATGCCAGCGCCCGCCCACCGGCAAGCCCACCTTGCCTTGTTCCGGCGCCCAAAGATAAATTTCATCAGAACTCACATCCAGCTCGGTCAAATATGCCTCGCGCTCCAGGATCACCGGCAGCATCTCCTGCCAGTCATCCCCCACCCTTAAGGTACGCACACTGCGACAACGCCCCTGTTGCAGCAGCGCAAGACACAAACAGCCTTCTTCATACTGCACAAACCAGCCATTGCGCCCGCGCAAAGATGATTTGCCATTGTTATAGGCCGCCATCAGGGCCGGCTGCACAGATTTCAGCCTGAATTTCGCTGCGACAAACATCACGCGTAATGACTCCAGCAAACGCGGATCGATGCCGCAGGCGAGCAATTCAGCACCCGGCGCATCCTGATTGGTGCGCAACACCCAAGCATCAGCACTCGCGCCGTATAACTGAACAAAACTGTGTCTTGCCAGCGCGACCGCCTCCCTGTCGTTGCTCAAGGCCTCGTTCCACGGCACCATCGCATAGTGCACGAATTGATTGGACAAAATCACCCGTGCGGAGGCCGGTTTCACACCGCCCAACGCCTCTTGCAGCGCTTGCAAAGCGGCACTCCAGGAGTACTCACCATCGGCAATGCAGGGTATGGATTTTTTGTCCAGCACGCGCTCACTCAAACCACGGCGCGTCAGCTGAGCTCCGGTGCGCACCAGCCGCAGTTGCTCAGGCGATACCAGCACGGTTATTTGATCACGCAACGAAGGTAACACGGTTGATCTCTTCCAAAGTTGACTCGCCACGGGCGACTAAATCCAGCGCCCCGTCGCGCAAAAAACACGTCCCATTGCGGCGTGCAGCTTCACGAATCAGCCGCACCGGCTGCTGAGCAATGATCAGTTCACGAATTTCATCGTTCAGGTAGAGCACTTCGGCGATCGCTTTACGCCCCTTGAACCCGGTTCCCCGGCAGTGTCCGCAACCGCTGCCGGCGCGGAAGCGGTAATTTCTCACATCCGGCGGCAAGATACCTGATTCGGCAATCAGCGCCTCCTCCGGCACTGCGTCCGCCACGCAATGCTGGCAGTTCACCCGCACCAGACGCTGCGCCACGATGCCGTTCAACGCAGAGACAAAACTATACGGGTCGACACCCATGTGGATGAAACGCCCGATCACATCGAACACGTTGTTGGCATGCACGGTGGTGAACACCAGATGGCCGGTCAGCGCCGACTGCACGGCAATCTGCGCGGTCTCGTTGTCGCGGATTTCACCGACCATGATCTTGTCCGGGTCGTGACGCAAGATGGAGCGCAGCCCGCGCCCGAAGGTCAGGCCTTTTTTCTCATTGACCGGAATCTGCAATACGCCGGGCAACTGATACTCGACCGGGTCTTCGATAGTGATAATCTTATCCTTGCCGTTATTGATCTCGGTGATCGCCGCATACAACGTGGTGGTCTTACCGCTACCCGTCGGCCCCGTCACCAGCACCATACCGTAAGGTTCGCTGGACAGACGGCGGATAAACGCCATCGCCTTATCGTCGAAGCCCAGATGGTCCAAACGCAGCCCCTTCATCTGATCGGACAGCGTGCGTTTATCCAGAATACGCAACACGGCGCACTCACCAAATACGCTAGGCATGATGGAGACGCGCAAGTCCACTTCGTGGCGCTGCATCGACACCTTGAAACGACCGTCCTGCGGTATGCGCCGCTCGGTGATATCCAAGCCTGAGATCACCTTGATGCGCGAGATCACCTGTTCGGCCATCTCCAGTCCGTCCATGGAACTGACCGACACCAGCACGCCGTCGATACGGTATTTGATATCGAGCCCTGACGGCGTTGTTTCCAGATGGATATCGGAAGCCTCCGCCTTTAAGGCATCGTAAACGGTCGAATGCACCAGTTTGACCACCAGACTGACTTCTTCGCTGATGGTCTTGAAAGACAAATCCTCGACCTGATCATCGTCAGAGGCACCTGACTTGACCCCGACATCCTGCATGCTGTCCATCGCATACAGCGACTTCTCGTAATGCATCAGATAGGCCAGCACATCGGTGCGATGCGCGATGGCGACGACAAAATGGCTAGCGATTGCGCGTTCCAGCCAGGTTTGCAGGCCGATATTGAAAGGATCGCTGACCACCATGATCAGATGGCCGTTTTCATCGCGCATGGACAGACATTCGCGCTCCATGGAACTGGCGAAATCCAGCGTATCGAAATCCCGGTTCAGGCTGTTGATCTGCGCCATGGTATAAGCCGGATAATGAAACATGCGCCCCACTGCGGCGACAAAACTCTGCTCATCTAGGCCGACCTGCTCTTCCAGCACCTCGGCGACACTGCGCTTGGTTTGCGCGGCGATCACGCGCGCCTCACGCACCTGTTGCGGGGTAAAAAGGGGACCGCGATTAGCCTGGGTGGATTCAGCCTGTTTCATTTTATGCTTCCAGCCAGTTCAAAAATTGGGAAATACATCAACACCACAATCGCACCGACAATCAAGCCGACAAATATCATCAACAAAGGCTCAAACAATTTAACGAAGCGCTCAACCCAGCGCACGGTTTCCTCTTCATAAAAAGCCGCAATGCGCTCCATCATCTCACCCATCTGCCCGGTGCGCTCACCCACCCGCAGCAAACGGGAAGCTAACGGCGTAACCAGACCGTATTTTCCCATAGCGGAGGAAATTGAGCCTCCCTCATGGATACTCACCGAAGCCAATTTGAGTTGCTCGCGCAAGGACTCATCCAGCAAGCCGGACACCAGTTTTAACGCGACCATAATCGGCATACCACCTTGCAGCAACATACCCAGCGAACGGTAAAACCTCGCCATCTGATAGAGATTGATGCGTTTGCCGACCCCGGGCAATTGCCAAATTTTTTCTTTCAGCCAACGCTGACTGGCAGGTTGCGTGACTGCCAGAAAAACCAGCGCAGCCAGCGCAGCCGCCCCGGCCAGAAAAACCTTCATATGCGCATCGAGGAACTGCCCCCATTGCATCAGCACGCGCGACAAAAAAGGCATTTCTCCGCCCATTTCCTCGTAAATATGACTGAAGTTAGGCACGACAAACACCATCAGAAACAGCACAACCAGCAAGCCCACGACGCCCAGCAACACAGGATAAATGGACGAGGTGATGACCTTACCCTTGATCCCTTCCATTTGCGCCTGATAAACGATATAGCGCGACAGCACCTCGACCAGCGAACCGGTTTTCTCGCTTGAACGCACGGTGGCCACATACAAGGCAGGGAAATCATTCGGGCACTGCTCCAGCGCATAAGACAAATTGTGCCCCTCGTAGAGCAGGGAAATCAGATAATCCAGCGTCTTCCTGACCTCGGGTTGCGTCTCCTTCTCAGCCAGTGTTTCCAGCACCTCGATCAGCGACAGGCCGGCACCCAACAATGCCACCAGCTCCTGACTAAACAAAACCAGCGGAAAACTGGATTTCCCGGCACGAAGCAACTGAACCCAGGATCGCTTAGCCTTGCTGGAAATGACGGTATAACCCTGCGCCTTGGCCTGCGCCTCAGCGTCTATGACGTCCGGCGCTTCCATCAGGAGCACAGCCATGCCCTCCGAGCCGCGCAACGCCTTTACCTCATATTGCATCGATTCCCCAGAAAACCAATAAAATTAATACAACTACCAGCTAGTAACATCCGAAGCCTCACCCGTACCACCGGGCTGCCCGTCCCGTCCATTGGAGATCAGATCAAATTCGCCATGCTCGCCGGGAAACTTGTAGATATACGCATTTCCCCAGGGATCCAGAGGAACGGATTTACTCAGATACGGCCCATCCCATTTTGTTTCATTGGCAGGGCGGGTAACCAGCGAAGTCAAGCCTTCTTCAGCCGTAGGATAATGCCCGGTATCCAGCCGGAACTGATCCAGCGACTTGCTCAACGCATCGATTTGCGCCCTTGCCACTTTGACTTCAGATTTACCGATCTGCGCGAAATACTTGGGCCCGACATAGCCCGCAAGCAGGCCGATGATCACCATCACCACCAGCAGCTCAAGCAAGGTAAAACCCTTTTGGCAAGTCGCGGAATGAGGCATGATAGACGATAATTTCATAGTTACACCTGAGCGGCCGATGACTGGCACCTTGTTATTTAATGGATTCCAGCCTGTTCAGCTCGTTGACGATATCGGACGCAGCGACCAGACCATCTATGCGCACCCAGCCGGCATCACGCCCCGGAGCACGAATAAAGGCCAACGGTTTGTGGTTCATTTTATCCCCCACTGCGACTTCAAAAGCATTCTGCACCGCAAAGCTGTTAGCCACGCTGCCGGTCAACATCTGCCACTGTGAGCCTGCGTTATATCTGCGCGCATAAGCTTTCAATCTGGCCGGTGTATCATTTTCGGGGTCAATCGAGACAGACACCATGCGCACGCGATTACGGCGATCCCCCAGCTGCTCCTGAACCTGCTCAAAGGTGCTGCTCATTACAGGGCAAATCGTCGTGCAAGTGGTGAAGATAAAGTTCAAAATGACAGGCTCCCTGCCATCGAGCAGACCGCGTATCGCAACGGAACGTCCGTTGCGGTCGACCATCTTGATATCGGGAATCGTATAAGACCTGGCCGTACGGGAGAGCACACCGCGCTGTTCAAGCATCGCCTGATGCTGCGTATGATCGTGCACCTCCGCCCCAATCTTCGAATGATCCATGTGTTCATGGTTCATATGCTCATGCCCGTTTTCTGCAAAAGCAAGCCCCGAGCAGCCCGCTGTACCCACAGCAGCCAGCAACAAGCACGCCGCTACTCGAATCAATTTCTCCTGCATCACACCCACCCTAACTTAACTGACAATCAAAGCACCCTGCCTTCATAGCGCGCAGATACTACACAACGCACACCAATATTGCAACGTGCAGCAAAGCGGCGACGGACTCGGCATTATTTCACGCTCAGCGAGCATGGATTTTTAGCGTACAGGCATAGCCTGCGGGGTCGCCATGCCAACCTGTCAGGCTCACGTTGAGATTACAAAACCATCTCAATCCAAACAATCCAGAACAATCAGGTGTAACTGGGGTTTAAAGCGAGCTATTTGACCATAAACCAGAGTTTGACCGCTTCAGCCAAGGTGCGGACATTGAGTTTCTTCATGATACTGGCGCGCTGCACATCGACCGTTTTCGGGCTATTCCCCAGCTTGATCGCGATTTCCTTGCTCGAAGCCCCCTCCGCCATCAACCTGAACACCTCCATTTCACGTCCGGTCAAGGTAGAAACGCCCGACCGTTTCTGCTCAAAAACATGACGCTGCCGCTGCTCCTCCCGGTTCAAGACGAGCGCCGCATGTACGCGTTCGAGTAAATCCCGGGCGTCAAAGGGTTTAGGCAGAAAATCAAAGGCACCCAGCTTGATCGCCCGAACCGCCATCGCTACATCACCGTGCCCCGTGATCATGATGACCGGCAGATAAACCTCCGTTTCGCGCAGCGATGAGAGCAGCTCCATCCCGTTCATACCCGGCATACGAATATCGAGCAACAGACAACCGTTCTGTTTATTTTCGCTGCAACTTAAAAAATCCGCCACGCAGGGAAACATCAACGCATCCAGACTATCCGACTCCAGCAGCCAGCCGATCGAGTCGCGCAATGCGTCATCATCATCCACCACAAACACGATTTGTCGTGCAAGGTTCATTTTGCGCTCCGGCCCTGTACAGACAGTGTAAAACAGAATTTCGCACCGGATTGCCCCGCCGACTCCACCCAGATACGCCCGCCGTGATGATCCACAAAGCTGCGACAAATTGCCAGCCCTAAGCCCAGCCCCCCTGTTTTTGAGGTATGAAAGGGATTAAATACCTGCTCCGCCTGCTCCGGCAGTACGCCGCTGCCCGTATCGCCGACCGCCACCATCACATCGCCGGATGCCGTCATACTGCTCGTGATAGTCAGGATGCGCTGCGGGCTGGCGCTCATCGCCTCAATCGCATTTTTGTATAAGTTCAGCAGTACCTGAACAATTTCCACCTGACAGGCCATGACCTGAGGCAGCGGCTGCAAATCCATATTCACCGCAATACCGCATCGCGTCAGCTCATCCTCCAGAAACACCAGCGTACTTTCGACGAGCAAATTGACATTGAGCCAGTCATGTTCATATCCCTGCTTTTTAACCAGTCCTTTAATATGTCCGATGATATTTGCTGCGCGCTCTGATTGCCCTAACGCCAGACGCACCGCCGCACGAAGCTTTTCCTTATCCCAGTCACCATCGACCTCCATGCGACGCTGACAGGAGACCAGATAATTACTGACCGCCGCCAAGGGCTGACTCAGTTCATGAGCCAAGCCAGAGGCCATTTCCTTAGCCGGAGTTTAACAGGCGAAAGGATAATACTGTTTATTTTGGTGTATAGAAACGCAACCAGACAACATAACCATTTGAATATAAACGAATCGTGATTTTTATGATCTTGAAAATCGCTTTGTTGTGCC